>Ga0105047_10017196_pt1 | contig 11283 bp, 12 predicted proteins | sample MAT04_FD_78384 | JGI IMG/M metagenome (GOLD analysis project Ga0105047, IMG submission 78384) | Freshwater microbial communities from Lake Fryxell liftoff mats and glacier meltwater in Antarctica - MAT-04 (megahit assembly) | ecosystem: Environmental > Aquatic > Freshwater > Ice > Liftoff... | reverse complement strand
TGCAGACATGGGAAAACTCCGGAGGTTGTGAAAATCGGGGTCGGTCCTGCAGCAGCCGCGCGGCGGCAGCCACCGCATGCCATGCCGAGGCCGGGGCTACCCCAGTTGGGGTGTGAGCGTGCGCGGGCCGGAAAAGGCATGGTGTCTGGAATCGAGGGATGTCACAAACATTGTAGAGTGCAGCTAGCCGCGCAGAACCCTCGGCCGCCCGGCCGGCGACTGCGCCAGGACACTGACCCATGCCCCATCGCACCGTATTTTTCATCTCCGACGGCACCGGCATCACCGCCGAAACCTTCGGCAACGCCATTCTGGCGCAGTTCGAACTCAAGGCGCGCCATGTTCGGCTGCCGTTCATCGACACCGCGGACAAGGCCTACCAGACGATACGGCAGATCAACCACGCTGCGGCCACAGACGGCAACAAGCCGATCGTGTTCACGACACTGGTCAACATGGAGATCCTCAAGATCCTGCAGGATGGCTGCCAGGGCATGCTGCTGGACATGTTCGGCACCTTTGTGCATCCGCTGGAGAGTGAGCTTCAGCTCAAGTCCAACCACCGCGTGGGCCGTTTCAGCGACGCCAGCAAAAGCAAGGAATACCAGGACCGGATCGAGGCGATCAACTTCTCGCTGGCCCATGACGACGGCCAGTCCAATCGTGACCTGGAACTGTCCGACGTGATCCTGGTGGGTGTGAGCCGCAGCGGCAAGACGCCGACATCGTTGTACCTGGCGATGCAATATGGACTGAAGGCATCCAACTATCCGCTGATCCCCGAGGACTTCGAGCGCCAGCAACTGCCTCCGGCGCTGAGCGCGCACCGCGCCAAGTTGTTCGGGTTGACGATTGCGCCCGATCGGCTGAGCGAGATCCGCAACGAGCGCCGGCCCAAGTCCAAATACGCTTCGCTGGTGAACTGCCGCATGGAAGTGGCCGAGGCCGAAGCCATGATGCGGCGCAGCGGAATCCGCTGGTTGTCGACGACGACCAAATCGATCGAGGAGATCGCGACCACGATCCTGCAGGAGATCCGGCCCGAGCGGTTGAGTTATTGAGCGCCGAACACCGGACAGGCTCATGGGTGCCATGTGCCCACGGATGGGAAACCCTGTCACGCACACTATCCCGCCAGACCGTGCGCGCCATCGACACCACCATCAAGGATGCGATTCTTTCATATTGAAGCCATGACGCACCCGGCACGCATGATGGTCGCGATTGCCGCCATTGTGCTGGTGTTGCATGCGGCCGCCTTGTGGGCGCTGAACGTCGGCATGAGGGCCCGCACACCCGAAAAAACAGCGCCGGTCCCGATGCTGGCCCGTATCGTGGAGCCACCGCAGGCAAGCGCGACCGTGCCGCCAGCCATGGCACCTCATTCGTCGATTGCGCCTGGAACCGCAGCCCCGATTCCAACACCGATATTGCCAAAGCCCGCTCCGATTCAGGCCGCCGCAGGGCGCATGCGGCCCAAGCCCGAACTGACGAAACTCCCGGTGCCGCCCCTGCCTGTCCCTGCGCTCGCAACCGTGCCACCGATCGCGCCCGCGCCCGCGATCGCCATCTCGCCGGCAACCGTATCGGCTGAAGCCGAGCCCGCCTCGACGCCGGTCGCGCCAGCGGTCAATACGATGCCAGGCGCTGGAAAACCGGCCTCGCCACGCACCACCTCGGAGCCGGCCGCCGCCCTGGCGCATCGGCTTGCGACCGCGGCGATACGCCCGACCCCGCCCCCGACCCCGGTCGAGCTTCCGTCCAGCGACGCCGAGTACCTGCAGAATCCCCGACCGCGGTATCCGCCGATCAGCCTGCGTCTGCGCGAGCAAGGCACTGTGCTGGTCGACGTTCTGGTCAGCGACCAGGGATTGGCCAAGGAGGCCAAGGTCCGGGCTTCCAGCGGCTTCTTCCGACTGGACAACGCCGCCGAGTCGACCGTACTGACCTGGCGCTTCGTCCCCGGAAAACACGCCGGCGTGGCCCAGTCGATGTGGTTTACCGTTCCCATCACCTTTGCCATTCAATGACGCCGCCGGTCAACGGCAAAGGAACTGGCAGCCAGCGTGGTCGCGTTCAGGCGGACAAGGCCGCAATGCCGGCCTTGGCCACCTCGGCATCTTCCGACGACTTCACTCCGCTGACACCGACCGCACCGATGCACTGGCCGTCTATGACGATGGGAACGCCGCCTTCCAGCAAACCTTGCACCATGGGGGCGCTCAGGAAAGCCGTTCGCCCGCCGTTGACGATGTCTTCATAGACCTTGGTCTCACGCCGGCCCAGCGCCGCCGTGTTCGCCTTGCTGGTCGCAATATAGGTCGCGGTCGCCGCCGTACCATCGAGCCGTTGCAGGTGCAGCAGATGCCCGCCTTCGTCGACGATGGCAATACAGACAGGCCACAGCTTGCTTTTCGCATGGGCTTCGGCAGCTGCGGCGATGCGTTGAACGTCGGCGAGTTCGAGTACGGGTTTGGTTTTCATGCGGGTCAGGGGGTCAGGGTTGGATGGCATGCGGTACGCAGGATCGCAAAACCATAAGCATAACCCTTGCCACCCTGGTGCAGCGTGCCAGTTGGCCTCGCAGAACGCGATACCCGCGCTACCAGAAGGCAAATAGAGCTCCAGGCGGCCGCGCCCTTGAACTATCCTAGAATCGTTTTCAACTGCAAAACAGCAGCAACACAAGGAGTCCGAAACATGAACGACCGCGTACAGACATTGAACCACGGCACTGCTTATGGGCAGGGTGTGTCAGCGCAGCAACGCAACAAGGTGTTGCGCAATACCTACTGGTTGCTGGCCCTGAGCATGTTGCCCACAGTGCTGGGTGCCTGGATTGGGGTGCGTACCGGCATTACCGCTTCGCTCAGTGGTGGCGTGGGACTGATGGTGTTCCTGGGCGGCGCCTTCGGCTTCATGTATGCCATCGAAAAAACCAAGAACTCAGCCGCCGGCGTGCCGATGTTGCTGGCCTTCACCTTCTTCATGGGGCTGATGCTGTCCCGGTTGATCGCGATGGTGCTGGGGTTCAAGAACGGCGCTGATCTGATCATGATGGCATTTGGCGGCACGGCTGGCGTATTTTTCGTGATGGCCAGCCTGTCCACAGTGATCAAGCGGGACCTGAGCAGCATGGGCAAGTGGCTCACGGTTGGCGCGGTGGTGCTGATGGTCGCTGCCATCATCAACGTGTTTGTCGCATCGTCAGCCGGCATGATGGCCATTGCGGTGCTGGCCATCGGCATCTTCAGCGCCTTCATCTTGTACGACCTCAAGCGCATCGTGGACGGTGGCGAGACCAACTACGTCACCGCTACGCTGGGCCTGTATCTGAGCATCTACAACGTTTTCCAGGGTCTGCTGATCTTGCTCGGGATCGGTGGCGGAAACAACGACTGATCGCCGTAGTACCCTGACAAAAGGCCCCTCACCGGGGCCTTTTTTTCGTCCGTCCGCGCGCCCGCGCGCTTCAGTCTTCCAGGCAAACTGCCGATAATCCGGTCAAACACCGCCACTTCGGAACCATGTCTGCACGCCTGCTGCTCGTCCTCGCGACAACCCTGCTGATTGCCGGTTGCGACCAGCTGGGCCTCGGTCCGGACCCGCGCATCGCGCAGCGCGAAGCCGACGCGCGCGCCATCGGAGCCGCTTGCCGACATGCGATGCGCGGCATCGAAGACTGCTACCGGCTCAACGAACGCGTCTCCAAGACGGCGATATTCGAAGGCTGGAAAGAGATGGACCAGTACATGCGCGAGAACAAGATCGAAGGTGCGCCGTCGACTTTGCCCGCTCCCGTATCGTCCGAGGACGTGATGCAGACCGATCAGCAGGCCAGCGGGGGCCAGCGCAACGCAGCTCCTCCCGCAGCCTCGCGCTGAATCCGCCACACAAAGGCGCGGCTGCACAGGGAGCAGGCAGCATCACCCGGTACGCTCGAACAGCGCGATGCTCTCCACATGCGCGGTGTGCGGAAACATGTTGACGACTCCGGCAGCACTGCAACGGTAGCCCGCCTGCTGCACCAGCACCGCGGCATCGCGCGCCAGCGTCGCCGGATTGCAGCTGACATACACGATGCGGTGCGGAAAAAACCAATCCGGGCCAGGCACGACAGATTCGACTGGGCCATCGGATGGCGCTGAAGCGTCGCTCTGCGCCACAGCGCCGCCGCTCTGACCGGCATGCAGGGCCGCCAGCGCGTGCACCAGCGCAAATGCCCCTTCACGTGGCGGATCGAGCAACCATTTGTGTGCCGCTCCATCATCGAGCAGCATCTGCGCCGTCATCTCGAACAGGTTCCTGGCAACGAATTGCAGCGGCGCAAGGGCCTGCCCGGATCCACGCAAAGCGTTGTTGCGCCGCGCGTTCTCCTGTGCCCGTTGCACCAGCGCGGCGCTGCCCTCCACGCCCAGCACCGAGCCCGCCCGCGTGGCCAGCGGCAGCGTGAAATTGCCCAGGCCGCAGAACCAGTCGATCACACGGTCGTGCGACTGCACCGCCAGTTGACGCACCGCGTAACCCACCAGCATGCCGTTGACATGCGGGTTGACCTGCGTGAAGTCGGTCGGTCGAAACCGCATGTGGATACCGAATTCGGGGAGCCGGTATGCCAACTCCGGTCCACCCTCGTCCAGCAACGCCACCGTAGCGGGCCCGCCGGGCTGCAGCCACCACTGGATCACCCGTTGCCGATCGCCCTGCCAATCCGAATGGGCTGCCGCAAACGCGCGCAATTGCGCCTTGTCGGCTTCTGCCAGCGGCTCCATGTGGCGCAACACCAGAGCCACGATCTGCAGCGGTCCGTCATTGCCCACGGCCAGTTCGATCTGCGGACAGGTCTCGCGCGCCTGCATGTCGCCGATCAAGGCGCGCAGGGGCATCAACAGCGCACTGACCGAGGGCGGCAGCACCCGGCATTGCGCCATGTCGGCGACGTAGCCACTTTTGCGCTCGTGGAAACCGACCAGCACCGTGGCTTTCTTGCGCACGTACCGCACGGACAGGCGGCCCCGGTAACGGTAACCCCAGGTTGGCCCGTGCATCGGCCGCAGCAGTTGATCGGGCCTCACCTTTCCCAGGTGCCAGAGGCTGTCCTCGAGCACCCGCTGCTTGACCGCCACCTGCGCATCCGCGTGCATGTGCTGCATCTTGCAGCCGCCACAGGCACCGGCATGCAGCCCGAAATGCGGGCATCCGGGTGTCACGCGTTGTGACGACTCGCGGTGGATGGTGACGACCGTGGCCTGGTCGAAACTCGCCTTGCTGCGGTTGACCAGCACGCTGACCGTTTCGAACGGCAAAGCCCCCTCGACAAACACGACCTTGCCGTCCTGGCGATGCGCAATGCCGTTCGCCTCCATGTCCAGCGACTCGATCAGCAACTGCTCGTCCAGCAGTTGTGGCGGCGCCGGCTGCGTCTTGCGTCTCCTCATGCCGCGCGGGGCTCAGAGCGTGCGAGGCAATCGATTGGGCGCCCCGCAGCGCAGGGCAAGACCCGGTGCCGGCCATGACCCGAAGCGCCAGGAGCTTTTTGCGGGGTCTTGTACAGGCTCATGCAATTGCTTCTCACGCTCTTAGCCCCAGGCCCGCAGGTACTCGTCCCAGTGCGGCTCACCGGGCGCCAAAGCGGCCAGGCTTTCCTTGACCAGGCGGATCTCCTGTTCATATTCCTTCTCGAGCAAGCCGCCGCGCATCTTCTGGAACCGGCAATACACCAGGTAGGTGTTCATCACGTCGGTCTCGCAATAGCGCCGGATCTCTTCCAGCCTGCCGTCGAGATAGGCCGGATAGACGGCCGAACCGTCCATGCCGAGTTTGCCGGGAAAGCCGCACAACTTGGCCATCGCGTCCAGCGGCGCGTTGTTCTTGGGCTGGTACATCGCCAGCAGGTCCATCAGGTCAAGGTGGCGCATGTGGTAACGGCTGATGTAGTTGTTCCACTTGAACTCGCGGTCGTCCTCGCCCATGTCCCAGTACTTGTCGGCCACCACGCCATGCTGCAGGCCGCGGTAATGCAGCACCGGCAGATCGAACCCGCCACCATTCCAGCTGACCAGCTGCGGCGTGTGTTTCTCGAGCGTGTTGAAGAAGGTCTGGATCACCTTGCCTTCAGACTGGCCGTCCTTGTCGACGAAGGAATGGATGCGCAGGCCGTCGGCGTTGCGGAACACCGCGCTGATCACCAGGATACGCTGCAGGTGCAGCGGCATGAAATCGCTCTGCCCCTTTTCCTTGCGCTCTTCGACCCAGGCCGCATAGACCTGGGCGTCGCTGAGCTGCGGACCGGCCGAACGCAAGGCACGCAGTCCGGCGATATCGGGAATCGACTCGATGTCGAAGACCAGCACCGGCCAGGCCACGGCAGCAGGTCCGTTCAGCGCTGCGGCAGGTACTTCGCCGGATCGACCGGCTTGCCCTGGCGACGCACTTCGAAATGCAGCTTGATCCGGTCTGCGTCGCTGTTGCCCATCTCGGCAATCTTCTGGCCCTTGCGCACCGCCTGGTCCTCCTTGACCAGCAAGGCCTGGTTGTGCGCGTACGCCGTCAGGTAGGTGTTGTTGTGCTTGAGGATGATCAGGTTGCCGTAACCACGCAGGCTCGAGCCGACGTAGACGACACGGCCGTCCGCCGCCGCCAGTACCGGGTCACCTGCATTGCCCCCGATGTCCACACCCTTGTTCTTGACTTCATCGAAACTACCGATCACCGGGCCCGATGCCGGCCAGATCAACGCAACATCGTCGTCCGCCGGTGCCGCGGCAGCCGCCCCACCCTGCGCGGGCGGCACAGGTGTCGTCGTGACCGTTACCGGCGCCACAGCCGTCGTGGTCACACCCGTGGGCGCCACCGGCGTCACTGTCGCCGCCCCGGAGGATCCGGCAAATGGCGCAGCCATGGGTGCTGCCGCGCCCGCTGCGGGCTTGGCGCCCGCCAGCACCGTCGCTGGCGGCACGGTAGCCGCCGTTGGTGGCAACACTCTCAGCACCTGCCCGACCTCGATCAGGTTGGGATTGGTCAAACCGTTCCAGCGCGCAATGTCGCGCCAGCTCTGGCCCGTCTCCATGCCGATCCGGATCATGGTGTCACCCGGCTTGACGGTGTAATAACCCGCCTTGCCCGCATTCTCGAACCCCGGGGGCTGTTGCGCCGCAGGCGCCACCACCGCACCCGCCTCGACAGTGGTAGCCGGAGCACCTTCCGAGACGGGGGCCCGTTGCACCGTGCGTGTACCGCACGCCGCCAGCAACAGCACCGAAAACAGCATGCCCAGCTGACCCATGCCCCGGCTTGAAAATCCCATCATTCGCCTTCCCTTCACGCAACGCCCGATTTTAATGGCACAAAATGCACCGCCTCGTGCAGGGTTTGTTGCAGTCCTTGCCGGGTCCGCTCAATGACCACGATCGCCTGGCCGGTACCCTGGAGGCCGGCCACAGGCGCAACCAGGCGACCACCCAGCGCTAACTGTTCGGTCCAGGCCCCAGGTACGTTGCCACCACCAGCCGCGGCGATGATGCCGGCATATGGAGCCCCCTTGGCATATCCGATCGTTCCATCGCCCAACAGCAGGTGCACATTGGGCAGGCGCAAGGTGCGCAGGTTCTCGCGCGCACGCTCGTGCAAACCGCGCAGGCGCTCGACACTGTAGACCTCGCTGGCCAACAGGCTCAGCACCGCCGCCTGGTACCCACAACCGGTGCCGATCTCGAGCACCCGCCCGAGGCGGCCGACCGCGCCCTGGCACAGCAACGCGATCATCCGGGCCACGACGCCGGGCTTCGAGATGGTCTGGCCCAGGCCGATCGGCAGGCTGGTCTCCTGGTAGGCCTGTGCATGCAGCGCACTGTCGACAAAGCGATGCCGCTCGACGGTGCCCATGGCCGCCAACACGGTCGCGTCGGCGATGCCGCTGCGCATCAGCCGGTTCACCATGTCACGGCGCACGGCTGCGTAGTCTTGCTCCTGCAACGCCGATGATGCGGGTCCGACCGATAGCCGGGAGCCGGGCGGCGCACCCACCCGACGCATCAACGGCTTGCCTGCCGGATCGAGTGGCGCAAGCCGCGCGGGGAACGAGGGACGCGACTTCATGAAGCAGACGGCAGTGGCGCCAACGCCCGGCCCATGGTGGCGGCGGTCTGCGACCAATAGCGCAGCAGTTCGTGATCGGTCAGGTCGGTCTTGAGGGGTGTCAGCGACACATGCCCCTGCACCGTGGCATGGAAATCCGTGCCCTCGGCATCGTCCTTGACCGCCCCTGCGCTGCCGATCCAGTACATCTTGTCGCCGCGCGGGCTTTCCTGCACGATCACCGGCTCGGCGGCATGGCGACGGCCCAGTCGGCAGACCTTCATCGGCTTGATCTGATCCAGCGGCAGGTTGGGTATGTTGACGTTGAGCAACCACGGCTTGTTGCCGACCAGTTGCTGCTGCAGCATTTGTCCCACCAGTTCGCGCACCTTGGCACGCGCTGCGTCCAGGTGGCCCCAGCCTTTCTCGACCTGCGAGAACGCGATCGCCGGTATGCCGAACAGGAAACCCTCCATCGCCGCGCCGACGGTGCCGGAGTAGATGGTGTCATCACCCATGTTGGCGCCGTTGTTGATACCCGAGACCACCAGATCCGGGCGGTAGCCCAGGAGGCCGGTCAATGCGATATGCACACAATCGGCGGGCGTTCCATTCACGTATCGAAAGCCGTTGCCCGCGGTGGTCACCGTCAAAGGGCCATGGAGGGTCAGCGCGTTCGACTTGGCGCTGTTGTTGAGCTCGGGGGCGACCACTTCGACGTCGGCGATGTCCTTGAGCGCGTCGTACAGTGCGACGATACCGGGTGCCTGGTACCCATCGTCGTTGGAAATAAGGATTTTCATGGTTTCTCGGGGTGGTATCCGATTCTAGGTGGCCGGCTCGCCACGGCGCCACCCACGTGACAACGAGCCCGTATCATCTGGAGCACCAAAATACGTTGGAGAAACACGATGCTCGCCTGGTTTTGCGACAACCCCACCGGCATAGACGCGCTGAACTGGAGGGAGGTTGCCACGCCCGCGCCAGGCCCGGGCGAGGTGCTGGTCGAGATCAAGGCGGCAAGCCTGAATTTCCCGGACCTGCTGATCGTGCAGAACAAGTACCAGTTCAAGCCTGAGTTGCCGTTCGTGCCCGGCTCCGAATTTGCGGGTACGGTGCAGGCCGTGGGGGAAGGTGTTGCGCATCTCACGGTTGGACAGAACATCGCCTGCCTGTCGGGCACCGGCGGTTTTGCGACGCACACGGTTGCCAAGGCCAGCCTTTGCATGCCGCTGCCCCCGGGATTCCCGTTCGTCGATGCCGCAGCATTCATCATGATATATGCCACCTCGTACCACGCGTTGATCGACCGAGCCGCACTAAAAGCCGGCGAGACGGTACTCGTGCTCGGCGCCGCCGGCGGCGTGGGCACGGCGGCGATCCAGATCGCCAAGCAGGCCGGCGCACGTGTCATCGCCGCTGCGTCCAGCGACGAGAAATGCAGCCTGTGTAGCACGATCGGCGCCGATGCCACGATCAATTACCAGCGCGAGAACCTGCGTGAATCGCTGAAGAAACTCACCGATGGCAAGGGGCCGGACGTGATCTATGACCCGGTCGGCGGCGACCTGGCGGAACCAGCGTTTCGCTCCATCGCCTGGCGCGGACGCTACCTGGTCGTCGGATTTGCCGCTGGACCGATACCGGCACTGCCACTGAACCTGGCTTTGCTCAAGGGCGCGTCGATCGTCGGGGTGTTCTGGGGCGACTATGCGCGCCGCGAACCGAAGTCCAATGCCCACATGATGGAGAAACTTGCCACCTGGTACGGCGAGGGCCGGATCAAGCCGTCGATCGACCGCACGATGCCGATGTCGCAACTCAAGGCCGCCTACGCCCACATGGGCTCGCGCGGCGTCATGGGCAAGCTGGTGATGGTCAACTGAGGGACGGCCTTGCGGGAACCTTGCCTGTCCGGTCCCATCAGCGCTCGCGGTCCTTGCGCTCGTCCAGTTCCGGCAAGCCCATCAGCTGGGTGGGCTCCATCGCGTCGAGGTCCAGCGGCACCGTTTCCTTGAAATCCTTGTCGGCTGCGGGTTCTCGTTCGGCATCGCCGTCGACCATATCGGACCACAGGGCCCAGACCGAGTCGGTGTTTTTCTCCTCGACCTCGGGTAGCGGAAGCACGTCGCCCGGCAAGTACAGCTCTCCCGGGCGAGTCAGGCCCGAAGCTGTGCGACCGGCAGCCGCGCCCTTGGCAGACCCAGCCGGTTTGTTTCGATTCGCATCGACCATCGTGTCATCGCCTCCCAGCAATGCTGCATCTCAAGCATGGACAAGCCACGCTCCTGACGCCAAGTGTCACACAATTTGAATCCATCCGCACGCAACCAGAGGGTGCCTCCCATCGCAACCAGAGGGTGCCTTTGCACTGCATGTTCGTCGCGCCCCTGATGGACGGCGACACGATCACCGGTATCGACGTCGAATCGAAGGCTGGCCGCGAGGCAATCCTGGCCCAGCGCGTGATCGACGCGACCGGGGATGCCGACGTGGCCCTGCGGGCGGGCGCGCCCACACACACCACGCCGCTCGAACAGATGCAGGCGGCCTCGGTCATGTTCCACCTGGCCGGTGTCGACAAGAAAACCTTCATGGCCGGCGTGCGCGAGGATTCGCAGACCTACAAGGACTGGAGCACCGGAGAATGGGCCATAGAGACGTCCGGCAAGGAGGACGCGAGGTTCTCTCCATTCCTCAAGAAGCCATTTGCGCAGGCAATCCGCGACGGCGTGATCCCCACCGCACCTGAACACGATTGCCGGCGCCTGGGGCGCGATACACGTCTCGGGCGAGCTGACCTACATGAACCTGGTGCACCTGGCTGGCTGCGACGGCACCGACCCCGACAGCATGACCCGCTTCGAGATCGAGGGCCGCAAACAGGCGATGCTGGCTGTCGAGGCGCTGCGCCGCTACACCCCCGGCTGCGCCGGCACGCGGCTGCGTAATTTTGCCATGACGATCGGCATCGGCGACACCCGCAAGAGCGACGCGGTCTACAACAAAACCGAACACGACGTGCGTGAGCAGGCGCGCTTCGACGACTCGGTGGGCATCTACCCGGAGTTCATCGACGGGTATGGCGTGTTGCTCCTGCCCACCACGGGTCGTTACCTGCATGTACCCTACCGTTCGATGTTGCCGCGACGCGTCAAACACCTGCTGGTGGCCGGTCGCGCCATTGGCGGCGACAAGATCGCCCAT
>Ga0105047_10017193_pt1 | contig 11284 bp, 14 predicted proteins | sample MAT04_FD_78384 | JGI IMG/M metagenome (GOLD analysis project Ga0105047, IMG submission 78384) | Freshwater microbial communities from Lake Fryxell liftoff mats and glacier meltwater in Antarctica - MAT-04 (megahit assembly) | ecosystem: Environmental > Aquatic > Freshwater > Ice > Liftoff... | reverse complement strand
TCGAGGCGGCGATCAAGGCCGGCAAACGCCCGGAAGACCTGGCCGTCTGATCAAACCAACGCCGATACCAAAGGCCGCCGCTCATACGGCGGCCTTTATCCATTTTATGAATGTCTTGATTTCAGGCCGTTTGGGGCCGGGCCGGGTGACAAGGTAATAGGCCAGACTGTCATCCTGAACCCGCCCCACAACCCGCAACGTGCCGCTTTCAACCTCATGCTCCAGCAGGGCTGCTGCTTCGACATGCAGGCCATATCCCTGCCGGGCCGCCGACAGCGCCAACTCCTCGGTCGGGATATAGGATATGTTCATGGCATCGGGACGCAAACCGAAACTGCGCAGCAAGGTCAGCGCCTCGGGCCAGTCCTGTTCAATCACCCAAGGCAGTGCCGACAGTTCCGCATTGGTCAGATTTTGCCGGTCGCCCAGCAATGACGGCGCACCCACAATCACATACTGCGCCGCGGTCAAGAACTCGGCCTCCAGCCCCGGCCATTTGCCATTGCCAAAACGGATGCCAAGGTCGATCCCCTCGCGCCGCAGGTCCACCACCCGTTTTTCCGGATGCAGGGAAATCGGCACCTCGGGATGGGCCGACCAAAAGCTTTTCAAACGCGGCATCAGCCACTGCGCCGCAAAGGCCGGGGTCAACGTCACCCGCACCGGTGCGCCCGGTGCCGTCTTGGCCACCTCGTCCACCGCCGCGCCCAGCACCCGAAACCCCTCGGCCAGACCCTGCGCCAACCGTGCGCCCTCGGCGGTCAATGCCAGCCCGCGCCCCTGCCGAAAGATCAACTCGCGTCCCAGATGTTCCTCCAGCCCGCGCACCTGCTGGGCAACCGCGGCATGGGTCACATTCAACTCTCGCGCCGCGAGGGAAAAGCCCTGCAACCGCGCCGCCGCTTCAAAGGCCCGCAGCGATGTCAGGGACGGAAAGCCGTTCCAACTAATCGACATATGTAATCCAGACTATCATATGAAAATATTCCCTGACTCGTGTTCCTGGCAAAAACCTCTTATCTGCAGCCTACGAACAAGCTTTCGAAGGAACAAGTCATGTTGAATATTCTTGCAGACGCACTTCTGTTGGCGGTGGGCCGCAGCCCGGCCCCAACCCGGCAAAAGCGCAGCCGTGATGGCAACTGGAACGACCGTTTCCCCTCGCGTCAAGTGCGCGACCTTGACCAGTCGGTTCAGGCACTGAACACCAGGCGTGACCTGAATTGGTAGGCTATAGCTGCCCCAGCAATTCGGAATGCCGTGCGATATAGTCCGCCCGCACCACAGCGGGCGGACGCAACATGATCTCCACCCCCCTCAGCACCGCTGACTGAGGCCGACCAAAGAACTTGTCCGCCTCAGCTTCTGTAAATCCCGCGATCTGCACTGCCTCGGCCCAGGCTGAAACCTTGTCCGCCACCTTGATGGCTTTCTTGACCGCCACAGGCAGCACCGCCGGCAAGCCAAAGCGCAGATGCACCGCCGCTGTCAGCCGCAAATCCATCTCGCCATAGCCCGGCCCGACCGATGCCTTGACCGGGCTGATCATGTCGCCAATCACATATTCCGGCGCGTCATGCAGCAAAGCCGCCAACCGCCAGCGCGGACTGGGCTCTGACCGACCAAAGATCTGTTCGACCAGCAGCGAATGTTCAGCCACCGAATAGGGCCAATCGCCCCGCGTCTGCCCGTTCCACCGCGCCACAAATGCCAGACCGTGCGCGATATCCTCAATCTCGATGTCAACCGGCGTGGGGTCCAGCAGGTCCAACCGCCGTCCCGACAGCATCCGTTGCCACGCCCGCGCCTGCTTCATGTCGCGCCCGCAAACGCCTCGACATCGCGGGTCGGCCCGGCCACGATCAGCAGATCGCCGGGCAGCACCATCGTATCGGGCTGGCCATAGGTAAAATCCGCCCCGGGCCGCTTTACGCCCACGATGGTCACATTATAGACCCGCCGCAGCGCACTTTGTGCCAACGTCTTATTTACGATGTCCGCCGGCGCACGGGTCTTGGCGATGGCGAAATCGTCGTCAAATTCGATAAAGTCGATGATCTTGGACGTCACCAGATGCGCGACCCTCTCTCCCATCGTCTTTTCGGGGTACACCACATGATGCGCCCCGGTGCGTTCCAGGATCTTGCCATGCCGCTCGGTCACCGCCTTGGCCCAGATATCCGGCACCCCCAGTTCCGACAGCGCCAGCACCGACAAGACCGAACTTTCAAGGTCGCTGCCAATCGCCACGACCCCATGCTTGAAATCGCCGACATTCAACTGCCGCAACACCTCGACGCTGGTGGTATTGGCCTGCACCACATGGGTCAGGATGCCCGACATCTCCTGCACGATCTGCGCGCTTTCGTCGATGCCCAGCACATCATGCCCGGTCTGCGCCAGACTTTCCGCCACCGACCGGCCAAACCGGCCCAGGCCGATGACCACCACCGAATCCGCCTGTGGCGTGAATTTCCTACCCAACAATCGGTCGCTCCTCAGGATAACGATATTCGGTGCGGCGGGCGCGCAGGGCCAACCCCGTCGCCACCGTGATGATGCCCACACGGCCCAGATACATCAACAGAATGATGATCCCCTGCCCCGTCGGCTGCAACTGATGTGTCACGCCCATCGACAGCCCCACATTGCCAAAGGCGCTGATCGCCTCGAAGATCAGCGGGTTCAACGGCAGATGGCTGGTCAACCGCAAGGCCAGCACCGCCACCATCAGAACGGCCACCGACAGCGCCACCAACACCAACGCCTCGCGCAGCACGGCAGGCGACAGGCGGCGGCCAAAGGCCTGCGTCTCGGCATCGCCCCGCATCTCGGACCAGACCGCCAGCAGGATGATCATCAGCGTCGATACCTTGATCCCACCCCCCATCCCGGCCGACCCCGCCCCCACCACCATCAGGGCATAGGTCGCCAGCATAGTCTCCTCGCGGATCGCACCCGTGTCAAACAGGTTCAGCCCGCCTGACCGCGTGTTGACCGAATGAAACACCGCCTGCAGCACCTGATCAACCACCGGCATCCCGCCCAGTGTCGCCGGATTGTCCCACTCAAACCCCAGCGTCACCACGGCACCGGCCACAAACAACACCGCCGTCCCGATCAGCGTCATCCGCGCATGCAGCGACCAGCGGCCCTTTTCCCATTGCCGCAACTCATGCAGCACCGGCAACCCCAACCCGCCAATCACGATCGCCACCATGATCACGACCATGCTCAACCGATGATCCGCAATGATCGCCCCGCCACTTGGCAGGCTCATGAACCCCGCATTGGTGAAACTCGCCCCGGCCATGAAGATGCCATGCCACAGCGCCTGCCCGCCCGGCAAACCGGCCTGCAACAACTGCCCGGTGATCACCGCCGCCGCCACCCCCTCGACCACCGCCGCCACCAGCAACACAAAGGCCAGAACCGACTTCACATCCCCCGCCGCAATGCCGCGCGCCTCGGCCTGCACGATCAACTGCCGCGTCAACCCCATCTTGCGGCTGACGACCATCCCCAGCAGCGTCGCCGCCGACATGATCCCGAACCCGCCCACATGAAACAGCACATAAATCACCGCCTGACCGAACCCCGACCAGTAGGTCGCCGTGTCCACCGGGCTAAGGCCCGTCACCGCCGTCGCCGATGTCGCGACAAACAGCGCCGTCAGAAATGGCGCGCCCACCGCACCGGGCCGTGCCAACGGCAGCATCAACAGCACCGTCCCCAGCAAGATGACCACGGCAAACGCCAACGGCACCAGACGCGCCGGGTTCTTCAGAAAACCCTTCATCATCCCCCCGCGTTTTCACCCCCCCTTAGCATCCCCAGCCCATATAGGCAAAGCACACCGCCCCCACCATTGCCGCAAGGGACGTCTGATGCTAGATGCAGTCCCAAATCACAGGATATGAGCAAGAAACATGGATTATATCGTCAAGGATATCGCGCTGGCCGCCTTTGGCCGCAAGGAACTGGTCATCGCCGAAACCGAAATGCCCGGCCTTATGGCGTGTCGTGAGGAGTTTGGCACCACCAAACCGCTGACCGGCGCCCGCATCGTCGGCTCGCTGCACATGACGATCCAGACCGCCGCGCTGATCGAAACGCTAACCGCCCTTGGCGCCGATGTGCGCTGGGCCTCGTGCAACATCTTCTCGACCCAGGATCACGCCGCCGCCGCCATCGCCGCCGCCGGCGTGCCCGTGTTTGCGGTCAAGGGCCAGACCCTGACCGAACACTGGGACTACCTCGACCGCTCCTTCATGTTCCCCGAGGGCGCGAACATGATCCTTGACGACGGTGGCGACGCCACCCTCTACGTCCTGCTCGGTGCCCGCGCCGAAGCCGGCGAGGAAATCATCCCCGTCCCCCAGTCCGAGGAGGAAGAGGTGATCAAGCTTCAGATCGCCAAGCGCATGAAGGAAACCCCAGGTTTCTTCACCAAGACCAAGGCGGCCATCAAGGGCGTGTCCGAGGAAACCACCACCGGCGTTCACCGCCTTTATGACCTGCACAAACAGGGCCAACTGCCCTTCCCCGCGATCAACGTGAACGACAGCGTGACCAAGTCGAAATTCGACAACAAGTACGGCTGCAAGGAATCGCTGGTCGATGGCATCCGCCGCGCCACCGACACCATGATGGCCGGCAAGGTTGCCGTGGTGTGCGGTTACGGCGACGTTGGCAAAGGCTCGGCTGCCAGCCTTCGCGGCGCTGGTGCCCGGGTCAAGGTTACCGAAGTTGACCCGATCTGCGCCCTTCAGGCCGCGATGGACGGCTATGAGGTTACCCTGCTGGAGGATGAGGTCGCATCGGCGGACATCTTCATCACCACCACCGGCAACAAGGACGTCATCCGGATCGAGCATCTGCGCGAGATGAAGGATATGGCCATCGTCGGCAACATCGGCCACTTTGACAATGAAATCCAGGTGGCGTCCTTGCGCAACCACAAATGGACCAACATCAAGGAACAGGTCGATATGATCGAAATGCCCTCGGGCAATCGCATCATCCTGTTGTCCGAGGGGCGTCTGTTGAACCTTGGCAACGCCACCGGCCATCCGTCCTTCGTGATGTCGGCTTCCTTCACCAACCAGGTGCTGGCCCAGATCGAGCTGTGGACCAAGGGTCAGGACTATGCCCCCGGCGTCTATATCCTGCCCAAGGCGCTGGATGAAAAGGTCGCCCGCCTGCACCTCAAGAAAATCGGGGTCAAACTGACCGAATTGCGCCGCGATCAGGCCGATTACATCGGCGTCAGCGTCGAAGGTCCGTTCAAGTCGGAACACTACCGCTACTGATTGCCCAGGGGGAAACCCGGCAAACTTTTCCCTTTGTCTGCGTGGCGCCCTGTCCTAGGGTGCCACGCGAACCTTTCGGCCACGGGGCCGGGGTAGAACTGGCAACCAACGGGGGAATGGTATGGGCAAGCGCAACGACCTGATTGCGAAATACGCGGAAGACCTGCAAACGAAATGCAAGATGACGCCGGACATGGCCTTGTTGACCAAGGTTACCATCGGCTGCGGCCCTTCGATCTATGATGCCGACGCCTCGACCGTCGCCGGGTCGGATGAGGGCGAGCTTGAAACGATCAAGCGCAACTTTCTGGTCAAGAAGCTGGGCCTGCCCGACAGCCCCAAGCTGGACGAGGCGATCAACGCCGTGATCGACACCTATGGCCGGTCGAACCGCAGCAAATATCTCGCCGTCGTCTACTACATGCTGACCAAGCATTTCGGCAAAGAGGCCGTTTACGCCTGAATTCGGGGTGTTCGGGGCGTCCAGATCTGGACGCTTTTCGAAACCCAATGAAATCAATACCTTGGTTTCCGAAAGTTAACCATCCGACAAGGTTTGGCGCAGGGTGCGTATTGTCGCGCACCTTGAACCTGCTCATGCCGTGAAAACCTTTCCATCTGGTTAATGAAAAACGACAACCCCATGATTAATAACAATATAAATTTGTGTCCACATGTGGACACACCCCACTTACAGGCCCGCTTTGCCTCAAATCCAACTGGCTTTCCCTTTGCGCGACTCGCCGCGACACCGTATGTTCAATCCAAGGACATCATGTCCGGGACCTTTATCGAACACGTGTGGTGCTGAGGGAGCACGTGGGGTGGATGGGGGTCCCTTAGGGGTAGGGGGCCCCCGTTTTCTGTCCCCTCAGAACAGCGCCAGGATCAACCCCATGATCGCGCACCCAACCACAGAATTGACGCCATCAATCACGCTCAACGCCGGTTTCCGCATGGAAAAGGCATAGTTCATGGCAACCCAAGGCGTGATCAGAAACGCCCCGACTCCCAGACCCGCCACCACGCTGCCCCCAACGCTGACAATCCCGGCCGAGGCGAACACATGCCGCATCATCCCGGCCACCACGATCATCGCGACAATCCCGACCACAAACGGCATCACACTGCCATTCCCCTGTGGCCGCCCATTCGCATCAACCGCAATTCCCGCCGCCGCCACCCACGGCTTTGACATCACGATGTACCAGACCGCCCCAAAGGCAAACGCCCCCAAAGCCGCCGCCAGAACGTTGATTTCTTCCATGCTCCCCTCCCTTGGGCCCAGTCTGCTAAAGCTCCACCACGCCGCCTAGATCGCAGATGATCTGCCATTCCTCGGGCGACACAGGCTGCACCGACAGCCGCGAATTGTTGATCAGAACCATCTTCTCCAGCCCCGGCTGATGCTTGCACCTCTCCAGCCCGATCGGTTGGGTCAGGCGGGCGACGGGGCGAAAGTGGACGCAATCCCAGCGCGGATCGTCGGCCTTGCTGTCCGGGGCACTTAAGCGGGTCACCTCGACCACGCCCACAATCTCTTTCCCGATGTTGGAGTGGTAAAAGAACGCCCGCTCGCCCAGCTTCATCGCCCGCATGTTGTTGCGGGCGCCATAGTTGCGGATGCCGTGCCATTCCTCGTCGGCGGGCAGCTTGTCCACCAGACTTTGAAAGCTGATGGCATCAGGTTCGGATTTGAACAGCCAGAACGCCATCAGCCAATCACCTTTTTCCATTCGCTGAGAACGACATTGGCAAACAACCCCGCCTCGGCATAGGGGTCGCCATCCGCCCAGCCTTGTGCCGCCGCCAGACTGTCCACTGACAGGATCACCAAAGACCCGGTCATGTTGCCGGCGGCATCCAGAAATGGCCCGGCCATTTCGACAACACCAGTCGCCTCGATATAGGCCAGATGCGCCGGACGGTTGTCCAGACGGGTTTGCAGGGCACCGGGTTTGTCGGTGCAGATGACGGCCACGCGCATGATTACTCCTGTTTCAAGGGTCGGGACATCAGGCTGCGCACAGCTTGGTCCAAGGGCAGTTTTCGGTCAATCAGATCGGCCACCATCCGGGTGACGGGCATGTCGATGGCAAGGGTTTGGGCCAGTCTGGCCACAGCCCGGGCCGTGGCCACACCTTCGACCGTGACCCCCGGATCAAAGGTGGCCCCGGACCCGAGTGCAATGCCGTATCGCAGGTTGCGCGACTGCAACGAGGTGCAGGTCAAGATCAGGTCGCCCAGCCCTGACAGCCCGGTCAACGTTTCGGCCCGCGCCCCAAGCGCCAGCGCCAAGCGTTGCATTTCGGCGAAACCGCGCGTGATGAGCGCCGCCCGGGCTGAGTCGCCCAGGCCGGCGCCGATGACAACCCCGGCGGCGATGGCGATGATATTCTTGATTGCGCCGCCCAATTCGGCCCCGACGATATCGGTTGTGCGATATATGCGCAGGCTGGCGGTGGACAGTTGGTGCTGGAACCTGTCACTGTCGGGGCTGTCCATGGCCAGGGTCAGGGCAGTTGGCAGGCCGCTGGCTATGTCTGCGGCAAAGCTGGGGCCGGTCAGGATGCCTGCGGTGGACTGGGGCTGGCTGGCGCGAATGATGGCGGTGGCCCCCTGCAACGTGGCCAGATCGACGCCCTTGCAGCAGGCAATCAGGGCAGCGTCCGGCAGGTTGGACGCGTTGTCGTGCAGGAATGTGGCCAGCGACTGCATCGGCACGGCCAGCAGGAGGATGCGGCAAGGTGCAAGTCGGGCAAGATCAGAGCTGACAAGGACGGGGTCGGGCAGGGTGGCCTGAGGCAGGTGGGCTGCGTTCTTGCGCGTTGTCTGCAACGCCTGAGCCTGATCAGGTTGACGCGCCCACAACGTGACTGGCCGCCCCTCGCTACCCAAGGCGATGGCAAGGGCTGTCCCGAATGCGCCCGCGCCAATGACGCCGATCATGCCTTGGCCCCCTTTTTGCCAAAGCCGATCATCGGTGAGGCCAGCGGGTCCAGGGGCCAGCGGGGCCGTGCGATCAGGTCCATGCCGTCCTGATGGCCCTGACGGAACCGTTCCAGCCCGGCCCAGGCGATCATGGCGGCGTTGTCGGTACACAGGGCAAGCGGCGGGGCCGAGAAGCGGGTCTGAGACCGGGTGCAGGCCTGCGCCAGCGCGGCGCGGATCGTGGCATTTGCGGCCACACCCCCGGCGACGGCAAAGGCGGGCGCGGCGGGGGTTTGCGCGAGGTAGAGGTCCAGCGCACGGCGGGTTTTTTCGGCCAGAACGGCGGCGACCGCGGCCTGAAACCCGGCGCTGATGTCGCGGCGGTCCTGCAGGGTAAGGCCGTCTTGTCGGGCGATCAGGTCGTCACGGACCCGCAACACGGCCGTCTTGAGCCCGGAGAACGACAGATCACAACCGGGCCGGTCAAGCAGGGGGCGGGGAAAGCGGAAACGGGTGGGGTCGCCCGAGATTGCCTCGGCCTCGATGGCGGGGCCGCCGGGTTGGGGCAAGCCCAGCAGTTTGGCGACCTTGTCGAACGCCTCGCCGGGGGCGTCGTCGATCGTGCCGCCCAGGCGTTCAAAGCGGTCGGGACTGTGGACGATGAGAAACTGGCAATGGCCGCCTGAGACGAGAAGCATCAGATAGGGGAATTCCAGGCCATCGGTCAGGCGGGGGGTCAGGGCATGACCTGCCAGATGATTGACGCCAATCAGGGGCAGGCCGGTCGCGGCACAGATGCCCTTGGCCAGCATGACACCACTGAGGACGCCACCGATCAGACCCGGACCGGCGGTGACGGCAACCGCATCCAGGTGCAATAGGGTCAGCCCGGCGTCGATCAAGGCACGTTCAACACAATGATCCAGCCGTTCGGCATGGGCGCGGGCGGCGATTTCAGGGACGACACCGCCAAAGAGGGCGTGCAGAGCGGTCTGACCCTCGACCACAGAGGACAGGATTGTGCCGGTGGCGGCGGCAGAGTGGCGCACGACGGCGGCAGCGGTGTCATCGCAACTGCTTTCGATGCCAAGGATGGTGAGGTTTGCGTTCATCTTCTGCCGTTGCCCAACGTCCCTGTCGCAGGTAACACCATGGGCATGGCCGCACAATCCCGCAACCCCGTGATCCTGCTGACCCGACCAGCCGAGCAATCGCTGCGCTTTGCCGAGGCGTTGAGGGAGGCGGTGCCGGGGGTCAGGATCGTGATCGCGCCGCTGATTGAGCCAGAGGTGGTGATTCCCGTATTGCCCCAGCGGATCTGGCAGGCGGTGATCTTTTCATCCGAGACGGCTGTGGCTGCGGCAAGGCGGATTGTCGCCGATGGCCAGACCCTGCCAAGGCGGGCGTTCTGCGTCGGTCGGCAGACGGCGCAAAGGGCGATCGAGGCGGGGTTCGAGGCTGTCTCGGCGGATGGCAATGGCGAGGATCTGTTCCGGCTGGTTGCTGCACAGGCGAGTGTCGGGCCGCTGCTGTATCTGCGGGGCCGGGAGGCGCGAGTGGATCTGGCGGAAAGGCTGGTTTTGGACGGAATAGAGACTGTTTCCGCTGTGGTATACGCGCAGGTTGAGCAGGCGCTGAGCGCCGAGGCCGTGGAAACCCTGCATGCGGGGGGGGCGGTTGTTGCGGCGGTATTCTCACCACGGACGGGTGCCCTGTTGGCGGCCGAACTTGCCCGGATTGCACCGGTTGCGCCCGTTCATGTGGTTGCCATCAGCACGGCGGCGGCAGGGGCTTTTGCAAAGGCGGATGTCAGCGTGGCGCTGACGCCGGACGCGCCGGCCATGGTGCGGGCCATTGCGTCGCGGCTGTCATTGTTGGCACCACCTTGAACCCAAGGGCCTGCGCGCATTAGGTTGAGCGCAGGGAGATCCCGTCGCCCACAGGTTTGGAAGGACAGCTCATGACCGACACGCCGGACCCAATTGCCGAAGTGGTGCAGGAGCCTGCGAACGAAATGGTTCCACTTGCCAAGCGCGCCTCGCCTGTTCTGCCGGTTCTGGGCGGTGTGGTGGCGGCGGTTATCGGGTTTGGACTGGCCCAGGTTGTTCCGGGCGGTTGGCCGAGGGGCGACAGTGCGGCCACCACAACAACCTTGGCCATGCAAACCGAGGAATTGGCGGCCCTGAAGGAAACCGTTCGACAATTGAGCGGGACGGAGACGGCCACGCAGACTGCCGACCTTGCGGCGCGCGTGGCAACGGTCGAGGCGGATCTGGGTGCCATTGGGTCGGTGGATCTGGCCGGGCTGACCGGGCGGGTTGATGATCTGGATCGCAGGGTGGCCGAACTGGCGCTGCGCCCCTCTGGTGCCGGGACGATGGATCAGGCTGCCCTGACAGCCCTGCAAGCCGCTGTGGCCGAGTTAAAATCCCAAGGGATTCCGGCTGCCGCTCTGGCGCAGGCAGCGCAGGAGGTGGATGCCAAGCTGGCTGACGCCAATGCGAGGATTGCAGCCATCACCGACGAGGCAGAAGGCATCGCCAAGTCAGCCACCCAGCGTGCAGCCCTGACCCAGATACTGGCCGCGCTGGACAGTGGTGCCCCCTATACCTCGGCGATGGCAAATCTCGGCGACGTGACGCTGCCCGAGTCCATCGCTGTACATGCACTATCTGGCCTGCCCAGCCTGCAATCACTGCGTGACAGCTTTCCAGATTATGCCCGGCTTGCCCTTGAGGCGTCGTTGCAGGCCAATCCGGGGCAGAGCTGGTCAGAGCGCATCGCGATTTTTCTGCGGGTGCAGACGGGGGCACGGTCGTTGACCTTGCGCGAAGGAACGGACCCCGATGCCCTGCTGTCGCAGGCCGAGGCGGCGCTTGCCAAGGGCGATGTGGCAGCGGCACTGACCGCGCTGGACCAGCTTCCGCCCGAGGGGCAGGCGGCGATGGCGGGATGGCGCGAGACGGCATTGGTCCGGCAAGATGCGGCGACGGCATTGCAGGCACTGCTTGCCGCATCTGAACTGTAGGGAACCGTCATGA
>Ga0105047_10017191_pt1 | contig 11284 bp, 10 predicted proteins | sample MAT04_FD_78384 | JGI IMG/M metagenome (GOLD analysis project Ga0105047, IMG submission 78384) | Freshwater microbial communities from Lake Fryxell liftoff mats and glacier meltwater in Antarctica - MAT-04 (megahit assembly) | ecosystem: Environmental > Aquatic > Freshwater > Ice > Liftoff... | reverse complement strand
GATGCGCCGGTCGAGCTCGTCGGCGACGACTCGCGGCTGCGCCAAGTCGTCGCGAACCTGCTCGCCAACGCGCGTGTGCACACCCCGCCGGGCACCGCCGTCACGGTCGCCCTCGAGCAGCGCGAGGCGGCGATCATCACCGTCACCGACAACGGCCAGGGGATCCCGCCTGAGCGGCAGGCGGAGTTGTTCGAGCGGTTCACCCGCGGCGACGAGTCGCGCTCGAGGGCGGCCGGCAGCACCGGCCTCGGTCTCGCGATCGTGCGGGCGGTCGTCGAGGGCCATGGCGGTACGGTCTCGGTCGCTTCGCGTCCCGGGCACACGGCGTTCACAGTCACCCTGCCGCTACGACACCCGGGCCCCACACGGAGTGACGCGACAGAATGATGGTGGGCACGTGCCTCACGCGCCGGCAACGAGAGGGACAGCACAATGGACTCACTCACGAGACACACCGACTACGGATCGACGAGCCTCGACGAGGGGGCGATCGACCCTGACCCCCTCGTCGAGTTCGCGGCCTGGCTCGCCAGCGCGGAGCAGGCGGGCGTCTACGAGCCGAACGCCATGGTCGTCGGAACCGTCGATCCCGACGGCCGGCCGACGAGCCGCACGGTGCTGCTGAAGGGGCTCGACGCCGAGGGGTTCGAGTTCGTCACCAACTACGAGTCGCACAAGGGCCGCGCGATCGCCGGGAACCCGGCGGTCTCCCTGCTCTTCCCGTGGTACTCATTGAATCGGCAGGTCATCGTGCACGGCACCGCCGCGCCGACCTCGTCCGAGGTCAGCGACGCCTACTTCGAGCGGCGGCCCCGCGGCGCACGCATCGCCGCGCTCGCGAGCGCGCAGTCTCGCCCCGTCGCCTCGCGTGAGCTGCTCGAGGCGCGCGTGAGCGAGATCGACGCCGCGTACCCCGAGGGAGAGGTGATCCCGAGGCCCGCGCACTGGGGCGGCGTTCGAGTCGTGCCGCGCGAGATCGAATTCTGGCAGGGCCGCACCTCGCGACTCCACGACCGACTCCGGTTCACGAGGAGCAACGATGGATGGGCGCTTGAACGCCTTCAGCCCTGACGAGAGGGCGATTCCCGCCTGGCCCGATCTGATGCAAGACTCGAACATCAATGCAAGCTAAGGAAGATCTATGAAAATTGCTGTCACCGGCTCCACCGGAAAGCTCGGCCGCGTCGTCGTTCGGGAGATCCGCGCGGCGGGCCACACCGTCTTCGCGCTCGACCGTGTCGGCGAGAGGGAGTCGGAGAACTTCACCCGCGTCGACTTCACCGACTACGGGCAGACCGTCGACGCCCTGTGCGGTATCGACGACCGGCACGACGGACTCGACGCCGTCGTGCACCTTGCGGCCGTGCCCGCCGGCGGCATTGTTCCCGACTCGGCAACCTTCCACAACAACATGGCGGCGACCTTCAACGTGTTCCAGGCCGCCCGCCGCGCCGGAATCTCGACGATCGTCTACGCCTCGAGCGAGACGCTGCTCGGGATCCCCTTCGAGACGCCCCCACCCTACGTTCCCGTCGACGAGGACTACGACTCCCGTCCGGAGAGCATGTACGCCGTGACTAAGCATCTCGAGGAGGAGCTGGCAAGGAAGCTCGTGCGATGGAACCCGGAGCTGAGCATCTCGGCGATGCGCTTCTCGAACGTCATGCACGTCGAGGACTACGCGGCGTTCCCGTCGTACGACGCCGACCCGCTCGCGCGCAAGTGGAATCTCTGGGGCTATATCGACGCGAGGGACGGAGCGCAGGCCGTGCTCAAGGCGCTCGAGAAGCGGCTGCCCGGATTCGCCGCCTACGTCATCGCGAACGCCGATACCGTGATGAGCCGGCCGAGCGCCGAGCTCGTCGCCGAGGTGTTTCCCGGCACCGAGGTGCGCCGGGCGCTCGGCACGAACGAGACCCTGCTGTCGATCGACAAGGCGCGGCGCGCTCTCGGATACGAGCCCAGGCACTCCTGGCGCGACCACGCGTGAGCCGGCGACGGGGCCCGGTTTGGCGATTGGGCCCCAGATCGCTTACCCTTAGCGGAGCCAAAGACCGCAGGTTGTCGGCGTGCCCATCGCTGGGCCGCCGATCGAAGATTCGCTCATGCGAATGCCCGCGCAGGTGTTCGTAGAAGTCTCCCTCCGGGTTTCAGCTCCGTGCGCCAGCGCCGGGGCTTTTTTCATGAGCAGATCCTGATGTTATGAACGCCGCGGTCCCGGTGTCGACAATCAATCAAAGGAGTGCCATGGCGAACAAGGAAGCGTCAGTCGCCGAGCTCACGGAGAAGTTCCGTAGCTCGAATGCTGTCCTGCTCACCGAGTATCGCGGACTCACCGTCGCCCAGATGAAGACTCTGCGGACGTCGATCAGTGAGCACGCAACGTACGCCGTGGTGAAGAACACGCTGACCAAGATCGCGGCCAACAACGCGGGCATCTCGTCATTCGACGATGAGCTCGCCGGTCCGTCCGCGATCGCATTCGTACACGGAGACACTGTCGCCGTCGCGAAGGCACTGCGTGACTTTGCCAAGGCAAACCCGCTGCTTGTGGTCAAGAACGGTTACTTCGACGGTAACGCTCTTTCCCAGGCAGAGGTCATGAAGCTCGCCGACCTCGAAAGCCGGGAGGTGTTGCTGGGCAAGCTGGCAGGCGCCTTCAAGGCGTCGCTGTTCGGTGCGGCCTACCTGTTCAACGCACCGCTGTCGAAGGCCGTTCGCACGGTCGAAGCGCTGCGTGAAAAGCAGGAGTCGTCGAGCTAACAACCCCCAGCGGGTTCGGCCAAGCGGCCACAACGATCACAGAACCAATAAGGAGAATAATCATGGCAAAGCTTTCCAATGACGAGCTCATCGAAGCATTCAAGGAGCTCACGCTCATCGAGCTGAGCGACTTCGTCAAGAAGTTCGAAGAGGTCTTCGAGGTCACCGCGGCCGCTCCCGTCGCGGCCGCCGCCGCCGGTGGCGCAGCGCCCGTCGAAGAGGTCGAGGAGAAGGATTCCTTCGACGTCGTCCTCGAGGCGGTCGGTGACAAGAAGATCCAGGTCATCAAGGAGGTTCGCGCACTGACGAGCCTCGGCCTCGGCGAGGCCAAGGCCGTCGTCGACGGCGCGCCCGGCGTCGTCATCGAGGGTGCGAACAAGGAGACCGCCGAGAAGGCGAAGGCTCAGCTCGAAGCAGCTGGCGCCACCGTCGTCCTCAAGTAGTCGGTGCCGCGCGAGCGGCGCAGCACAGCGGAGAACCCCCGGCCCATCGGCCGGGGGTTTTTCGCGTCGCCGCGAGTCATTGCGGGCTTCGCCGACTGTCCCTCATAATGAGGACTTCCCCCCACCCGAGATATGCCGGAACTAGCGTCAGTCGGCCCCCGCCGGCTGTACCCCGGCACGTGTCTAGACGGCCTTACCCTCTGGCTAGCCCCGAATCTCCCTCAGCACAGAGGGACGCGTGACCGGCGGATGCTCCCAGCGAGGAGCATCCGCCGCTCGCACGATCGCACTCGGCGCCGCGGTCCACGGTGTGCTCGGCTCAGGCCCGTGGTGCGCGAGCGCTGCTCATGCGGACGCCGGTGGCGCCGGGGGCGCGGTAGTGCTCCGGCGGGCAACGAGTTCGAGGGGGACCCTCACCCGCTCGATCTCCGTGGGCTCGCCCTGCGGGCGGGCGAGCTCCTTCATCACAAGTTCGACCGTGTGCCTGCCCTGCTCGCACGGTACCTGGCGCACGGTGGTGAGGCCGAACATCCCCGCGAGGTCGTGGTCGTCGATGCCGATCACGGAGAGCTGGTGCGGCACCTCCACGCCGAGCTCCCTCGCCGCGACGATCACGCCGATCGCGATCTCATCGCATCCGGCCATGATCGCGGTCGGGCGGATGCGCGGGTCGGCGAGCACCTGAAGCCCCGCCGCGTACCCGCCGGGGACGGTGAACGGGACGGCCCGGAAGTTGTCGCCGTCGGGAATGCCCACCTCGGCGAGGGCCCTGCGGAATCCCTCGAGCCGTTGAGCATGCACGCGGAAGTCCATCTGCTCGAACTGGTCCCCGCCCAGGTGGACGATGCGGCGATGCCCGAGGCTGATGAGGTGCGCGGTCGCGAGCCTCGCGGCCTCCACATCGTCGATGCTCAGGGTCGAGATGCCCTCGGTCGGTCCGCCGAGCCCGACGATGGGCTTGCCGAGCGAGCGGAGCTGGGAGATCTCCGTCGGGGCGAGTTCGATCCCGACCGCGATGACCGCGTCGACGCGCTTGCGCACGAGAAAGTAGTCGAAGACCCGGCGGCGCTGATCGGGGTCGGTGCTGAGCCGGTAAAGCGTGAGGTCGTAGCCGGCACCGATGAGCGATGACTCGATCCCCTCGAGAACCTCGGCGAAGAACCAGCGGTTGATGAAGGGGATCACGACGCCGACGTTGCGGGTCTGGCCGGTGACGAGACTCGCCGCGTTCGCCGAGGCGACGTAGCCGATGGCCGCGGCGGCCCGTTCGACCTTCTGCCTGGTCGGAGTGGCGATGTAGCCGATGCCGCTCAACGCGCGGGACGCCGTGGCCTTGGACACCCCGGCGATCCGGGCGACGTCGGAGAGCGCGCTCACCTCGTCTCCCTCCATTGGGTTGCCATCGGCTCGCAGCCTAACCGATTTCGGGCGGTGTGGAACAGATTCCAGCGTGGAACACGGCTCGACCTGCGTCGGCGACCGGCCGTTCCTCAATCGTTAGCATCGGTTCTTGACATGCGCTTGCATCGACCCAGAGGGTGCCCTAGCTTGGTTTCTGGAACCGGTTCCCTACCCTTTGCCACAGCGCCGAGAAGTCACATCCGCTCCGTCCACTACAATCCCGCGCCGACCTTGGCCGTGCGCGGCCGACCTCAAAGAGGAGGATTACATGAGTTCAACCATGAACCGCCGATTGCTTATGCCAATCGCCGCCGCCGGAGTGCTGGGCCTCGCGCTCGCCGGCTGCGCCGGAACCGACGGCGGCGGCCCGGCCGCATCCGACGCCGACTGCGGCGACTACGGCGACTACGGCACGTTCGAGGGCGAAACGGTCGAGATCTACTCGACCATCGTCGACGTCGAGGCCGACCAGATCGTTGAGAGCTGGGCCGACTTCCAGGCGTGCACCGGGATCACCATCGACTTCGTGGGCACTCAGGAGGCGGAGACGCAGATCAACGTGCGTGCCGCGGCCGGCGACGCCCCCGACATCATGATCGTCCCGCAGCCCGGACTCCTGCAGCGCCTGGTCAACGACGGCTACGTTGTTGCCGCGCCGGAGTCGGTCGAGGCCAACGTCGACGAATTCTGGACCGAGGACTGGAAGGGGTACGGCACGATCGACGACACCTTCTACGCCGCGCCGCTCATGGCCAGCGTCAAGGGCTGGGTCTGGTATTCCCCTACCGAGTTCGAGGACAAGGGCTACGAAGTTCCCGCGACCTGGGACGAGATGATGGAGCTCACCGCGACGATGGCGGAAGACAGCACCGCCACCTACCGCCCGTGGTGCGTCGGCTTCGGCTCCGGTGACGCCACCGGATGGCCGGGAACCGACTGGATCGAAGACGCCGTGCTTCGCACCGCCGGCCCCGAGGTCTACGACCAGTGGATCGCGGGAGAGGTCAAGTTCGCCGACCCCGAGATCAAGGAAGCCTTCGACATGGTCGGCGACATCCTGCTCGATGAGGACTATGTGAACGGCGGATTCGGCGGGGTCAACTCGATCGCGTCCACGACGTTCAACGACGCCGGGCTGCCGATCCTCGACGGAAACTGCTCGATGCACCACCAGGCGTCGTTCTACGAGGCGCAGTGGCCCGAGGGCACCGAGGTCGCTCCGGACGGCAACGTCTGGGCGTTCATCACTCCCCCAGTGGACCCCGAGGGTGGCCAGCCGGTCACCGGTGGTGGCGAGTTCGTCGCCGCGTTCAACGAGTCCGAGGCGATCACGGCCGTTCAGACCTACCTGTCCTCGGACACCTGGGCGAACAACCGCGTCGAGATCGGTGGCGTCATCAGTGCGAACAAGGGCCTCGACCCGGCGCTCGCCGGATCGGAACTCGGCCGCGCGTCGATCGAGATCCTGCAGGACGAGGAGACGATCTTCCGCTTCGACGGATCCGACCTGATGCCCGCCGCCGTCGGCACCAGCTCCTTCTGGACCGGCATGGTCGACTGGATCTCGGGAACGAAGGACACCGAAGAGGTCCTGACCTTCATCGACAGCACCTACCCGTAACACCGGCACGCGGCAGTTCGAACAACCAGATGCCTGGCCCGTCGAGCACTTCTCGACGGGCCAGGCCTTCGGGTAGCGTGATTCCCACAACCAACGGAGGTACTGCATGTCAGCGTCGATAGTGCATAGTGAGGTTCTCGCAACAGCGGGCCTCCTGCCTTTTCTCCGGGGTGGATTCCTCGGAGATGTCACCGAGAAATTCGGCCTCATGATCGTCGGCCTCGCGGCATTCGCGGCCGTCGTCGGTCTCATTCTCTTCCTCGCCGATCGGGCCCCCAAGCGCGGGCGCGACGTTCTGCAGGTGCTGGCATTCGTGGCGCCGGCACTGCTGCTGCTGGTGATCGGCCTCATCTACCCCGCCATCCGCACCACGCTCCTGGCATTCACCAATCGGTCGGGGGATTTCAACGGCATCGAGAACTTCGTCTGGATGTTCACGCAGCCGACGATCATCACGACGCTGATCAACACGCTCATCTGGGTCGCACTCGTGCCGCTCCTGTCGACGGCCGTGGGACTCGCCTACGCGGTGTTCATCGACAAGTCGGCTGGCGAGAAGATTCTCAAGTCGCTCGTGTTCATGCCGATGGCCATCTCGTTCGTCGGCGCCGGTATCATCTGGCGCTTCGTGTACGAATACCGCGCCGATGGCTTCGAGCAGATCGGCATTCTCAACCAGCTGCTGGTCTGGTTCGGTGGCGAGCCGCAACAGTTCCTCATCAATAGCCCGTTCAACACGCTGTTCCTCATCGTGGTGATGGTATGGATCCAGACCGGATTCGCCATGGTCCTGCTCTCCGCAGCGATCAAGGGCGTGCCGGTCGAGATCATCGAAGCGGCGAAGCTCGATGGCGCGAACGCCTGGCAGCAGTTCCGCAACGTGACGATCCCGGCCATCCGCGGAACGCTCATCGTGGTGGTCACGACCATCACCATCGCGACCCTCAAGGTGTTCGACATCGTGCGCACCATGACCGGTGGTCAGTTCGACACGAGCGTCATCGCCAATGAGATGTACACCCAGGCGTTCAACCGCGGCGAGTTCGGGCAGGGCTCGGCCCTCGCGGTCGTGCTGTTCATCATGGTGATGCCCATCGTCATCTACAACGTCCGGTCAATGCGCAAGCAGAGGGAGATCCGATGAGCATCGCCGAAGCAGAGGACAAGCTGGATCGCCCCCTCGGCCAGAAGGACAGGCCCGCGCGCCCGCAGAAGGTCAGCAAGGCGGATCGGGCCAAGCAGCGCCTGACCTCGCGCGGCGCGACCATCGCGGCGATCGTGATCGCGACACTGTGGACCATCCCGACCTTCGGGCTGTTCGTGTCGTCGTTCCGCCCTGCCGTGGAAATCCGCACGACCGGCTGGTGGACCGCCTTCACGAACCCGAGCTTCAGCCTCGAGAACTACGCCGACGTGCTGTTCGCGAGCGGAGCCTCGAGCGCGAACCTCAGCTCGTACTTCATCAACTCGCTCGTGATCTCGATTCCGGCGACGCTGTTCCCGATCGCGCTCGCGACGATGGCGGCCTACGGATTCGCGTGGATCAAGTTCAAGGGAAGCGGCGCGATTTTCGTGCTGATCTTCGCGCTGCAGATCGTGCCGCTGCAGATGGCGCTCATCCCGCTGCTGCAGATCTTCTCGCAGGTGCTCGGCATCAGCGGGACGTTCCCGGCGGTCTGGATCGCGCACACGATCTTCGGCCTTCCCCTGACGATCTTCCTGCTGCACAACTTCATCGCGGAGATCCCGGGTGAGGTCATCGAGGCCGCGCGCGTCGACGGGGCGAACCACACGCAGATCTTCTTCCGGATCATCCTGCCGCTCTCGATGCCCGCCCTGGCGAGCATCGCGATCTTCCAGTTCCTCTGGGTGTGGAATGACCTGCTCATCGCGCTCGTGTTCTCCGGAGGAACCGTGGATGTGGCGCCTCTTACCCAGAGGCTCGCGGAACTCGTCGGCAACTTCGGACGCAACGCCGAGCGGTTGCCCGCGGCGGCCTTCATCTCGCTCATCATCCCGCTCATCGTGTTCTTCAGCCTGCAGCGGTACTTCGTGCGCGGGCTGCTTGCCGGCTCGACGAAGGGCTGATCGACCGTTTCGCGAACCGCCTCGCCGCGGCTGCGGCGCCCCCAGGGGTGCCTCGGCCGGGCCGGGGCGGTTTCGCATTCCCCCGGACGTAAAATCGTGCAATGAGCGGAACAACGGGCCACCGAGGAGGCCGGATGATGGGCGGAGGCGATGCATCCGCCCAACGGAAGGCCAACGAGCGCGCCCCGCGCGTGCCGAACCTGCTGCGACGGATCGGCGATCTCTTCGCCCCACACAAGCGCGCACTCGCCCTGACGGTCGCCCTCGTCGTTGTCGGTGCCGGGCTCACCGTGCTGCCGCCGCTGCTCACGCAGCGCGCCTTCGACGACGGGCTGTTCTCGCCGGGCGGTCCGAACGTTCCCCTGCTCGTCGAGATCGTCTCGATCATGGTCGGCATCTTCATCCTGAGCGCCGCGATCGGGGTGTGGCAGACGTGGCTCACCGCGACCGTCGGCAATAGGGTCATGGGCGAGCTGCGCCTGCGCCTGTTCGGCCACCTGCAGCGCATGGAGCTGGCCTTCTTCACGAAGACCAAGACCGGCGTGATCCAGTCCCGGCTGCAGAACGATGTCGGCGGCGTCGCTGGCGTCCTGACCAACACGATCTCGAGCGTGCTCGGCAACACGGTCACCGTGATTGCGGCCTTCATCTCGATGCTGATCCTCTCGTGGCAGCTGACACTCGTCGCGGTCGTGCTCATGCCGGTTCTTGTCGTCGCCCAGCGCCGCGTCGGTCAGGTGCGCGCCCGCATCGCGACCAAGACGCAGGAGTCGCTCAGCGACATGACCGCCATCACGCAGGAGACTCTCTCGGTGTCGGGAATCCTGCTCGCCAAGAGCTTCAACCAGCAGGGCGCGGAGGTCACCCGCTATGGGGCCGAGAACGACAACCAGGTCGGTCTGCAGGTGCGTCTTCAGATGAGCGGCCAGTGGTTCTTCGCGACGGTGCAGATCTTCCTCGCGATCATCCCGGCGATCGTCTATCTCGTGTCGGCGTGGCTCATCCTCGGGGACGTGCCCATCACCGCGGGCACGATCGTGGCCTTCACCACAGTGCAGGCCAGGTTGATGTGGCCGTTGCTCGGGCTCATGCGCGTCGCCCTCGACCTGCAGACCTCCCAAGCCCTGTTCGCGCGCATCTTCGAGTACCTGGACCTCACGCCCGCGATCACCGACGCGCCGGGCGCGCGCCAGGTCGATGCGGCGCGGCTCGGCCGGATCGAGTTCGACGATGTCGAGTTCGCCTATCCGGACTCCGGCGACGAGACGCCCCCGACCCTCCGCGGCCTCTCGTTCGAGATCGAGCCGGGCCAGTACGCTGCCTTCGTCGGGCCGTCCGGGGCGGGGAAGACCACGGTGTCGTACCTGATCCCGCGCTTCCACGCGGTCACGACGGGCCGCGTGCTCTTCGCGGGCGACGATGTGTGCGAGCTTCGACAAGACTCGCTCGTCGCCAACATCGGCGTCGTCAGCCAGGAGACCTACCTGTTCCACGCGACGATCGGGGAGAACCTCCGCTACGCGAGGCCGGACGCGACAATGGACGAGATCGAGGACGCGACGCGGGCCGCGAACATCCACGCCACGATCGCCTCGTTCCCCGACGGGTACGACACGGTCGTGGGCGAGCGCGGCTACCGACTCTCCGGAGGGGAGAAGCAACGCATCGCGATCGCCCGCGTTCTGCTCAAAGACCCGGCCGTGCTCATTCTCGACGAGGCGACGAGCGCGCTCGATTCGATCTCGGAGAGGGTGGTCCAGCAGGCGCTCGACACCGCGGCCCGGGGGCGCACGACGATCGCGATCGCCCACCGGCTGTCGACCATCGTCGCCGCCGACGTCATCTTCGTCGTGGACGGTGGGCGCATCGTCGAGCGCGGAACCCACGGCAAGCTGATGGCGCTCGACGGTGTCTACGCGGGCCTGTACCGGGAACAGGTGCCGTCGGCCCGCTCGTAGCCGCCCCGCCGGCCTCCGCTTTCATCATTCAGGAGTTTGGGGCTGAGACTCGGTTGCAGGATTCAGGAGTTGGGGCTGAGACCCGGTTGCAGAATTCAGGAGTTTGGGTCTGATTAAGTGGCGTTTCGGTCGAGGAGTCCCGAGGTTCATGACGATCTCGATTGATCGGGGTAGAAGACTCCTGAATTGTGGGCACCGTCGTGGCCCAGAAGTCCTGAATGAGGGAAGCAGTCGGCCTTCCGATCGGGCCCGCCACCGTTCCCCGGCAGCCTCCACTCCTGAATGATGAAAGCGAACGAGACACGGCGGGGCGTCTAGGAGGCGGCGAGGAGCTGCCGCATGAGGTCGATCTCGCCCTGCTGCGAGACGAGGATGCCCCGCGCGAGTGAGACCGCGACGTCATTCTCGCTGCGGTCGAGCAGCGCCTGCGCCATCTCGACCCCGCCCTCGTGATGGGCGATCATGAGTTCGAGAAACAGCTCGTCGGCCGCCTCGCCACCGGCCGCACGCAGTGCGGCGAGTTGCTCGGCGGTGGCGAGCCCGGGCATCGGCTCGCCCGGCACGTGGGCGCTCGCCTCGGCGTCGCCGGACTCGTGGCCGTGCGTCGTGCCGTCCAGCGCGGGGCGAGCCATCCACGTCATCGCCGGCTCCGGCGGAGACTGCGGCAGCCCCCAGACCGACAGCCAGCCGAACATCTGACCGGCCTGCTGGGCCTGGGAGGTGGCGATGTCATACGACAGCACCAGCACGTCGGGGTCGACGGTGATCGATCGGATCATCATCGCCATCTCGACCGCCTGTTGGTGATGTGTCTGCATGTCGCGGGCGAATCCGGCCTCCGCGCTCGTCGTCGTCGGCGGTAGCGGTGCTGTCGGCGCGGTAAGACGGCCGACCGCGATTCCGCCGACGAGAAGGAGCATGCCGGCAAGGGCCGCCGCGACGACGAGGCGCAGGCGCCGTCCGGCCAGCGCCGCCGCCCTCGCGTCACGACCGGCGTCGGCGTCGGCGTC
>Ga0105047_10017190_pt1 | contig 11284 bp, 11 predicted proteins | sample MAT04_FD_78384 | JGI IMG/M metagenome (GOLD analysis project Ga0105047, IMG submission 78384) | Freshwater microbial communities from Lake Fryxell liftoff mats and glacier meltwater in Antarctica - MAT-04 (megahit assembly) | ecosystem: Environmental > Aquatic > Freshwater > Ice > Liftoff... | reverse complement strand
TCGACCAGGTCGACCAGGTCGACCTGGTGACGTGGGCGCCGACCAGCCGGCGTCGCGTGGTCGAGCGAGGCTACGACCAGGGTGAGCTGCTGGCCAGAGCGGTTGCGCTCCAGTTGGGTGTGCCGTGCCGGCGGTTGCTGTTCCGTGTGCATGGCGCCCCGCAGGCGGGTCGGGGCAGGGCCGAGCGGCTCGAGGGGCCCACGTTCCGGGTGCGCTCGGGCCGTCCACTGCGGGTGCTCGTGGTCGACGACGTGGTCACCACCGGTGCCACGCTGGTCGCGGCCGGCAAGGCACTGCGGGCCGCCGGCATCTGCGAGGTGCGACTCGTGGCGGTCGCGGCCACCCCAGTGCGGGGCGATGCCAAGGCTGGTGAGTGGGCCCCCGGTAGGCTCGAATCCGCATGAAACTGCTCGATCGCATCCTCCGCGCCGGTGAGGGCAAGAAGCTCAAAGCCCTCCAGGGTCTCGTCCCGCACATCAACACGCTCGAGTCCGGCATCCAGCAGTTGAGCGACGACGCCCTCCGTGCGAAGACGGGGGAGTTCCGAGGTCGCCTCGAGCGAGGAGAAGACCTCGACGACATCCTGTCCGAGGCATTCGCCGTGATGCGCGAGGCGAGCATGCGGGTGTCGGGCCAGCGACACTTCGACGTCCAGATGATGGGTGGCGCCGCGCTGCACTTCGGCTGGGTGGCCGAGATGAAGACCGGTGAGGGCAAGACCCTCGTCAGCACTCTGCCCGCGTACCTCAACGCGCTCGGCGGCCACGGTGTGCACCTCGTCACCGTGAACGACTACCTGGCCAAGCTCGCCACCGACAACATGGGCCGGATCCATCGCTGGCTCGGTCTCGACGTCGGCCTCGTGGTGCCCGGGTTCCGCACCGCACCGGCAGAGAAGCGGGCCAGCTACGCCTGCGACATCACCTACGGCACGAACAACGAGTTCGGCTTCGACTACCTGCGCGACAACATGGCCGCGACTGCCGACGACAAGGTGCAGCGCGGTCACAGCTTCGCGATCGTCGACGAGGTCGACTCGATCCTCATCGACGAGGCCCGCACCCCCTTGATCATCAGCGGTCGGCTGGCCGACGCCGCCAAGCTCTACTACCGGTTCGCGAGCGTGGTGCGCTCGCTGAAGCGCGACGTCGACTACGAGGTGGAGGAAGACAAGCGCGTGGTCGTGCCGCTCGAGGCGGGCATCGAAAAGGTCGAGCAGGCGCTCGGCATCGAGAACCTCTATGACGAGGTGCAGCAGAACCTGGTGCACCAACTGTCGGTGGCGCTCAAGGCCAAGGAGCTCTACAAGCGCGACAAGGACTACATCATCGCCAACGGCGAGGTGAAGATCGTCGACGAATTCACCGGTCGCATCCTCGAGGGTCGTCGCTGGAGCGAGGGCATCCACCAGGCCGTCGAGGCCAAGGAAGGCGTGAAGATCAAGGAGGAGAACCAGACGCTCGCGACGGTGACCCTCCAGAACTACTTCCGCATGTACGACAAGCTCGCCGGCATGACGGGTACGGCCCAGACCGAAGCCGCCGAGCTGATGGGCACGTACAACCTCGCGGTGGTGCCGATCCCCACCAACAAGCCGATGATCCGCATCGACCAAGCCGACCTGATCTACAAGGGCGAGGACGGCAAGTTCGGAGCCGTCGTCGACGACATCGCCGAGAAGTACGAGCGCGGTCAGCCCGTGCTCGTCGGCACGATCAGCGTCGAAAAGAGCGAACGCCTGTCGCGGATGCTCGACAAGCGAGGCATCGTCCACGAGGTGCTCAACGCCAAGCAGCATGCGCGTGAAGGCCAGATCGTCACCCAGGCCGGGCGCAAGTCCGCCGTCACCGTGGCCACCAACATGGCCGGCCGCGGCGTCGACATCATGCTCGGCGGCAATCCCGAGGGTCTGGCCCGCGAGGAAGTGCTGAAGGAGGGCATCGCTGCCGAGTTGCTCGTCGAGGACTTCGAGCTGTCGGGCGAGCTCACCGACGAGTTCAGGGCCGAGCGCACCGCGGCCTTGGCCCGCTTCGACCAGCTGATGGCGACGTACAAGCAGCGGTGCCAGGCCGAGGGCGACGAGATCCGTCAGCTCGGCGGTCTGTATGTGCTGGGCACCGAACGTCACGACAGCCGGCGCATCGACAACCAGCTGCGAGGACGTTCGGGCCGCCAGGGCGATCCGGGCGAGAGCCGGTTCTACCTCAGTCTCGACGACGAGCTGATGCGCTTGTTCGCCACCGGCGCGCTCAGTTGGGTGATGGGCAGGGCCCTGCCCGACGACGAAGCGATCGAGGCGAAGATGGTCACCAAGGCCATCGAGCGAGCGCAGACCACCGTCGAGCAGCGCAACGGTGAGATCCGCAAGAACGTGCTCAAGTACGACGAGGTGATGAACGAGCAGCGCAAGGTGATCTACCAGCGCCGCGATCAGATCCTTGCCGGCGCCGACCTCAAGTCGGCGGCGATGGAGTATCTCGCCGACGCCATCGGCGCGCTGCTCGACACACACTGTGCCAGCGCTGCCGACGACGAGTGGGACCTCGACGGTCTGGCCAAGGAACTGAAGACGTTCTGGCCGAGCGACATCACGATGGAGCAACTCGACAAGACCGGGTCGACGAAGAAGATGTACGAGCTGATCATGGCCGACGCCTCGAACTACTACGAAAAGCGTGAGGCCGAGCTCGGTGCTGTCACCATGCGCGACGTCGAGCGGCAGGTGATGCTGCGCATCATCGACCAGCGTTGGCGCGAGCACCTCGACGAGATGGACTACCTGCAGGAGGGCATCAACCTCCGCGCGGTGGGCCAGAAGGACCCGCTCACCGAATGGCAGCGCGAGGGCTACGAGATGTTCGGAGCGATGATGAAGGGCATCGCCCAGGACTTCGTGAAGTACGTGATGCACGTCCAGGTCGTGCGCAAGGAAGCGCCGGCGCCCGTGGTGCAGAACCTGCAGCAATCATCGAGCGACGACGTGCTGGCCAACGGCTTCACCGAGGCGGCTCGCGCCGCGATGGCATCTGGCGATCTCGATCCCGAGGCGGTACCGGCGGCAGCCGCAGCTGCCGCAGCCCCGGCCTCCACGAAGCAGCAGACCGTCGTCAAGGACGAGTGGTCGAAGACGCCGCGCAACGCGCCGTGCCCCTGCGGCAGCGGCAAGAAGTTCAAGATGTGCCACGGCGCCGATGCGTGACTTCTCCGATGAGCTGAAGGAGCTCCGTCGCCGTCTCGGCGAGGCGGAGGGGTATCTGAAGGTCGAGGCCAACCGGCTGCGGCTGAAAGAGCTCGAGATCGAAGTCGCGCGCCCTGACCTCTGGGACGACCAGGAGGTGGCGAAGAAGCTCACCGGCGAATACTCGAACACCAAGGGCGACATCGACGGGTTCGACTCGCTGACCCAGCAGCTCGACGACACCGAGCTGCTGCACGAGATGGCACGCGAGATGGACGATGAGAGCCAGGAGTCCGACATCGCTGCGGGTGCCGAGGCGATCGCCGACCAGCTCCGCCAACTCGAGATGCGCAGCCTGTTCACCGGCGACCACGACGAGTACGACTGCATCGTCCAGATCAATGCGAAAGACGGCGGGGTCGACGCCCAGGACTGGGCCGAGATCCTGTTGCGGATGTACTCGCGCTGGGCCGAGCGGCGGGGGTTCGGCTTCGAGGTCGACGAGATCAGCCCTGCTACCGAGGCCGGCATCATGTCGGCCGAGTTCACCCTCACCGGTCGCTACGCGTACGGCCTGATGACCAGCGAGCGAGGGACGCACCGCCTGGTCCGGATCAGCCCGTTCGACAACCAGGGGCGCCGCCAGACGAGCTTCGCCGCGGTGCAGGTGTGGCCGGTGATGGATGCCCCCGACGTCGAGATCAACGACAGCGACATCGAGATGCAGGTGTTCCGGGCCAGCGGCGCGGGCGGTCAGCACGTCAACAAGACCTCGTCCGCAGTTCGCCTCATCCACAAGCCCACCGGGCTCGTCGCCTCCAGCCAGGAGGAGCGCAGCCAGCTGCAGAACCGTGAGAAGGCGCTCAACCGTCTGAAGGCGATGGTGGCGGCGAAGGCGATCGACGAGCACGAGGCCGAGATGGCCCGCATCGCCGGACGGCAGGCGCAGGTCGGCTGGGGCAGCCAGATCCGCAGTTACGTCGTGCAGCCGTACCAGATGGTGAAGGACCTGCGCACCGAGGTCGAGACCAGCCAGATCGACGGCGTGCTCGACGGCGATCTCGACGAGTTCATGGAGGGCTACCTCAGTTGGCGACGCCGCGAGGCAGAGTGAGCCAACTAGGTTCTACCCCCGCATGATCAAGCTCGAGAACGTCACGAAGAGCTATAGCACCGAGGTGACGGCGTTGCAGGACGCCAGCTTCGACGTCGCCAAGGCCGAGTTCGTGTTCCTGGTCGGTCCCTCCGGTTCGGGCAAGAGCACCCTGCTGCGGTTGATGAACCGTGAGGAGAAGCCCGAAAAGGGCGAGGTGTGGGTCGCCGGCCGGAACATCAACGACATGCCCGATGCGAAAGTGCCGCACCTGCGGCGCAACATCGGCAACATCTTCCAGGACTACAAGCTGCTCCCGAACAAGACCGTGTTCGAGAACGTGGCGTTCGCACTCGAGGTGATCGGGCGCCCGAAGCACGTGATCCGTCAGCAGGTGCCCGCCGTGCTCGACCTCGTCGGCCTTGCCGGCAAGCAGGAGCGCTTCCCCCACCAGCTCAGCGGTGGTGAGCAGCAGCGCGTGTCGATCGCCCGTGCGTTCGTGAACCGACCGCTCATCCTCCTCGCAGACGAGCCCACGGGCAACCTCGACCCCACCACGGGCGAGGGCATCATGCGCCTGCTCGACCGCATCAACAAGACGGGCACCACGGTGGTGATGGCCACCCACGACCAGCGGATCGTGAACATGATGCGCAAGCGCGTCATCCAGCTCGACCGCGGCATCATCGTCCGCGACCAGGCCCGAGGTGTGTACGAGTAGATGTTCTCACGCCTCAGCTACACCTTCCGCGAGATGTGGGCGAGTCTTCGCCGCAACTTCACGCTCACCGTTGCGGCCGTCATCACGGCTGCCGTCTCACTGTTCATCCTCGGACTCACCCTGCTCGTGCTGCGCGGCTTCGACAACCAACTGTCGCAGTGGTCGGGCGGTGTCGAGCTGATCGTCTATGTCGAGAACGACGCCTCGCCCGAACAGCTCGACGTCGTGCGCGCTGCGCTCGAGCAGACGCCCGACGTGATCGACGTCGACAGGCTCGAGTACCTCGACGTCGAGGCGTCGCTCGCCGAGGCCCAGCGCCTGTTCGCTGGCGACCCCGAGACCCTGCAGTTGCTCACTGCCGAGAACATCCCCACCCAGTTCAAGGTCGTGCCGAGGCCCGACGCGTCGGCCGAGACGCTCACGTTGATCGCATCGTCGTACAAACAGGACCTGCCGAAGGTGCTGAACGTCGCGTTCCCCTCCAAACAGATCGACGTGCTCGACACGTTGCGAGGGGTGGTGTCGTTCGTGCTCTACCTGATCACGCTGATCCTGCTCTTCTCGGCGGTGCTGCTCATCTGGAACACGATCCGCACGGCGATGTTCGCTCGTCGCCGTGAGATCGAGGTGATGAAGCTCGTCGGGGCCACGAACTGGTTCATCCGTGTGCCCTTCATGCTCGAGGGTCTCATCCAGGGTCTCGTCGGCGCGCTGTTCGCGAGTGGCGGTGTGCTCACGGCGAACTGGTACTGGACCCGCACCGTGCAGTCGTTCCCGCCCGACAGCGGCTTCGGGGCCTTCGTGGTCACCGGCAACTACACCCAGTGGGTCGTGTTCTGGCTGATGATCCTCGGCATGCTCGTCGGCGCGATCGGGTCGGGCACCGCGGCGTCCAAGTTCCTCGACGTCTAGCTCGCCTGCCACGATCGGGTGATGGAGTACACCCAGATCATCTATGCCGTCGACGAGCACGTCGCCACCATCATGCTGAACCGTCCCGAGCAGTTGAACGCGTTCACCGGAACGATGATGCGCGAGATCGTCGATGCGTTCGACCGGATCGATGCCGACGACGACGTGCGGGTGGTGATCGTCACCGGTGCCGGGCGGGGTTTCTGCGCCGGTGCCGACCTCAGCGGTGGTGGTGACACGTTCGCCGCCGGCGGCAGTGACGTGAAGACCGCCGTCGAGGGCGTGCCCCGCGACGGCGGCGGCATCGTCAGCCTGCGGATCTTCGAATGCACCAAGCCGGTGATCGCGGCGATCAACGGCCCCGCTGTAGGGGTGGGCATCACGATGACGTTGCCGATGGACATCCGCCTCGCCAGCGAGCACTCGAAGTTCGGATTCGTCTTCGCCCGTCGTGGCATCCTGCCCGAGGCCTGCTCGTCGTACTTCCTGCCCCGACTGGTGGGCATCAGCCAGGCGACCGAGTGGTGCTACACCGGCCGCGTGTTCGGCCCACAGGAGGCCAAGGACGGCCGCCTGGTGCGCAGCGTGCACGCCCCCGACGACCTACTGCCTGCGGCGCGAGCCATCGCCAAGGAGATCGTCGACAACACCGCCCCCGTCTCGGTGGCGCTCACCAGGCAGATGCTGTGGCGTCTGCTGGGTGCCGATCACCCGATGGACGCGCACAAGGTCGACTCGCGCGGTATCGCCGAGCGGGGCCGCAGTGCTGATGCCAAGGAGGGCGTGATGAGCTTCCTCGAGAAGCGCCCACCAGTGTTTCCCGTCAAGATCAGCGATGGCCTCCCGGACATCTTCCCTGGTTGGGAGACGCCGTCGTTCTCATGAACGATCAGGTTGTGGGAACCCGGAACATTTTCTGTCAAGGTCGTCACGCCCGGTGCCGAAGAACTCGGTGACTTCGCGGGCGGCACCTCTGGTGCGAGTGCGGAGCAACCCGAACCGCATTCGACCCAGGGGGAACAGAGATGAACGTACAGACCGGTGACGTGGTGGAGATCGACGTGGACGGCGATGCCGTGACGGCCATGGTGCTGCTCGCGACACCCGAGGCCGTGATCCTCGATCCGTGCGACGGTTCGATGCCGATGGTGTTCCGTCCCGAGCACCTCAACGACGTCCGCATCTTCGACCCGGCGTTCTGACACCCGGCGTGCCCTCCTAGCCTGGTCGCCGTGAGCGACACCCAGGCACACGACACGGCGCAACCGGAGATCTCCTTCTACGACCGGGTCGGAGGTCAGCCGTTCTTCGACCAGCTCGTCGACACCTTCTACGACGGGGTCGCGTTCGATTCCGTGCTGTTGCCGCTCTACCCCGAGCAGCACGACCTGGGCCCGGCCCGACGCCGCCTGGCGCTGTTCCTCGGCCAGTACTGGGGCGGTCCCACCACCTACGACGACGAGCGCGGGCACCCACGGCTGCGCATGCGGCACATGCCGTTCCGGGTCGGACCACTCGAGCGTGACCGCTGGTTGCACCACATGGCGCACGCGGTCGATGTGGCGACCGGCGGCCGCGACGATGCGATCGAGCTGCAGCAGATGTTGCTCGGCTACTTCGTGCCGGCGGCCGAGCACCTGCGCAACGACACCGGCTTACCGATCTCGTCGAGCGATCCCCGCCGAACGCAGCCCAGCAGCTGAGCCCGGCCGAGCCGCACCGAGCCCGGCTCCGAAGGGTCTCAGCGTCGTCGCAGCGTGTGGCAGGCGATCGCCGTCGCTGCAGCGACGTTCAGCGAGTCGACGCCGTGGTGCATGGGGATCCGGACCCGTAGCGTCGCTGCGTCGAGCACTGCGTGGCTGAGCCCGACCCGCTCGGCACCCATGCAGACGACCAGTCGTTCGGGCGGTTCGACCGCATCGATGTCGATCGCCTCGGGGTCGGGGGTCAGGGCGGCGACGGTGAAGCCGGCGTGGGCGAGCTCGGCGACCGTGGCGGCGACATCGGTGGTTCGGGCGTGGGGGAGCGCCACGGCGTGGCCGATCGACACGCGTAGCGACCGACGCGACAGCGGATCGGCGCTCGTGCCGTCGACGATCAGTCCGTCCCAACCGAGCCCGGTCGCGTTGCGGATGATCGCCCCCACGTTGGCCGGGTTGTCGACCGCTTCGATCAGCACGAGCCGGCGAGCAGTGGCCGCGATGGTGGCGACGTCGGCACGAGGTGGTCGCCGGAAGATCGCGACGATGCTGTTGGGCACACCGAGCTTGGTGACGAGCGCTCGCACACGTTCGCCGCTGGCGTAGACCGGGACCCGTGCGAGCAGGGCGGCGGTCACGGGCGGCGGACGCAGCTCGTCGACGAGTGCGATCACCGGGTCGCAGCCGGCTTCGAGGGCTCGTTCGACGACGAGGTCACCCTCGGCCATGAACAGACCCTCGCCGTCGGCGTTGCGGCGTTGCGGCCGCGGAGACAGCTGGCGCTCGTTGAGACGGAAGACCGCCAGTCGCTCGTCGTCGGGGTCGTCGACCGGGATCAGCATCGGATCAGAACAGCCACGGGAACTCGCTCCAGTCGGGGTCGCGCTTCTCGAGGAACGACATCCGTCCTTCCTGCGCCTCGTCGGTCATGTAGGCGAGGCGGGTGGCCTCGCCGGCGAACACCTGTTGGCCCACCAACCCGTCGTCGATCAGGTTGAACGAGAACTTGAGCATCCGCTGCGCCGTGGGGCTCTTGCCGTTGATCTCCCAGCCCCACTGCAGCGCCGCGGCCTCCAGTTCCGCGTGGGGGACGACCGCGTTCACCATCCCCATCTCGCGGGCATCGGCGGCGGTGTACTCGCGGCCGAGGAAGAAGATCTCGCGTGCGAACTTCTGGCCGACCTGGCGGGCGAGGTACGCACTGCCGAAGCCACCGTCGAAGCTGGCGACGTCGGCATCGGTCTGCTTGAACCGGGCGTGCTCCTCGCTGGCGATCGTCAGGTCGGCGACCACATGCAGGCTGTGGCCGCCGCCGGCCGCCCACCCAGGCACCACGCAGATCACGATCTTCGGCATGAAGCGGATGAGTCGCTGCACCTCGAGGATGTGCAGGCGGCCGGCACGGCCGGCCTGGATGGTGTCGGAGGTGTCGCCCTCGGCGTACTTGTAGCCGTCCTTGCCGCGGATGCGCTGATCGCCACCGCTGCAGAACGCCCAGCCGCCGTCTTTCGGTGACGGGCCGTTGCCGGTGAGCAGCACACAGCCGACGTCGGTGGCCATGCGGGCATGGTCGAGTGCGGTGTAGAGCTGGTCGACCGTCTTCGGGCGGAACGCATTGCGCACCTCGGGACGGTTGAACGCGATCCGCACCGTCGCCCGGTGGCGGGCGGTGGGCCCAGCGCTGCGGTGGTACGTGATGTCGTCGAAGTCGAAGCCGGGAACCTCGCTCCAGGCGGTGGGATCGAAGATGTCGCTGACGCCTGTGGACGTGTCGGTCATCGCGCCATTGTGCTCGCTGGGGCGCTGCTACGTTCAGCCCATGCCACACGCTGCAGTGAACGGTCAGCAGATCCACTACGAAGACACCGGCGGAGACGGCGATCCCGTGATCCTCGGCCACGGCTTCCTGATGGATCTCACCATGTTCGAGCCTCAGGTGGCGGCGCTGCGCGATCGGTACCGGGTCATCACCTGGGACGAGCGCGGCTTCGGCCGCACCGTCTTCGACGGCAAGCCGTTCACCTACTGGGATTCGGCAGCCGACTGTCTGGGCCTGCTCGATCACCTCGGCATCGAACGCGCTGTCGTCGGCGGCATGAGCCAGGGCGGCTTCCTGTCGTTGCGGGCGGCGCTCGCGGCGCCCGCGCGGGTGCGGGCACTGATCCTGCTCGACACGGCTGCTGCGCTCGATGCGCCCGAGACCCTCGCCGGCAACCAGGGCATGGTCGACATCTGGCTGTCGGCCGGTCCGGTGGACGAGCTGACCCAGGCCGTGGCGACGATCATCATCGACGACCCTGTCGAGAACCCGAAGTGGATCGCCAAGTGGCAGGCGCGTCCGAAGGAGTCGCTCGCCGAGCCGGCCCGGTGCCTGCTCACCCGCGACGACGTGAGCGCCCGGCTCGGCGAGATCACGTGCCCAGCGCTCGTCGTGCACGGCACGGGCGACACTGCGATCACGATGGAGCACGCCGAAGAGATGGCCGGGGCACTCGTCGGCTGCGGCGGCGTGGTGAAGGTGGCGGGCGCGCACGCGGCGAACCTCACGAACCCCGATCCGGTGAATGCCGCAATCCTCGATTTCCTCGCGGACCTCCCGGCCTGATCGGATCAGGCCATGGCATTGCAGATCTTCGGTGTTCCCGGTCTCCCCGAGATCGTCCACGGCAGCGACCTCGCCGCGATGATCCTCGACGCGGCGAGCGAGGCGGGTACGCCGATCGCCGATGGCGACGTGGTGGTCGTGACATCGAAGATCGTGTCGAAGGCCGAGGGGCGCACCGTCGAGCTCGCCGATGTCGAGCCGTCACCGTTCGCTGCGGAGTGGTCGAAGGTATGGGACAAGGATCCGGCGGTCACCGAACTCGTGCTGCGCGAGTCGAAGCGGGTGGTGCGCCAGGCGGGTCCGATCATGATCACCGAGACCCATCACGGGTTCGTGTGCGCCAACAGCGGCATCGACCAGTCGAGCAGTGGCGCACACGGTCGTGTGGTGCTACTGCCTGTCGATCCGGACGAATCGGCTCGTCGCATCCGCGCCGGCTTCCGTACCGCCGGTGTGGACGCTGCCGTGATCGTCAGCGACACCTTCGGACGGGCGTGGCGCGAGGGCCAGACCGACATCGCGATCGGCGTCGCCGGCATCCAGCCGATCCTCAGCTACATCGGCCAGGTCGATCCCCATGGCCACGAGTTCAAGGTGCAGGCGATCTGTACCGCCGACGAGCTCACCGGTGCGGCCGAACTGGTGAAGGGCAACACGTCGCGTGTGCCCGTCGCAGTGGTGCGCGGCTTCGCCTTCGACATCGATGACACCGCTGTCATCGCCCCCGTGCTACGCGACCAGAGCCGCGACCTGTTCCGTTGACGCCGCGGCGTGCGTCGGTTGCTCCGATGATCGAGCCTGAGCACGTCTCGACGACCCGTGAGGCGTACGACGGGACGGCCGACGTCTACGTGCAGTACATCGGTACGGAGATTTCGGCGTCGATCGAGGCCGACCTCGACCGCTCGCTGCTCGAGGCGCTCCATCGCACCGAGGTGCTGGGCCGCCCGGTGTCGCTCACCAGCTACCGCCACGACCCGTTGGACGTGGCGCGCCGCCTCGCTGCCGGCGGGTTCGAGGTGGACCAGCCCGTCGTCCGCGCGGCCGTCGGCGAACACGAGTCGACACCGCAGGC
>Ga0105047_10017188_pt1 | contig 11285 bp, 10 predicted proteins | sample MAT04_FD_78384 | JGI IMG/M metagenome (GOLD analysis project Ga0105047, IMG submission 78384) | Freshwater microbial communities from Lake Fryxell liftoff mats and glacier meltwater in Antarctica - MAT-04 (megahit assembly) | ecosystem: Environmental > Aquatic > Freshwater > Ice > Liftoff... | reverse complement strand
TCGACCTGCGCAAGCGGGTCTTCCTGCACACCCAGCGGCTGAGCCTTGAGTTCCACGAGCAGTACACCTCGGGTCGGATCATCGCCCGCCAGACGAGCGATCTCGATTCGATCCGCGAGTTCCTCGACTCGGGCGTCAACCAGCTCGTGCAGGGCGTGCTCTTCATGGCCTTCGTCGGCATCGCGCTGGTCACGCTCGACCGGCGCAGCGGGCTCATCCTCGTCGCGTTCCTCATTCCGCTCGGACTGCTCACCCGCTGGTTCCCGGTGAAATCGCAGTACTACTTCCGCGAGACGCGCACGGCGTCGGCCAGGCTCATCGTGCACTTCGTCGAGACGATGACCGGCATCCGCGCGGTGAAGGCCTTCCGAAAGGAGCCTCGCAACGAGGTCGAGTTCGCGGGGCATGTCGAGCGGTCCGCTACGCGAACAGCCGCGTCATCCAGTTGTTCGGCACCTTCGACCCCGGACTCGTACTCATCGGCAACGTCGTGCTCGCGGTCGTGCTGCTCTCCCTAGGATTCCGGGTGGCTGACGGCTCGGTCGCGGTCGGCATCCTGATCGGCGCACTGCTGTACACGCGGCAGTTCTTCGCGCCGGCGCAAGAGCTCGCCATGTTCTACAACTCGTACCAGTCGGCGGCGGCGGCGCTCGAGAAGATCTCCGGCGTGCTCGAGGAGAAGCCGAGCGTGCCCGACCCGACGCGTCCGATCGACCTGCGCCGCGCGCAGGGTGGGGTGCGCTTCGACGCGGACGAGTTCGCCTACAAGTCAGACCGCGTTGTGCTGCCGGAGTTCACGCTCGACATCCCCGCCGGGCAGACGATCGCGCTCGTCGGGTCGACTGGCGCCGGCAAGTCGACGCTCGCGAAACTCATCTCGCGCTTCTACGACCCGTCGAAGGGCGCCGTCTCGCTCGACGGCGTCGACCTGCGCAAGCTGCACCCGAAGGATCTCCGTCGCGCGATAGTCATGGTCGCGCAGGAGGCATACCTGTTCTCGGGCACCGTCGCCGACAACATCGCGCTCGGCAAGCCTGATGCAACCCGCGACGAGATCGTCCGCGCAGCGAAGGCCGTTGGCGCCGACACGTTCAACGAGTCGTTGCCCAACGGCTACGACACCGACGTGAACAAACGTGGCGGCCGGGTCTCGGCTGGGCAGCGGCAGTTGCTGTCGTTCGCCCGCGCGTTCATCGCCGACCCAGTGGTGCTGATTCTGGATGAAGCGACCGCCTCCCTCGACATCCCGAGCGAGCGCCTCGTGCAGGAGGGACTCCAGAGCCTCCTCTCCGACCGCACTGCGGTCATCATCGCGCACCGATTCTCGACGGTCGCGATCGCGGGCCGCGTGCTCATCATGGAGCACGGCCGCATCGTCGAGGACGGCACCCCCCCCCGCGACCCCATCGCCGGCACCGGCCGGTTCGCGCAGCTGCACGCGGCGTGGCGCGATTCGCTCGTGTAGCTGCGCCGCGACTGGGCCGCCGCTGAGCAGTCCGCGAGATGGCGATGGGACGCCGAGAACCGCGGCAATCACGTAGCGTAAGCGGGCACATCACCGCAAAGGTGTACCCGCACGCCTAGTTCAGCGAACACTCCTGCTTTGGCGACGAGTGCGCGGTCGGCGGTTTCGGCGTCCGGTGCGTAGGCAACCTGCACGTGGTTCGCCTTGTGTTGGGCCATGAACTGATTTCGCGTAATGCCGTGCAGCACGACGTGCATGATCGGCCATTCGGGGTTTGTGGCCTCCCAGCGACGCTCGGTTTCGGCGACCGGCAGCGTTACGGCCGACGCGCGGCCCAAGTCGACGTGCAACCCGTCTGGTTGAACATAAACGCGCGACCAGACGATCTCACCGGCCTTGGAGACGCCCTTGATCGTTCCCCCACCGGCCGGGAAGTACACCGGAGACTGTCGCCAGCTTGTTGCACCCTTATATCCGCCCTCGAGGTGCGACGGCGGCACGGAGCCCGAAATTTCATAAACCCAGACGAACTGTCCGTCGAAGTCTTCGCCCCACCGCACATCGTGGAGGGTGGTCGCCGGGTCAAGGTTCATGGCAGTCCACACTCGGTTGGTGATGAGTGCATCGACGGCAACTCCCTCGTCAGCTTCGTTGAAGTGGGGGAGAGCCTTGCCCGCCCAGAGGATGCGCGATCCATCGCGGCTGCGCACCGGTGGGCGTACCACATTGTTGAGCAGCCCCTCGGCCAGATCGGAAGCCGGGGTTAAATCTTTCATTCCCTGCTGGTATTGGATGCCGACGGCATCGAGACCAAAGTCATCGCTGATGCGAAGCGCTGCGATATACATCTTGAACTGCTCGGTCAGTTGACGTTCGGTCAGTTCGGTTGCCTCGTCAGTACCCACCTTGAACGTCATGCCGCTGGCGTCGAGCCAAGAGCGCACTTTACGTGCGTCGTCGTCGCTGACTGTATGCATTTCGGCGTAGAGGGCGCTCTGCGACAGTCGCTCTTTGTAGATCCCTATTGGATTGAGAAGCTCATCGTCGATGATGGCGTTGTACATTCCCATGCAGCCCTCGTCGAAAACGCCGATGATGGCCTTATTCAGGAGAAGATCACGGGCGATCGCCGTGCCGAGCTCCTGCTCGTCGCTCGGAGCGCGTTTCGGGAGATCACGCACGTGGCTTGCATCGTGCTCGATAGTTCCCGTTTCGAGCCATGATCGGATGCCGTCGAGGAACCACTGGTCAGTGAAGTCGACACTCCAGATAGTCGAGTATTCTCGACCCATTTTGGTCATGCCGGCGTTGAGGCCGAGTAGCCCAACAAGCCCCGGCCATTGTCCCGAGAAGTTGGCGAGCGTGAGGATGGGGCCGCGGTGACTGCGAAGGCCGGCGAGCACGTGATGGCTGTACTGCCAGACCGCTTCGGCCACCACGAGCGGGGCATCAACCGGAATGGACTTGAAGACTTCGAGCCCCATGCGCTGACTGGATATGAAGCCGTGCCCGGTTACGGGGTCGACTTCGTTTCCGCGAACAAGAGCCCACCCAAATTCCTCGAATGCTCGTGTGACGTCCGCCTCGAGCGCAGCCTGAGCGGGCCACCCGGCCGAGTTTGCTGCTGGACGCAAGTCACCGCTCGAGATGACATAGGCTGTCCGCGGGGACGCGGCGGGCCTATCGATGGTGGCGGGAACTGTGTAGTGGGTCACCGGGACTCCTTCGTTTGTTCACCAGACACAATCCCAGAAATCGGTTACACAGTCAACTGCTGCCATATTTCTGGCTGAGGAAACGCATTTCCCTATACTCATCTGTTAACCGGTTTCTCGCAGACCCATGGCGCATTGAGCGTCGGCCCTGGGACCAGCGGCGGAGGGCGGCTCACTACGGATGACCGTCAGCGGAGAGGTGAGGTAAACGTGGCGAAGATTCGCGACGTCGCGGCGCGGGCGGGGGTGTCAGTGGCGACCGTCTCGCGCGCGCTGAATGGGCATCCGACCGTGAACACGGAGCTTGCAGACCGCGTGAAGAAAGCTGCTGAGGTGCTGGGCTATCGTCCAAACGGTATTGCCAGGAACCTTCGACGCCAATCGACCGACGTTCTGGCGCTCATTATCAGCGATATTGGCAACCCGTTCTTCACGGCTGTTGCACGTGGGGTCGAGGACGTGGCCCAGCGCTCCGGGTACTCGGTGCTCTTGTGCAACGCTGATGAGGACTCAGAGAAGGAGGCGAGGTACCTACGGGTTGTCGAACAGGAGCAGGTCGCGGGAGTGATCTTGTCCCCTCACGGCGCGGATAGCGGGGTGGCCCGTTTGCGGCAGGCCGGAATTCCGCTCGTTGTCATCGACCGACCGCTTCGTGACGAGGAGGATTCGGTGATGGTTCGTTCGCGCGAGGGTGCCGAAGTCGCGACCACGCACCTCATTGACGCTGGTTGGCGGCGCCCAGCCTGTGTAACGGGTCCGGAAGACGCTGCTACCGCTCAAGCCCGACTGACTGGCTACCGCGATGCGGTCGCAGCGCGCGGTGGGCTGGAGAACCTCTTTGTACACGCGCCGTACCGCCAGGCCGGAGGCGCGTCCGCAGCGGCTCAGTTGTTGGATCTCGATGACCCGCCGGACGCCTTGTTCGTGGCCAACTCGCAGATGACGCTTGGTGTACTCGATGAAATCAAGCGGCGTGGGTTACGAATCGGCACAGACATTGGGGTCATCACTTTTGATGACGCGCCATGGGCGCCCTTCGTTAACCCGCCGATATCGGTCGTCGCCCAGCCCGCTTACGACATCGGTGCCCAAGCGGCCCAGCTGCTCATGGAGCGCTTGAAGTCACAAGCGCCCGAAGCGCGCAGACACATCGTGTTGTCTACCACCCTTATAGTTCGGGACAGTTCGAGACGGGCTGCGGCGATCGAGTAGCGAAGCTTGACAGCTCTCCAAGAGGTCGGTAACCTCTAGAAATCGATTACCACCTTCGAGAAGGGTGGAGTCGGTAAACGATTACACACCTCAAGTACCGAGTGATCTCGCGTCGAAGAACAGCGGAGTGGTTTATGGCACCGATATCGATGTGGATGCTTGAGTACGGGCGTTGCCTTGACCAGCCCCTCGGATGTGTCTTTTACGGCCAGTGGAACGCGGGGAGCAGAGCGTTCTCTTACAGCTACGCGTACCTTGAGACTGCGGGTCACCGCGTTCTAGTTGACATTGGCCACGACACGCACGACAGCAACCGCGAGCTCAACGACCAGAACAACATCGTGGACTATCACACACCCGATGAGGTGCTCGGCAAGATCGATGTGCGCCCCGAAGACATCGACACGGTCATCCTTACCCACGCTCACTACGATCACGCAGGAGCAACCGGGCGCTTCCCGAACGCAAAGTTTTACCTTCAGCGTCGTGAATTGGAGGAGTCACGGGCCGCGCTCGCCGCCTCACCAATGTTCGATTCGCTCATTGGGGCACTCGATCCGCACGACGTTGAGGCACTCGGTGCGCTCGCGGATGAGGGCCGGCTTGTATTGCTCGATGGTGCGGTGCATGACCTCCTACCCGGCATCTCGATCCGAACTGCCTGGGACACTCACACCCCCGGTGGGCAGTACGTAGTCGCCACTGATGACGACGGGTTGAACTGGGTCGTGACCGGCGATGCCATGTATAGCTACGAGAACGCCGAGGGCATCGGCCAATCTGGCGAATACGTCAACATCGGCTTCGGTGGCGGAAGCGGCTGGGCGGGGATCCAGCTCATCGACGAGATGGTCAAGACCGCCGTAGACACAAATCGACTCGTGATCGTGCACGAGCCGGAAACTTACGCGCGTCATCCGTCGGCACGCGGCAGCGACAACCTCGCGGTCGCCGAGCTGCTACTCGCTCCGGGCACCCCGAGTCGGCTCGAGCGCGCCTCAGCCTGAGGAGCGCGATTTCATTCTGACGTAATACCAAACACACACAACAAGGGAAAGCTAGGAGATCACAGTGCGCAAGAACAAAGCAGTTTTCGTATCGATGGTTGCGGTAGCGCTTGCCGTGGGCGCCGCCGGTTGTAGCACCGGCGCTGACAGCGGCGAGCCAAGCAATTTGCTCGGTATCGTCACCATTAGCGCGAGCGACGCCAACAACGCTCGGGTTATAGCGGGGGCCACAGCAGCAGCTGAAGCAGCCGGGTGGACCGTTGAGGTAGTGGACGCGGCAGGCAATGCCGACACCGCAAACGCAGCCATCATCAACTTCGTGAACAAAGACGCAGGAATGATTTTCGACCTCGTCTTCCCGGTCACGTCCCTCGGTGCCGGCATTGAGGCAGCGAAGTCGGCCGGTATCCCGGTCGCGAGTTGGGGCGGCGGGCTAACCGACGGCGTCGTGATGACGACCGGAAACGGCGCCCCCTTCGCAGAGCCTGCAACCCAGCAGATGCTCGATGACATCGGTGAGAGCGGCTCGGTGCTGGCGCTGACCTACCGCACTGGCGAAGTGTGCCGTGCTCGCGAGGAACTGTTCGACTCGATGGTGAGCCCGTTCCCGGGCATCAAGGTGCAAAAAGAAGAGGTGACCATCCCCGGATTCCTCCAGGATGGCGCAAACTACGCGACCGCATGGTTGGCGAGCCACCCGGCAGGGGAAGAACCCCTCGCGATCTGGGGTTGCTGGGAAGACCCGACTCTGGGCGCCATCTCCGCACTTCAGCAGGCTGGGCGCGTTGATGTGTTGACCTATGGAATCAACGGGTCGAGCACCGCTATCAAGGCGGTTCAGGATGGCAACCTGACCGCGACAGTGTACGAAGACGGCGCCGCCGAAGGAAAGGCCATGTTCGAGACCACACTAGAGGCGATTGCTGCTGGTGCGGACTGGGAGCAGACGACGCTCGATATACCCGGAATCCTGGTAACTGCTGACACGGTTGCCGACTTCTTGGCGGCTCACCCCGAGGCGCTCAAGTAACTCTGAACCACCCGATTAGGTCCAGATCCGAGGAGAATGCAACTCATGCCTGATAAGCGAAGGGCACGCGAGCCGCAGACAGACGTGCCGCTCGTGAGCTTCGCAGGACTGACCAAATCGTTTGGCGGTGCAATGGCACTCAAGAATGTCTCGTTCGACATCAGGCCAGGTGCCGTTCATGGACTTGTCGGCGCTAACGGCGCCGGCAAGTCCACCGCCATCCGGGTTCTCGCTGGAGTGAGTCGCCCAGATTCCGGCACTATCACGATCGACGGTTCGCCAGTCGTGATTGCCAATCCAGACGACGCCTCTGCCCTCGGCTTGACCTTCATCCATCAAGAGATGAGTTTGATTCCCGGCTGGGACGTGATGCGCAATATGGCGCTTGGTATTCAGCCAACAACCCAGTTTGGGATCATTGATTGGCGGCCCATGCGTGAGCGCGCCAAGAAGGTGTGTGTGCGGCTCGGCATTAAGTTTTCTTTATCGACGAACGTAGACGCTCTCAGCACGGCTGATCAGTGGCTCGTTCTCATTGGGCGCGCACTGATGCGCGACGCTCGGCTCATCGCCATGGATGAACCGACTGCATCGTTGTCAGCACACGAAGCAACGCGCCTTCACACAATCATTCGTGAACTTGCTGCAGCAGGCACGGCAGTCGTCTTCGTCTCGCACCGCCTTGACGAGGTTTCTGCTCTGTGCGATGACATCACCGTTCTCAAGGATGGCGCCGTCACAAGAAGGTTCGTTGGGGAGCAAGCATCCAAGGCCGAGTTGATTCGGGCGATCGTCGGTCGCGATCTCGAAATCCCGGACCACGGTCGTGATCCTGGGCCTCTCGGTCCGGTGGTGCTCGAAGCATCCAACATATCGGATCGGAACATACTCCGGGACGTCTCGCTGACGCTTCACGCTGGAGAGATTTTGGGACTGGGTGGCCTTGTGGGCGCCGGTCGCACCGAATTCGCAAAGGTCATTTATGGAGCTGCCAGACCTGCCGCGGGCGTCATCAGCTTGGACGGCCGTGTCGTCCACTTCCGCTCGCCGGCCGATGCCGTCAATGCGGGATTGGGGTTCGTCCCTGAAGAACGCCGAGCCGAGGCGCTCTTCCTCGCCCGAACGGTTGACTTCAACGTGAACGTCGCCGCGCTCGACTCCATGACGCCCTCGAGGCTGTTCCCCTTTCTCAATTTGCGCCTGGGTCGTCATCGATCGCAGGAGGTTGCCGACCTCGTCCACGTGAAGGCGCCGAGCGTTTTGGCAGTGGTGGGCTCGCTTTCCGGCGGCAATCAACAGAAAGTTGTTATCGCGCGATGGCTGCTGAACAGACCCAAGGTTCTCATTCTCGATGAACCGTCTCGCGGTGTCGACGTCGGGGCACGGGCGGAAGTGCACCGAGTCATCCGTGACCTCGCGGACCAGGGCACAGCAGTGCTCGTGGTCTCGAGCGACAACGAAGAACTTGTCGCGCTGTGCGACCGAGTGCTCGTCATGGCCGAGGGCGAAGTGACCGGCGAGCTAGTCGGTCGCGCGATCACCGAAGACCAGATCATCTCCCTCAGTTTCGTGAGAGAGTCAGGAAAGGAACCGGCGGCATGACCTCTGTATTAGATGGAGCGACATTGACGCGTTCCGCCCAACGCTCACCGCGAAGAATCGCTCTGATTGTGGTGTCCAAGTACGGCACCCTGATCGCAATGGCGATCATGATCGTCACGTTCAGCCTCGGGTCACCTCGCGGCTCCTTCCTTAGCGCCAACAACTTGTTGGCCATAGTGAATCAGTCGGCACTGACCGCGATCATCGCGTGCGGACTCACGCTTGTGCTCGTGGTGGGTGAGATGGACCTGAGCATCGGCTACAACGCGAGCCTCGCCGGAGTGCTCGTGACCGGCCTCATGGCTAGCCAAGGTGTTCCGATGATCGCCGCCATCGTTATTACGTTGTTGATCGGTGCGATCGTTGGGTTGTTCAACGGTTTCCTCGTCACCAAAGCGGGAGTAAACGCGGTCGTTGCGACTCTCGGGGTGGGAACCATCCTCATCGGAATGCAGTTCGGCTACACAGCCGGCTCACCGATAGTGCTGGTGCCGCCAGAGTTCAAGGCGATCACTCTTGGCAGGATCTTCGAGGTGCAAAACTCGATCTGGATTATGTTGCTGATTCTTGCGGTGCTCTGGGTCGTGCTTAACCGCACGCCAATGGGTCAGCGGATGCAAGCGGTGGGTGCCAACAAGCATGCGGCGAACCTCGCGGGTGTCCGCACTGATCGCGCCAAGATCGCGGCATTCGTCATGGCCGGCACGTGCGCCGCTGCGACAGGAATTTTGCTTGCCTCCCTTCTCGGGAGTGGTACGGTCAACGCGGGCGATGGCTACCTACTCGACTCGTTCGCAGCGGTGTTCTTGGGTGCGGCTACATTGCGGGATGGTGAGTTTCACATCATCGGAACGCTACTGGGCGTGCTCGTGGTCAACGTGGGCTTCAACGGGCTGAGCCTCATGGGAACACCGACGTTTTGGCAGTTCGTCTTCAAGGGGGGAATTCTCGTGCTCGCCATCGCACTATCGACTGTCGCGAGAAAGTACTCGAAAGTTTGACCGAGCCGTTTACCTGGAGTCGAACACCAATGGTGAACGGGACCTTGGCGTAGATGCACTGGTCGCCGGTCGCGATGGCGATCGCGACATTGGGGCCACGTGCATCTTCGCAAAAGGCGAGTCGATTCCGGTGAATGGTACGCCCGCCAGAGCCGCGCGACGGACACCGGCACATGGAGCGCTTTTGTGAAGAAGCGGGGCCGTACTGGCAAGAAACCAGGCCCACCCGTCCAAGACGATCTCTGCACCGTCACGGACGAGGACGGGCGGGCTCGGCATGTGTTCGCGGCCTCCGGTGCAAACCAGCTCTGGCTGACGGACATCACGGACGTGTTCGGGAACAAGATCGTCGGGTACTCGATCGAATCCCGGATGAAGTCCAACCTGGTCGTGAATGCGCTCAACAATGCCGTCGCGATGCGCGGGGACGTCGCTGGCAGTGTGGTCACAGCGGTCGAGGATCTCAATTTCGAAACCGGAAGTTCCTCCGCGCTTTGGCCCGTCATCAACTGGTCGGATCCATCTTGACAATAGCGTCGAACTCGACGGCGTCTCAGCTGTCACACTGACGAAAGAACGAATCCCAATGTCGAAACGTCTTCGGCTCCGACTCGGAAGGTTCACAGCGCTTGATGGCGGCGATGCTGTCGATGCGCAAGATCGTCATCGCCGACCTCGAGACGGGATACCGCGGCTGAGCCGGCGCTACGGTTGGAAGCGCGCTACTGGCAGGTCGACCCGGAACACGTCGTTCGCCCCCCACAGCAGCGGCGCGCCTTCCGCGCGGTAGTACTCGAGCGCCCGCGCCTCGTGATCGATTGCTGGATGTCCCGACGCACGCACGACGCACGCGCGACGCGCCACCACGGTACATCCCCGCCGTAGTAGGCCATCACCTGCCCCACGCCACGCGCGGCCCGCGACCCGATCGCAGCGGCTACGCCGCCGTACGTCATCACCTGACCGGCGGGGATCGCCGCGACGGTCTCGAGCACGCGGCTCACGAAGTCGGCAGCGCCGGGTGCGTCGAGCGGCGAACGCACGGGCTACAGCTCGAGCACGCCGAGGTTCTCGCCGTACTGGGTCTGCCCCTCGATGACGAAGCCAACCTTGAGGAAGAACTCCTCCGGGCCGTCGTCGCCGGGTTCCCAGATCGCGGTCAGCCGGGTGAAGCCACGGCTCTTCGCCTCGGCGGCGAGTCCGAGCACGGCGAACCGGGTGTGTGAAGAGGAGGGTTTGCAAAGCGTGGAAGTTCTCCGCGTTGATGACCGCGTGGTAAGGCTTGGCACCGCCGCGCTCGACCTTCCCAGTCGATATGAGGCCCGGGTAGATTGGGTCGCGGAACTCAGCCACTACCACGAGGTCGTCGACGTCCACAGTTCGGGACGTGTCGCTGGCCTCGGACTCCTCAGGCTCAGCCAAGAGCGGCGCGATCGTGGCCATCCGCCGATCGCCATCGCGCTCGATCAACACAACCCGGTACAGCGATCGGCTCGCGACCGTCGGCATCTCACCCCGGGGCGGCTGCACGCGCACCTTATCCCCAGCCCGCCGCTTTCGGCCTGGTAGCTCGACGGTCTCGGGCGTGTGTCGCTCGAAGTTCAGACCAAACGCCCGCCGATCCGCTAGTACGTCGACTTCGCGCTCAATGTCCGAAGCGAGTGCGGGTGCCGACGTGCGCAACTGCGCGAGCAACTCGTGAATGCGCGCCATGGTTTCCTCCGGGCTATGTTGTCCGAGCCGAATCTAGCGACCTCGGGCGTTGTCAAGCTGCTTGGAGTCGTTCGGTGTCAGTTTCGGTATCCGGCTTGGGCAGGTTGATGCCGACGATGCCTGCTGGTGCCGGGGTGGACGGGCGCCTGCGGAATCGTTCGGGATGCCGCTGGTAGTAGGCCTGTTGAGTGTGGTCTCGGTGCTGCCAGAGTTCGCGCCAGGTGCCGTCGTGGACCTCCCCGGGTGAGAACAGTGCAATGCCGGAGTGCTTGTGATTGGCATCTATCAACGATGTCCTGAACCCAGACACCTCCAGGGGCACTCGGGATTCTCCCCAGAATCCCTTCTAAACACTGGGATGTACCGGCTCTCTCCGCTCTGTGATGCCAGGCCAATTCTTGACCCTGCTTGATCTCCAGGTCAGTCGCGGGCGAATAGTCGAGGTAGGGAGCAGGCCCCGCCTCCTCCACGACGCCGCTCTCGCCCACTGTGGCGTAACCGAAGCGCTTTCCTACTGACTCGCCTAGCGCGTCCTGCACC
>Ga0105047_10017187_pt1 | contig 11286 bp, 13 predicted proteins | sample MAT04_FD_78384 | JGI IMG/M metagenome (GOLD analysis project Ga0105047, IMG submission 78384) | Freshwater microbial communities from Lake Fryxell liftoff mats and glacier meltwater in Antarctica - MAT-04 (megahit assembly) | ecosystem: Environmental > Aquatic > Freshwater > Ice > Liftoff... | reverse complement strand
CTCGCCCCAGCCGACCGCGCCGGACATCAGCGTGGCAAAGACAAATAAAAGCCCCCAGGCCAACATGGCTCAATCCTCTCGCCGGACCCGCGACGGTGGTTGCCGGGGTCCGGACAGGCAGCGGGAAGCTGACGCGGCGCCCAAAATGAGCGCCGCGGGATGACCTAGCGGTGGCGGTCTTCCCAGGCTTTCACCTGGGCTTCGGCATCATCCTTGGCGACGCCATAGCGCTCCTGGATTTGCCCAACGAGCTGTTCACGCTTCCCCTCAATGATGGTGAGGTCGTCATCGGTCAGCTTTCCCCATTGCTCCTTCACGGAGCCGGTCATCTGCTTCCAATTGCCCTTGATGGTGTCCCAGTTCATCTGCGTTTTCCTTGTCCGACCGCGAGATGCGGCGCTGTCGGAGGAACGCTCCTTCGGTAGAGTGGTTGCACGCGATCAGGGCAGCGGAACGCGCCCCGCGCTGAAGGCCTGATACGTCAGAACAGCCAGCATCGCCCGGTCAAACGGCTTTCGCATCACGAAAGCGGGCTCGATGCCTTCCGCCGTCAAAAGCTGTTCGGGGTAGGCCGTCACAAAGATCACGGGGCACGGCATGGTGGCCATGATGTCCTGCACGGCCTTGATCCCGTTTCCGCCCCGGCCGAGATTGATGTCAGCCAGGATAAGCCCCGCCCGATGAGCCTGCGCAAGTTCCAGCGCCTCAGCCTGCGTGGCTGCAATCCCGATTACACGATGGCCGCATTCCTCCACCAGCATGCGAATATCCATTGCAATGACCGGCTCGTCCTCGATGATGAGGACGTCGGTCACCACCGCGGCCTTCACCGCCTCACGCGCGCGAGACAATTCTTCAGCGGCCGTGACCTCGTCCAGCCCGACCACGCGCGCCGCGTCCGCAACGCCCAACTCCTCCAGCGAAGTCAGTAGCAGAAGGTGCCGTCCGAGGGGGCTGCCGCTATCTTCCGCCACACTTCGCGTCAGACGCGTAATTGCGGCGTAGAGGGCGAGCCGGGGCGGGAGCTCTTCCGTCAGTTCGGGAATGGCGCGCGCAATGATCGCGTCCCCACGCGCCTGGTCGCCGGTCAGGGCGCGCGCATAGCGCCTCGCGTAGGGCAATCCATTGAGAAGCTCGGACGAAACAGTCAAAACATTGGCTCCTGGTTGGGGGGGGTGGCTGAATTTTGCGGGCCCGGTGCCGTCAAACTACTCACATCGCCCGCACTCTGCCAATGAAGGCTTGGTTTGTTGGAGCGCTGTCGCCGAGCGGCGCGCAAGGGCGCGGCTTGGCGAGCCTCGTGAGCCGGAAGCACCGGCTGTTCTATTTTATCCATTGTATGAGCGAACGCGGGCAAGATTTCAAAGTTGCGTCAAAAATCAAAATTCACTGAAGATGGACACTTTGTCATGCAACGCCCCTTCATCGGCACCGTTCGGGTGGAGTGCCAAGTAAAAAAGGACTTCCCATGACAGACCAGATCCCCCATGCTGACATGGTCCCCGAGAGCATTGCGGCAGCGCACCGCGCTCTGCCCGGAAAAGGGTTGAAGGTAGACAGTGTGGATTTTCACGACCTCCTGATCCAGCACCTGCCTGTCCTGCGGCAGCAAGCTCTCGCGTTGACCCGTAACCGTGCCGATGCCGACGACCTCCTCCAGACAGCTGTGGCCAGCGCCCTGGCGGCCAAGCATTCGTTTGAATTGGGGACGAATTTTCGCGCCTGGATGGGCAGCATCATTCGCAATCGCTTCCTCTCAAACTGCCGCCGCCGGCGTGAAACTGTAAGCATTGATGATGCGCCCGCAAGCATGCTCAGCCGCAGCGGTGGGCAGGAAGAAAGCCTGGCAATGCGCGAATTGCGCCATCACATGGCCCGCCTGCCCGCCGACCAGCGTCTGCTTCTGCTGATGATCTCCGTGCAGGGAAGGTCCTATGAGGAAGTTTCGGCGCAGATGGGCGTGCCGGTTGGCACATTGAAGGCACGTGTCTCGCGGACGCGCAAGCAATTGCGGGTTTGGATTTTGGGTGAGGAAGAAGCCCCTCGGCGGCTGGCAACCCCCGCCCGCCCCATGATGACTGCGCGTGCTTCTGTGCGCACGAGCATGCCGAGCATGCCCGAAGATTTGGCGCCCTAATCACAGGAGCCTTGGTGAACGACAGTTTCGACGAGTCAATGAGGGACAAGAAACACATCATGTCGTCCCAGAACCGCATCAGGCGGGGCCGCAAGGCTTCGCCTGATGTCGCATTTGACACTTGGCTTGATCATGGGCTCCGCGAGATGTTCGGTGACGTGGAAAACGAACCGATCCCTGCGGATCTGCTGGCGCTTATCAAACGCGACCGCGAAAAGGGCTGATCTGGTTTTCGTTGGCGGCCTGATGACATCGCGATTTCGGCCGCAACGGCTCACAGTTTCTTGCGTTCTGGATACGGTCAGGACGTTCCATTTCGGAACGCACCACGCCGCACCAGTCAAGGCTCTGCCATGCTGCAGCAACTCAATCCCCCGCTTCCCATGAACACGCCGCGCGGCCCGGGCCTTGCGCATTTCCTCCTGGATTATGGTCCGGAATCTCATCTGATGTGGGTCGTCTTCATGGACGAGGATGGTGCCTGCTGGACGGTACCCAATCCCGAGGTGCGTATGTGCCCCAATTGGTCACTTGGGCGCCGTCCCAAGAAGCTTGTGCCCCACGCCCTTACCGCGGTGCGGTGATGTCTCGCATCTGGCGGAGATCAACGAAGGCAGTCTGGCGCACAGGTCGGGATGCCAGGCGCGTTCTGGATGGCCAGGGCACGACCCACCCTTTCGCAAAAGTGTGAGGCGGTCGCCAGAACAATGCTGTTATCTAGAGTTAGCGCCTTTGGCGGGGACAACTTACTCACCCACGCGCCAAATGCGACGTCGTTTATGCCTGCCGGCTGCGCACTAAGTTCGGCATGAGCAGGCCCAACCACAGCACCGAGGGCCTTCGAAAGATCGGCCAAACAGGCCGTGGATCGTCCCGGAATTCCAAAGCTCCGGCCAGCAGTGATGCGGGCCGCCTCGCCAGGATGACCTGTTGCATGGCAAGGCGGCTACGCTCAGCCTCTCAACGTTGCGTTGAAAGCGCGTGCCCCGTCGCCCTCGTTGGAGTGCCACATCGTCCAGGCGGAGCCCACCAGGGCCAGCATCGGCAGCAGGATTGCGCGAGCCCCCGGCCGGACCGACCCGATCGAAACGCTCTGTGTGATTTGCGTCCGCGCCCTACGGTGCGCCACTATCTGGAACAATGGTGCGACCTGGTGAAGGCTCCGGCCTAGGGCGTGGTTGAGCGGGCGCGGGCGATAAACTTCCACCCCGTGCATCGCGGCAGGCATTCGCCGCGTTGGTAACAGGTGTCCTGCACGATCTGTCCTTCAGGCCGACGTGGGCGCGACAGCACAACCCCCTTTCATCCCGCGCGGCGGGACATCTCAAGGAGAATTCTCATGGATATCATCGGTTGGATCATCACCCTCGTCGTCGTCGCGGTCATCGCCGGCGCGCTGGGCTTCGGAGGCGTGGCGAGTGCCGCGGGCGGCGGGGCAAGCCTGCTGTTCTGGGCACTGATTATTCTCGTGCTGGGCGGCCTGATCGTGGGCGCTTTACGCCGGAACTGATCCTGGCAAGCATCATTAGAGCATGTTCCGTTCGAAAGGGCTCACTCCACACGCTCTAACCTGCTGTTTTTCGATCATCTTTATCCGTTCAAACGATTCCGTTTGAACGGATGATGCTCTAGCTGACACAAGCGGTCAGGGCCCGCCTCCTTCCGGAGGCGGGCCCTTTCCATTTCTCCAACTGCGCCGCGTTAGCTCATGCGGCTTTCGTTTGCACGGCGAGCCTCAGCGGCAGGTGACAGCGCCATCCGGGCGCCGAGCACCGCGGCACCGAGGCCCAGCAGCATGGCGGCAAAGGCCCAGAACGCGGCAATGGCTGTGGACTTGGCCGCCGTGTCAGCTGCCTGGCGTGCCGCTTCTTCGGCTTCCCTCAGGCGGGTCTGAACGGCCTGCTCTGTCTCGGTGATGCGGCGCGCAGCTTCGGCGCGATCAACCCCGGCAATGGCAGCGACCAGCGACACAAGCCGTGCGCGATCAGCGCCGGTCCAGCCGCCGTCGCTCAGGCGGCGAGCAAAAATCTGCGTTGCCTCAGCCACCTGCTCCTCGCGCGGCGTGGCCGCTACGTCGGTCTGACCCAGCAGTCTGCTGCGCAGCCCGCTGAAGGCATCCTGCGGAGTGAGTTGGGCGACGCTCGCCCCGGCCGCACTGGCAATGCCGCTTACTGCGCTGCCCGCAGCCCGGGTTCCGGCCGCAATGCCGCCGCTCACTGCCGAGCCAAGCAACACAATGGCCAGCAACATGGCAACTGCCCAGACAGCCAAGCCATGCAGCATGGCATCCGTTGCGGTCCAGCTATGGGCGAGCCGCGCTGCCACGATGGCACCGAGCAGAATGCCAATGGCCGTCGTCACGGCCAGCCAGACGCCCGACCCGATGGCCATGTTACCCGCACTGGGCGTGTCGCGGCTGACCATCTCAACCAGGCTCGACGCCGTGGCGATGCCGAGCAGATTGAGCATCGCGCCCACCGTCACCGCCACGACGGCGCCTGCCATGATGGCGCCCCAACTTACCTGCGCTGGCGTTGCGCTGGTTTCCAACACCGCCACCTCGGCGGGATGGCCCCGATATTCACCCGTTACTGCTGACATTGTTTCTCGTCCTTTTGCAGGCGCCTCGGCAAAATGCTCTGGCCGCTTAAGCTGCTGACGAGGGAGGAACGCAAGAAAGCCACGCAAGATGCACGCGCGAGCGGCACGAATTGCGTGGGTTATGCGGGCGGTAACGCCTCAGGCGGGTTCCAGGACAGCCACTGGTGCCTGGTTTTCAGGAGCATTCTCTCGCGCGGCGAGCAGGATGCCCGGCGGCGAAGTTTCCAGCGAAGTGGATAACATGGCTGTCAGCACGGGGCCTGGCTGGCGGGAGGTCCAGCCCACAAGCCATGGTGCCAGCACCAATCCAAGGAGAACCGGCGAAAGCCACGCGGCGATCCGCACGTCAATCGCCAGGGACAGCCCACTGAGCAGCAGGCCGAAAGCGAGGTGCACGCGCATGATGCGAAGGCTGGAGCGCAGGCTCCAACCCTGCGCGTCACGCTGCTGCACCGCCCATCCGCCATCCGCCCCGCGCAGGATTGTCACGCAATGGCCCGTCTGGGTGAGCATGGTGACGGGTGAGAGAAGTGCTGAAACCCAGATTTCCGTAGCCGCGCCGCCCAGCATGCGCAAGAAGGCAAGGCTGCTGCGCGGGCCGGAGGACGAGAAGCTGAAAGCGAAGATTCCCATGAGCTTCGGCGCCAGCAGCAATGCGAGCGTGCCCGCAAACACCCAGGCAGCGCGCTCCGCGTCAACAATGGGCCATTGCGGAAACAGCGCGTGGCCCGCCGGGAAGTATTCCGGGCGCAAAAAGCGTGCCTGAAACGAGACCGCCAGCCCCAACAGGAGGAAGCCGAGCCACAAAGGCGCATTCAGATACGCGAAGATGCCGCCCAGCAAATGCAGACGCGAGACGGGATGCAGCCCCGGTGTCATGATGAGCCCGATATGCTGGAGATTGCCCTGGCACCAGCGGCGATCTCGCCCCGCCATCTCCGGCAGGTTGGGCGGGCCTTCCTCGAAGCTGCCCGGCAGGCTTGCATCCATGATGACGGACCAGCCTGCCCGCCGCACCAGCGCTGCCTCCACGAAATCATGGCTCATGATGTCGCCGCCGAAGGGTTTGCTGCCGGGCAATTCAGGCAGGCCTGCGGCCTCGGCGAAGGCGCGGGTCCGGATCAGGGCATTGTGGCCCCAGTAGTTGCCCTCATGGCCGCTCCACCAGGCGAGGCCCTCCGCGATGACCGGGCCATAAACCTGGCTTGCGAATTGCTGCAGGCGTGCGAAACGCGTGCGTCCGCCATGCAGGAGTGGCAGTGTCTGGATCAGGCCGAGCTGCGGCGTGGTCTCCATGCGATGGACGAGGCGCAGAAGCGTGCGCCCTTCCATCAGGCTGTCGGCGTCCAGGATCAGGAATTGCCGATAGGCGCCACCAAAGCGGCGCACCCACTCGCCGATGTTGCCGGCCTTGCGGCCTGCGTGTTGGGTCCGGCAGCGATAGTAAAGGGACGGACCGTGCTGCGCTTCCAATTCCCGCCACACATCGCGCTCCGCCGCCTGAAGGTGTCCGTCGCGCGTGTCGCTGAGGATGAAGATGTCGAAGCTTTCGGCCGCGCCCGCCTCGATGAGCGAGGCCCGCAGCGCGCGCAGTGCGCAACGCAGCCGCTGCGGTGATTCATGGTGGATGGGCATCAGCAGCGCCGTGCGGCTGCGCGGGAGGCTGGCATCCCCGTCATCGGCTGGTTGGCCGAGAAGGCGCAGGAACCCTACGAGTCCGCTGGTAAAGGCAAGCGCAATCCAGAAAAACAGGAGCGCGAAGAGGGCGGTCAGCACTGCTCCGAGAACAGTCCAGCGGGACAGCGCCAGCACCTGCCACATCTCTGCCGTCGCCACGACAGTCAATGCCAGTGCGCCGCCCAGGACAATCAGGCGGCGCCAGCCCATTCCCGGCACTCGCGTGGCTGCTGCGCGCGGACCCTCTGCCAGCGGGCGTACCGGCATAGCCAAAGGTGCCTCTGGCGGCAGGCCTACGGCGTCCATCGCCACACCCAGCTTTCCGAAATCGGCATGCCGCCGCGCAACAGCCGCGCCTGCAATTCCACGAGGCGTGCCCGGCCAGGTTCCAGCTCGAAGGCGAGGCGCAGGCCGCCGGTGTCGGGATTGGGGCGCAGCACGATGTGGTGCAATTGCCCAGCGGTGGTCGTGAGCGACACATCCGGCAGCGCGCCCGCGAAACCAGCCGTATCCAGGACAAAGAGCCGCCTCCCATTTTCCCCTATTCTTGCAGAGCGGGTGCCGGTGAAGCGCAGCAAGCGCCCATCGGCGTGTTCCCGCTCGCCCCAATGCAGCCGATAACGCAGGGACATGGGCTCGTTGGCGCGCAACCCACCTCGCGGCGACCATGCCGCCACAGAATTGTCGTGGATCTCGCTCCGCGTCGGGATTTCGACGAGATGCACTTCGCCTTCGCCCCAAGGGTCTATCGGCTCGATCCAGAGGCTCGGGCGCCGGTGATACGCGGCCTCCAGATCCTGATAGCTCGCGAAGCTTCGTTCACGCTGCAGCAGGCCAAAACCACGCGGCGCTCGGTCCTGGAAGCCGCTTGTCTCAAGGTTCCGCGGATTGGCCAAAGGCCGCCAAATCTGCTCACCTCTGCCGGTGAGCATCAAGAGCCCATCGGAATCATGCACGGCAGGGCGAAAATCCTCCACATCGTTGCGATCCTGGGGGGCGAAGAAGAACATGCTCGTCGCAGGCGCCACACCAATTCTTGCCGTGTCTCGCCGGGGGAACAGGGTCGCTTCCACCTCCATTCGGGTTGACTCGCCTGGGGTGATGTCGAAGCGATAGGCTCCGGTCAGGCTCTCGCTTTCCAGAAGGGCGTGCAGGCGGATCGAACTGGCGCCGGGCGTGGGGCGTTCAATCCAGAAGCTGGTGAAAGCCGGGAACTCCTCACCCGCCGCATCGGCCGTGCCCACTGAAAGCCCGCGCGCGGAGAGGCCATAGACCTGGCCGCGCCCGACAGCGCGGAAATAGCTGGCACCCAGGAAGACGCAGACCTCATCGAAGTGGTCCGGCCGGTTCAGCGGAAAGAGCAGGCGGAAACCCGCGAATCCCAGATCCTCCTCGGGCCCTGGCGGAGTGACGCCGCCCATGTAGAAATCCTCGGCACGATAGGCGATGGGCGTGGCTGCGCCTTCGCTGACTTCGAACAGATCCACACGCTCCTGGAACAGGAAACCGCGGTGGTGTGGCTGCATCTGGAAGGGCAACCCCGCCCCAGCCCAGAGCGCCTTTGCTGGGTCAAAGCGAATGCGCTGGTAGCTGTCATAATCCAGACGGGCCAGCGAGCGGGGCAGTGGGTTCGACCGGCGACGATGCGGGCGTGCTGCAAGATTTCGTGCCAAAGCGGGTACGGTCGTCTCATCGAACGCGATGGCGCCGCGTGCTTCGCGCGGCAGGGCCTGCAAACTGCCGCGCGTTCCGGCGAGCAGCGATGTCACGCCCGCCGCGGCTGCCAGCATCAACTGGCGTCGCGGCTTTGCGGACGGGGCGGCTGGGGAGGGGGGGCGGGTATTGTGAGGCACCACAGCAAGCTCTCCATGCTGCAAAAGCCAGCGCCATCCCATTGCCACCCAGCAAGTGGACCGGGAGGGATGCCGGTCAGCGCGACACCTCGAATTGCTGCAACGCCACATTGCGTTGATGGTTGCCGTATGAAGCGGCCCACTAAAAAGGTGCCTCGGCCTGGGTTCACCGGTTGGCGGGGCGGCGCTCCGGAGCAGGGCGACGGCCGCGCTGCATCATCGCCTCGCAGCGCGTGTCGTCGCCGATCCCGAATTCGATGGTCGGGATGAATGACAACGGCGCCAGGATGTCATCGAGTGCACCACCGCGCGCGACAGCGACGGGACGCACCGAAGGATCGCTCAGCCTTCCGCGCACGGCGAGGCTCGCCGGCAGCGAGGCGATGGTGAAATGCTTGGCCTCGCTCCGTAGCCGAAGATCAAGGGTTTCCGTCTCCAGGTGAATGGTGCCGCTGCCCACCAGAACCGCATCACTGGTCTCCAGCAGCAGAACGCGGGAATTGAGCACGCCGCGCTGCAGGACAAAATTTGCCACGAAGCATTCAAGGTTGGTGCGCGAAGGCAATCCGAAGGCGGAGAAGATGGCATTGCCCAGCCGCAGTCCCGCCAGATCCACCACGAAAGCGCTCAGATTGCCGCCTGCGGTGCTCAGGCTGAGCGTACCATTGCCCCGTCCCAGAAGTTGTGCCGTCGAATTGCCGGTTGAGTCGATGCGCGCCCGGCCGCTCAGCGCCCCGCCGCCGCGTGCACCCAGGGACTGCATGATCCGCGCGATATCCAGCCGCTGGAACTCAATATCCGCGACCGCGTGGAGCTGGCCATCCTGCTGTGGGGTGAGCGTTCCGGTCACGATCACCGCGCCCCTGCCAACCCCACCGCGCAGCGGCTTGAGGGTGACCACGCCGTCAATGATTTCGAGCGTGACGTCTAAGTTGTCGAGAGGTGACTCCGCCCCGATGATCCGCGCGGCCCGGAGGCGCGCATGCATGTCGGCCGCCCGGAACAATGGCAGATTGACCGGCGAGTTGGGAAGGACCAGCCCGGTGCGGGGCGTATCGTCGCGGATGGGCCGGCCGCGGCCTGGGTTGCCGCCTATGACCCCCGCGAGATCGGCCAAGTCCACACTTCGAGATTGGATGTCCATGGTGACGTCGGGGCGCGGGCTTCGCGGCTCGATCGTCACGCTGCCGCCCAGGTCGCTTTGCCCGACCTGCCCCTCTATTTCAGTAAAGTGGAAACGCTTATCCGCGTAGGAAAGTTTTCCGGCCATGCGGAAGGGCGGCGTAGGGGGCATGGGCACGCCGGTCAGTGGGGTCAGATAGCGCATATCGGGACCGGCAAGCGTGAGCCGCAGATCGGCGCCGGCCAGGGTGAGAGGATCGCTGATCGTGCCGTGCAGCGACGCACGAGTTGTGCCGTTCTCGACCTCCATTTCCAGCGGCCAGGGCTGCGCTGCGTCGCGCACTGAGAGAATGGTGCCACCGATCATCCGTGCGGTCAGTGGAGCGCCAGCGTACGTACCGCTCGCGCTGGCTACCAGCCTCTCGCGGCCTTGCGGATCAGGGCTGGTTTCCAGTTGAATGGAAAAATCCGCGCTCAGCGGGGCATGAAGAATGCGGACGCGACCTTCACGGAGGGTGAGCTCGCCCAAGGCCATGGGCGCGGTCTCCTCAGCGGCGGGAGAGGCAGTGGCAAACTCCATATTATTCGTGCCATCCGCGCGTCTCACGGCCAGCACGTCTAGACCTTGGATCTCAGCCGACGAAATCGTGGGCTGGCGGTCCCGCAGTGTCGGCCAAGTGGCGACTCGCAGCTTCAGAAAAGCGATGCGTGCGAAGGGTTGTTCGGCGTCGAACCCTGCGGGATTGGCCACTGTCACGTCGCGAATGGTGACGAGCGAGGTCTCCCCAAGGCTTAGGTGCAACCCGCCGATGGTCACGGGGCGGCCGACGGCGTTCGAGGCTGCGCGCTCAGCGAGGGGTATGAACCAGCTCCAGGGAAAGCCCAGCACGAGCAAAAGCGCGGCGCCCGTCAATGCCCCGACCAGGCCGGTGATCCAGTATTTGCGTTTGATGGCACGATGTCCTCTGGCAGGAATTCCCAGCGAAGCAACGCAACCTGCGGGCCGAAGTTGCGCGCGCTCGAGGCTGGCAAAGCCAGATGCCAAGCCGCCTCACGCGAGGATTCTGGCCTGCCGGGTGGGTGTTCTCAGCCTGACCGACCGGTGCGCTGATGGGCGGGTTTCCCGGGTTTTTGGGGGAAACCTGTTGACTGGCAGAACGCGGAGACGGCCAAAAATCGTTCTCCGACGACGGTCTTTTTCCTGGGCCTCATGAATTTCGCCGACATCCTGGATTCCCTGGAGAACAGGCACGCCCGGGCGCTGTGGATGTTCCTCAAGGAGCCCGCCGGATTCGGTCACGATGAGAAGGTCCGCTATGCCGATGACCGCCGCTATGGCCGCATGTAGGATGGCTTCGATTGCCTGCCCGACCTCACGTCGCCCCGCGACGGCACGGTGGTTTTGCGAGGCTCACCCAGATTTCCGCCGCTTGCGCAGCAGGTGTGGCGGGTGGGCGGCGCTGCGCCACTTTCACGGCGCCACCTGGAGACCGGGGGCGCTCTAACAACCACGTTGAAGCCAGGTTGGTGTAGTCGGCAAAGACCATCCCGGAGGCATCAATGCCATCCTTCTCCAGGATGGTAGGTAGCTCTTCGCGGAAATTCCGATACCGCTTCGCAATGGCAACCCCACCCGGCAGCACGTCGCGACGCGGCCGAGTCGCGAACGAGTTTCTTAACTGGGAGATGGCGCGCGCCAGTTCATCGCCATGCTCCCGGATGTCCTGCCCTGCTATGTGTGATACCAATCCGCGCGGACGTTGACTCGTGTGAGGATTCCCAATTGCTCGAGTTTCTGATTCCATGACGCTGCGATGGTCTGCGCGAGGGAGGCGTCGGATGAACGAGGCACTGACGATCACGCGAGCCGAACATACGGCGCTGGAGTTGCGCCGG
>Ga0105047_10017186_pt1 | contig 11287 bp, 7 predicted proteins | sample MAT04_FD_78384 | JGI IMG/M metagenome (GOLD analysis project Ga0105047, IMG submission 78384) | Freshwater microbial communities from Lake Fryxell liftoff mats and glacier meltwater in Antarctica - MAT-04 (megahit assembly) | ecosystem: Environmental > Aquatic > Freshwater > Ice > Liftoff... | reverse complement strand
CGCAGCGCCAATTCGGTTCGCGTCCTGGGCATGATCCGGCGCCTGATCGTGAGTTTGGCCAACGCGGCCGTGGATCGAGCCCGTAAAAAGAATCCAAAGACCAAGAAGAATACCAAGAGCTTCCGCAAGCGCTTCACCTCGGCTCGCGGTGGTCGCGAACGCCTCCATACCACGATTTTTGCCAAAAACCCTCAGCTTCAGGACCTACGATTTTCAAAGGATGCGTTCTGCGGAACCGCAGTAAGTTCCAAATTTGTCGGGTATTGTGTGGAGAGAGGTAACTCGATTCCTCGCCCAGGTTTTTGAACTTCCGCCAGATCGCATGCGAAGTTTCCTGTGCTCGCCTCGCGGGCAATCAATCTTATGACGCCACGCATCGGCTGTTCGCCGAACGCCACGTCCGCCGGATCGTGCGCTAAATCCGGGACCCAGAGCGCAAAGGAACCGTTGGTGGCAACATGGGTGGCGGCAACGCGGAATTGCTCTACCGATCCGTCAACGATCCCCCAGAAGGCATGGGACCAACGGGCGACATAGACGGCATCAATGTCCAGGTCCGAAGTGTTCGTCACCGACATCAGCCGTCCGTTAAGTGGGAGCCACTTCAACGGCTTCAGCTCGATCGGCGCTGTCTCAGCTCGGCTCTCCGGAAGGGCTGGCCTCGACAGCAGCAACGTCTCGTAGCCGGGGCACCAGACGATGGCTTTGAACGTTTTTGCGGGTTGGTTGTTATAGACCGTCTCGATGCGATACTCGCGGGCGTCGGCAGTGATGGGTACAAAACTGCCGTACCCGCCGAACGAGCCCGTGATGAAATACCTGATCTCTAGCCTCTTCAGATCGGCTTGCGGCGAAAACACCAGCCGGATGACTCCTTCGTCTGACCGTTCTCGGGAGCTGCCGGGATCGGCCGCAAACCCGGTCGCCGCCAGGAAGAGGAGTGCGAGATGTCGGATTGGCATGGTGCATCCAAGGTGAGGCGCAAACTGCCTGAGAAGGCGCCTTGTTTGGCATTTCCGACACCATTGAGCGAAGACGCGGGCCACGCGGCAAGGCTTTTGGAGCCGCGGAACCCTCCCGTCCCTCGGATGGGAGATGGTGGAGGAATTGATTCCCGCCTGAAAGAGCAGCACCCGCGCCTCACGGTTTGGGGTCCGGGTCCTCACGGCAACAGTTTCACGCGGTAGAACTGTTGCCGTTCCTGGAAGGCGCGTGCAATGGTCACCTGCTGAACCGTCCCGTCACCCGTGTGGGGGGTCCCGGGAACATCGGCCCACTCACCGGTGGCCAGGTCACCACGGCTTTCGATGACGTAGCGTTGTCCGGGGATTCCGGAGAAACGAATCCCAAGGCCGCTCCCGGCGAAGCTGCCGAAGGATATCCGGAACTCTTCCCCGGCTGTCGAGGGGATGCCCCGGATCCGCATTTTCCGGTTGCTGGTCGGGTCGGCCGATCCCCACGTGACGCCTGCGTTGCTCGATGAGGCGCTCCCGAAGGCTGCGGCGGCGCCGGTGGGCGGGGTGCCGGTGGATTTCAGCAGGACCTCGCCGCTATCGACGACCAGGACGGCCCAGTAGCACGTGTTTGGCGCAAGCACGAACGCGGCGGCGGGCGTCCAGGTGACGGCTCTCTCAGTGGTGCCCGCTAGGGCGGTGAACGTAATGGGATTGCTCTCCCCGGCGAGATTCATCACCAACCCGGTATCGGCGAAAGGTTGGTCAGCGACGGCGGCGTCGGAATAGATGAGGAGTCGCACCGACGGGGGGTTGCCGAGGTCCCGGCTGCCCAGGAACAAGGCCAAGGAGTCAAGCGTGAAGGGCTGCGATCCGAGGCAGAACCGGCTCGCCTGCCATACCGGCCCACTGGCAAACCCCTGCCCGGCGAAACTTCCGTCACTATTGTCAAAGATCGGCATGGATTCGCCAGCCGGCACCTTCGGTTCGAGGACACTCCAGAATCCTCCTTCCATAAGATAGCGGCCGTCGCTCATCCGGGTGATGGACGACTGCGCGACGGTGCCGCTCAGCGCAAACCCTTCGCCGGCACCCGTATTGCCACCGCCAGCGATGACGGCTAGGTCGATAGAAAAGGGTTGGGCGAGAGCCGTGGCTCCCAGGAGCGTCAGGGCCGCGCTCAGGGTATTCGCATACATGTTCATAAATCGTGACAGATTGCGGCTTGGAGACGCCTTCTGAGCGATGGTCCCGTCAGGATGCCGCGCTAACGAGCGCCTATTCTCACCCCACCAATGGGGGCTATCACTTTCACCCGGTTTGTTAGGATCGGGCTCTCGTCGGTCGAGCCAGGCATGATCTTGATGACGCCGCCTGGCGCCACGAAGGCCACAGCCTTGGCCAGCGTGTTAAAGGGATGAAAAAAGTCCCCATCCGCCGCCCCAGTCGAGGAAAAATCCACCCAGACTTCGTGATTCAAGCCAGCCTCCTCGACTTCCCCATTCTCTGAAGTTCTCCTGGGATTCCATATGTTCCTGAGGTCGAGCGTAATTCTTGTGCCAAGGAAGGGATTCGAAATCTCGACAAGAGCGTCAGCCGGACTGTTCAGAATGGTGCCTGAGAGGAATCGATCGGTGATGTTACCAGCATCCCCGAGCCGGTCCGTCGGGTCTCCAGGGCCATAATTGATTTGAATGACTTTTGCCCCGACAGCGCTGTCATTTCTTTCCCCGCGGGTCCAGATGACGAAGCGCACTCTATTGCCGTTCTGGGTCGTGTAAACTGACTCCACGTTGCTACTGAGGCCGGCCTCGCTCAAGACCTTGTTTCTCTCCCAAACAGCACTCCTAAATTGATCGAAGCTAAGCTCCGGATGCAGCCATGTGTCGAATGCTTCGATCACGGTAAAGTCTCCATCACGCAACACCGCTAGGTAAAACCCTGGCCGGTCGTTGGGTCCTCGCTTATTGACAAACACGAACTTTCCCCGGCGCTCGTTGATGTTGATGGCATCCAGGCACCATTTCGGCAAATGCACAGTGTGGCCAAAGGCGAGATCCGGAGCGACGCCGTAATTGGCTACCCCACCCGGAATCTCGGAAAACCTGGACAGTTGGATCGCTTCTCCAGCCATATTCTGTGTGTTGGGGCCGGCACTGAGGCCAGTTGGCATGAACGATGTTGTAACAGCCACCCCAAGCTGCTGGGCGCTTTTCCTTCTCCCAGGAGCGGTAAGGAGAGCGGGGCCAGGGTCAAGAGCGTAGGTTGCGGGGCTTCCGCCGGCGCTGATGAGGTAGCTTGGCGACCCCGCGTAGATCTCCATGTTATCGCAATTGCGTCCGGTGATCTCCACGTCAGGCAGAATGAACCTGTGAAGTCTCTGAAAGAAACGCCGGTGTGAATCATTAACGAAGAGATCGTGGATGGAGGGAGGAAGGCGATAGTCGCTGAGGGCTTCCATCGTTGCGTCCCCGCCCGCACTGGCGATGCTCCAAGGGAAGGAGCGAGCCTCCCAAGGCGCTTCATAAGCCCGGAGGTTCCCAGCTTGGATCGCGAATTGTTCCAACAGGGGATCAGCACCCAGAAACCACTCCAGGAGGCCGACGTTCATGACGCCACCGGGGAGTTGCGTCGAATTCCTTCCTTCATTTCTTCGCCGAAACGGCACCAGGCGTCGCAGATCACTGCTCGAAACAACGATGTGCGCCGAGATGTAGTCCAACACCATGCGGGCAGCGAGTCGCACTTCACCATCGTAGGCATAGCTGCAGAGATTGAGAAGTGCCCAGCGGGTTTCAGCCTGGTAACTTTTGGCATTGTACTCCGAGAAATCGTCTCTGAGCATATTTTGCAACAGGGTGAGCACTAACAAGATACAGGAAGGATGCCCCTCCCCGCCGTTTCTGCGGTTGTCATACGCTATGTTGGGGCTTCTCTGGTACAAAAGTTGATTTGTGAGATAGCGCACGGTCAGTATCATGAGAATGTGATTTTCCGTCTCGCCGATTCTCACGTGATATCCTAAGGGACTAATGAAGCCAGCCCTACTCCAGTCGCCAGGCACCTCACCATGAGTTGTATTGTCGTTCAGGCGCGGGCGGTGAATGCGCCCGTGAGCTAGCAGCTCTATGATGAGATGTTCCCTTGCGGCAGGAGATAGCTCATCGTAGTACCGGTACACGAGCGGTAGAAGGTGCATTTGCGTCATGTCATAATCGCCCGTGTAGAAGTCCCCCAGCAAATCGAATGTCCCATCGACTCCCGGTCCGAAGGTTCCACACCAGCCTGGAGTGGCTTCCAGGATGGCCGTGGAGACCATGGATCTCAGCCCCTTCCAGAGGCTGCCAGGAAAATAGTCCACATAGGCCATGGCTGCGAGACACTTCGCTGTCGGGATGTAGATCGTCGGTGCCACGACGCCGTATGACTTGGTCTCAAGAAGATCAAGCTCTGAAAAGCCGCCTGGCGGCACGATTCGAATCTCCTGCTTGACGCCTGTGGAGGCGCGCACGGCCGCAGCGGCACGGCTATCAAAGAGACGATTGGCTTCGGCGACGGGATCGAGGGCGCCATAGGCGGGCATGTGTGCATTGCTGAAGTCAATCCTGGTGGTATCGCTCTCAAAGCTATTCTCGGGCTGGGGGGCGGGCAATCGCCGCTGGTAGTAAGGGTGTGGGGTGCCCGCGGCTACAGGAGGACAGATCGAGCACGCAGCGAGGCTCAACAGGCAGGACAAGAGTCGAAAAATGAATGGATTCCCATTGAAGAAGAGAGCGTGCCATGTCACGGGACGATTTCTGCCGTATTCGTGCTTCAATATCTTGTGCATGGCATTCTTGAATCGCCCGCGGAATGACCAGGGTGCTGGGATGTTCATAGCAAGCGAGGCAGTCGGGGATTACTGTAGTGTCACCAGGACAAGAACCAGCCCCTTGCCGTCCTTTAAGCCACTCATCGCCTTGCCGAGAATCGCACCCTGAGCTCTTGCGGGTTCGGTAACTTTCATGGCATGACCCGGTGTGTTCGAAGTGGTGAGTAGATCACCCGGTTTGATCGGACCCAACGAGGCATCGGCCTGAACGTAGACCCGTCCGCTGAGGGCGACGTTTTCGCCGGCATCCAGTTTGTTCTCCTGGATCATGCTGATGCCGGGCCGGATCCCGTTGGCACCGCTGATGATACCAGCGACCTTCTTGTCATAGGCCTCGGTGCTGCGGCGGAGCCTGCCGGGATGGTCGTCATCAATGACGACCACGGTGCCAGGTTCCACGTCGCCGTGGCTCATGGCGAACGGTTCCGCGAGGTCTGCCCCACCACGGATCTCCAGCACGCGGAACGAGCCGTCGCGGGCGAGCAGGTCGCCGTAGACTTCGAGCGTGCGCGAAGGAGTCGTCGTGCCGATGCCGACGTTACCCAGGGTGGTGACGGTGATGCCACTCGTGGAAGGAGGAGGCCCATTTCCTGGACCGGCCACCAACTTAAGGGAGACTCCATCGAATCTTACGTCGGCCCGGTTGTTGCCGCGTTTGATCGTCGTGCCTGACTCGCCGTTGGGTGTACCCACAAAGACGTATCCCGGTCCTGACGCCATGGAAATGCTGCCGTCGCCATTGATCGTCAGGCTGGGCTGGGCGTTATTGTGGACGTAGAAGCTCAGTGCATGCTGGCTGAGTGTGCCGAGATAGGCAGCGGTATCGTCGAGATAGGTTGCCAATCGAACATTGCCATCCGTATGTTCAAAGCCGAGTTGACCGATGCCGAATCGGAGAAATCCGGTTTGAATCGTGAGTTTGCTTGCCGGGGTGCTCGTCCCGATGCCGACATGGCCGCTTGCGTCGATGATCATCTTGGTGGAGTGGGCGGCGGTCGTGCCCAAGTCGAATTGGATATTGTTGTTCTCGCCCGGTCTGGCTTCGTTGCTCAGGTTTTGGATGAACAGGGCTTTCTCAGCGCCCGCAGTGGACTGGGCAGTCAGCTTGATGGAGCCGGAATCACCTCCGTTAAGCTGAACATACTGAGGAGCCACCCCGTTCCGGGTGCTGCGGAGGATGCCGTTCACTTCCAGAGGAGCAAGGGGTCCGCTCGTTCCAATACCGACATTGCCGCCGTTGTAATAGGCATCCAGTGCGGCATTGCGCGACCACAGCTCGCCGACCGCAATGGCCGGATCGCTCCAGACGAGTCGCCCTCCATCGTACGAAAGGAACTGCCCGGGCGAAGGGGGGACGCCGCCGGAATTCAACTGGTCCGCGGTCACGGTGCCGTTGGCGACGCTGCCGGCCTTGCCGGCGAAGATCGCGTAGGGCGCCGGAAGGAGGGGCGTTCGCGGGGAAAGAACACTTGGGACGCCTGCCTCGTTGGTGCGCACGGTGATTTCCAGCCAGCGGGGTGGCCCGGTGAAGAGCTCGGGGCCGAAATCGAGCGAGGCACTGAACACGCCGTTGGTGACCGGCACGGCGTCGAGCGCCACGTTTGCGGCCAGCGCGGCCCCGGCGGCTTCCGCGTCAAAGACGCCGAAGGTGAAGTCGTAGAGACCGGTGGCGGGAGCGCCGCCATCATTCAGGTGGCCTTGGTATCCGATGGTGGTGCCTTGAGCGTGCCCGGCGCGGGACAGGCTGAGCAGCGCCAGCAGGAGGAGTGGAAGCCAGGGTCTTGTTTTCATCGTGGAATCGAGTTCGGTCTTGGTCGAATCGGGCACTTCGTCCCGTTCCCCCCGTCATGAGCCAAAAGCCGGCGAAAAGGCTCAACGAAGTTTTCTTTTCGTAGCGTGCGCCATTTTGCAGCTAAATGGCGCATGTAAGGCCGATGAATCTGATTCCGCCATGACTCCTGATGCCTCCGAGGAATCGCTGTTCGCCGAGGCCCTCCAGCGCGTCACGCCCGACGCTCGCGCGGATTACCTCGCGACCGCCTGCGGCACGAACACCGCCTTACGCCGCCGTGTCGAGGCGTTGCTGCGCGCCGCGGACAACGCGGGCGATTTTCTCGAGGCGCCGACCGAAGGCCTGGGTGGAGGCTCGGACGCCGCCGCGCTCGCCATCGAACTCAGCGAGAACCCAGGCGACAGAATCGACCGCTACAAGTTGCTGGAGAAAGTCGGTGAAGGCGGGTGCGGGGTGGTTTATGTCGCCGAACAAACCGAGCCGATGCGGCGCCGGGTTGCGGTCAAGGTCATCAAGCTTGGGATGGACACTCGATCGGTCGTGGCGCGGTTCGAGGTCGAGCGGCAGGCGCTGGCGATGATGGATCATCCGAACATCGCCAGGGTGTTTGATGCCGGGACCACGGAACTCGGCCGGCCCTACTTCGTGATGGAGTTGGTGCGTGGCGTCCGCATCACCGACTACTGCGATCAAGCCCAGCTCACCACCCGGGAACGGCTCGATCTTTTCATCAAGGTTTGCCAGGCGGTTCAACACGCGCACCAGAAGGGGATCATTCATCGGGACATCAAGCCGTCGAACATTCTCGTGACGCTTCACGACGGCGTGCCCGTGCCGAAGGTGATCGACTTCGGCATTGCGAAAGCGACGGAGGAGCGGCTGATCGACACGACGGTCTACACGCGACTGCACCAGTTCCTCGGCACGCCGGCCTATATGAGTCCGGAGCAGGCGGAAATGAGCGGGCTGGACATCGACACACGCAGCGACATCTACAGCCTGGGCGTATTGCTGTACGAACTCCTGGCCGGCAGCACGCCGTTCGACGGGAAGGAACTGATCGCCTCGGGCATCGACGCGATGCGGAAGACCATCCGCGAGCAGGAGCCCGTGCGCCCGAGCACTCGCTTCGCGACGCTCGGGGATGACGCTTCGACCCCCACGGCCAGAAGCCGGTCGGTGGACACCTCGAAACTCTTCCACCAGCTCAGGGGCGATCTGGATTGGATCGTGATGAAGTGCCTGGAGAAGGATCGGGGCCGTCGCTACGACACCGCGAACGGACTGGCGGCGGACATCAAGCGGCACCTGGCCAACGAGCCCGTCATCGCCCGGCCGCCGAGTGCGGGCTACCGGTTCCAGAAGGCGTTCCGGCGGAATCGCCGGCTTTTCATTGCCGGCACCGCCATCGCGGCCGCGCTGCTGCTCGGTGTGGTCGTGAGCACCTGGCAGGCGATCCGCGCCAGGCAGGCCGAACGCGAGCAAAGCCGCCTGCGCGCCGAAGCTGACCAGGCGAGGGCGAATGAGACAGGACAGCGTCGGATAGCCGAGAGTGAGAGAAGGCGCGCGGAAGCACAGACCTATGCTTCCGACATGAACCTCGCGCAACAGGCTCTCGCCATGAACAACCTCGGCCGGGCAGCCGAGCTGTTGGCCCGGCACCGACCCGCGCCGGAGTCCGCACGCCGTGAGGCGAGCGCGATTCCGGGGAGCTCCGGCAGTCCGGCGACCCCCGACACTCAGCCTTCAAGCGACTTGCGGGGTTGGGAATGGCGGTATTTGTGGCAGCAGACCCAGGGCGATGAAACGTTCACGTTGTGTCAGAAGCCGATCGCTATCTTCTCTCTCGCGGTTTCACCCGACGCCCGTCTGCTGGCCGTCGGTGAGGAGAACCACGGTTACCTGACGCTCTGGGACATCCCGTCGCGGCGGGAAATCCTGCGCCTGCCGGTCGAGGACGATCCCGATCTTTTCTACGTTCGCACAGCGTTTTCCCCGACCGAACCGTTGCTGGCCTACGGGTCGGCGTCCGGGTTTCCTCCGACGAATCTGGTGAGCCGGGTTCGGATCTGGAACCTCACGACGCATCGGCAGGTCTCCGAGCTTCCCCTGGAGTTCCTTTGCACGGGCCTCGCGTTTTCTCCGGATGGAGCGGTGCTGATGACCTCAACCATCAACTTCCTGACGCTCTGGGATGTCCGGACCGGCGCGAAACTGAGGACTTACCCGGTGGGCTCCCATCAGCAGATCGGCACGCCATTCTCCGTCACGCCCGATTTCCGGCTGGCGGCCCAGGCCTTCTCACCCGGGAAGGTCCGGGTGTTCGATGTGGTGAAGGGAAAGGAACTGTGGAACATCAACGCATCCGCGGCGAACATCGAGGCGGTGGCGCTCTCCGGTGACGGCCGGCGCCTCGCCAGCGCTGACGCAAACGCCCCCTCCGTCGTTCGAATCTGGGACGCGCAGGACGGCCGGGCGATCGCCAGCTTGAACCCGTGTCCCGGGGGGGTGATGCAGTTGTTGTTCGGCCCCGACGATCGCACCCTCATTTCCGCCCATACCGACCAGACCATCCGCGTCTGGGATGTCTCCGATCCGGCCGCGGTTCCGCCCCCGCGGATCCTGATCGGCCACCCGCTTGAGGTCTGGCGCCTGGCGCTGATTGCGGATGGGAAGACCCTCATCAGCGGCGGCAAGGACGGTTCGGTGAAGTTCTGGGATCTGACCCGTCCGTCGCGTCAACGAGGGGCCGTGACCCTGCCGGGCAGGCCGATCGTTGGCTGGAGTTTTGGCGATCGCAGTTCGGATTTACTGACCTGCGATGACCAGGGCAGGATCACACGCTGGAGCGGGCCGGGGTGGCAGACCACGAAACTGCTGGCCGAAACCGGCAGCGAGGTCAGCGGCGCGTGTTTCCTGGTCGACCGCCAGGAGGTGGTCCTGGCGGGTCGCGATGATGTTCTGCGTGTGATCAGGCTGGTCGATCCGGGAGCCCCGCGGATGCTTGCCGCCTTTCCCGGGAAGAGGTTTCCGTACCCATGGTCCTGGACTCTCCGCCGTCACGGGAACCGCTTTTCGGTCGGCCGGTTCGATCAGCAGATCGTCCATGATTACGACATCGACAGCTGGGAACTACGGGAAACGTGGCATGCACCGGGGACACTGTGCTCCATGGATTTCAGCCCTGACGGTCGATACTGCGTCATGGGAACGTATCGTGGACGGGTGGTGCTCCGAAACCTGGCGACCGGGGAGGAATCCGTTTTCGTCGAGCATATGCCGAGAATCGGGAGGGTTGGCTTTTCACCCTCCGGAGACCGCCTGGGAATCTCGACCGAGCAGGGCTTCGTCCGTTGGTGGCATACGGGGTCGTGGCAGGATGCCGGCACCCTCGGCGGGTTTCTGCATGCGGTGGCGGGCGTGTCCTTCAGCCCGGACGGGCAGCGGTTTGTTGCGGGCAGCGCCGGCAAGGAGGCCATCCGGCTTTACGAGTTGGAGGGCCGTCAGCCGCTGCTCGCCCTGGAGGCCGAGGGTGGAGGCTATTCCCCCGCCTTCGACTCCGGTGGGGACGTCCTGGCGGCGGTCAACGCGGAGGGAAAACCGTCCGTCTGGCGAGCGCCCTCCTGGGAGGAGATCGGCAGGGCGGAACGGGCGCTTCCCGGGGCTGTTCAGGAGAGGCGCCCGTGACGCTGCCGGACTTCGAGCAAAATGGTTCGCGGGGCTCATCCCCTCCTCCCAGCGTGAGTGAACTGACCCGCATCCTGATCGCCGTGGAACGGGGCGACGCTAAGTCCACGGACGAGTTGTTGCCGCTCGTCTACCAGGAGTTGCGGCGCCTGGCGGCGCACAAGATGGCGGCCGAACCTCCCGGCCATACACTCCAACCCACCGCGCTCGTCCACGAAGCCTGGCTCAGCCTGGTGGACTCGCCCTCCCAATCCTGGCAGAACCGCGCACACTTCTTCGGCGCCGCCGCCGAGGCGATGCGACGCATCCTGATCGCCCGGGCCCGGCGCCGACACACCCAGCGTCGCGGCGCCGGTGCGGCGCACCTGGACGTGGATCAACTGGAGATCGCCAGCCCCGCTCCCGACCAGCAGCTTCTTGCCCTGAACGAGGCCCTCGACCGGTTCGCCCAGTTCGCCCCGTGCCATGCCGAGTTGGTGAAACTTCGCTACTTCGTCGGTCTCAAGATCGGGGAAGCCGCGGAAATCCTCGGCATCTCCCCGGCCACCGCCAAACGCTGGTGGGCCTACGCCCGCGCCTGGCTGTTCGATGAGATCCAGCACCCCCGTCCAACCGCGACTTTGGGGGGACCCGGTCCCGGTTGATCTCCGGGTTTTCGGGCGAGCGTCGATCCTCCGAGGCAACCGCAATGAAACGCAAACTCTCCAGGGTCTCCTTCACATGCTTCGGCGTCGCTTTGGGATTACCGACGCTACCTTTGTTTTCGATGGCGGCATGAGCAGTCGGATCAACCTTGCCGCAATGAATGAGGCCAAACTGGGCTTTGTGATCCGACTGTCGATTGTAACCTTGCGCAGCCTTCAGTAACCGTTCACGGGAGAACCGGGACGGGAGGTCGGATGAATGCGCCCAGAGCCAGGGCCGCGTCACGGAGGTAAACCCCGAGGGGAGTTGCACGGGTGCCGGCCGTCAGGAGGAATCGGG
>Ga0105047_10017185_pt1 | contig 11287 bp, 8 predicted proteins | sample MAT04_FD_78384 | JGI IMG/M metagenome (GOLD analysis project Ga0105047, IMG submission 78384) | Freshwater microbial communities from Lake Fryxell liftoff mats and glacier meltwater in Antarctica - MAT-04 (megahit assembly) | ecosystem: Environmental > Aquatic > Freshwater > Ice > Liftoff... | reverse complement strand
CGCGGCGGCAGTTTCGGCCATTTTTTTGCTGGCTCCTTCGCCGCGACCGAGTTCCATGCCGTCCCATTGCACGATGGCTACAAAATGTTTGGAGTGTTCTGGACCGTCCTCGGAGACGATAAAATAATTCGGGCTGCGCGGGGAAATGGCCTGCATGGTTTCTTGAAGCGTGCCCTTCGGATTCGCTTCGAGCGGCTGTTCGTGCACGGTGCTGAAGGCGTCGGCGGTGATCCGCAGTAGGAAATCGCGCACGGTGTCCAAGTTGCTATCGAGATAAATGGCACCGACCACGGCTTCAAATGCGTCGGCCAGCGTGCCGGCGCGTTGACGTCCACCATTGGAATCCTCGCCTTTGCCCATCATTAAAAATTCGCCGAGCCCGAGTATATCGGCGTGCCGGTGCAGGGCCTCGCGAGAGACCATGCGCGCGCGCATTTTCGTGAGCTTGCCTTCGCTTTTTGTGACGTGTTCACGGTAGAGACATTCGGTGATGACGAGTTGCAAAACGGCATCACCCAAAAACTCGAGGCGTTGATTATCGAAATGATAGCTTTGCGATTCGTGGCCGAGACTCGGATGCGTGAGAGCTTCCGCGAGCAGCAACGAATTTCGAAATTTATAAGCGAGACGTTCTTCCAAGGGGGTCATGAACAGCCATTCATCCTGCGTGGTATCTTGCGGAATGTCAAAAAGACCCTCGGAAAATTACAAACCTGCCGCTGTCCAATCGACGCCGTGCATACTGCCGGTCTTCAGAAAATGTTCATGCATGGCGTAGGCGGCCGCCAGTGTGGCAGGGGTTTGGCCGCCGGTGACCCGATCGAAATATTGATGCAAAGCTTCGCGAAAATCCGCGTGCGCACAATGATCCACAATGAGCCGGGCGCGTTCATGCGGCGTCTTGCAACGCAGATCGGCCACACCGTTTTCCGTAACCACGACCTGCACGGAATGTTCGTTGTGATCAGTGTGGCTGACCTGCGGCACGATGGTGCTGATTTTCCCGCCTTTGGCGCGCGATGGACAGGTGAAAATGGAAATGTAACCGTTGCGCGTGAAATCACCGGAACCACCGATGCCGTTCATCATGTCGCGACCCATGACATGCGTGGAATTGACGTTGCCCGAGAGATCGACCTCCAGCGCCGTGTTGATCGTGATGATGCCAAGGCGTCGCACGAGTTCCGGATGATTCGTGATTTCCTGCGGACGCAGGCAAATGCGGGGTTTGTAAAAATCGAGGTTCTCGTAGATTTCCTTCAACACGGGCGGCGAAACCGTGAGTGAAGTGCCGGTGGCGAAGATGCATTTGCCCGAGCGAATCAAATCGACCACGGAATCCTGGATTACTTCGCTGAACATGGAAAATGGGGGGATGTCCGGGTGACGTCCCACGGCGGCCAGCACCGCATTTGCGATATTGCCGACACCGGATTGAATCGGAAGAAAACCGGGCGGGATGCGGTTGGCACGGAGTTCGGCAGCGAGAAAATCCGCGACATTGTTGCCGATCTGATCCGTCGTGGGGTCAGACGGATTGAAAGCTGCGACATCATCGGGGAAATGGGTTTCGACAATAGCGACGATTTTTGCGGGATCGACCTGAATGTAGGGGGTGCCGATTTTGGCGTGGCAATCGTTCAAGGGGATGGGCAGGCGGTTCGGAGGATCGAGTGGTTCGTAGATGTCGTGCAAACCACGCAGGGCGGTGGGATGAAAGCGGTTCCATTCGATGAGCACGCGTTCTGCGACGTGACAAAATGTAGGACTGGCCCCCACGGACGTGGTCGGCACGATTTTACCATCGGCAGTCACGTCGCTGGCCTCGATCACGGCCCAATCGAATTTGCCAAGGAACCCGTAGCGCACCTGCTGCGGGAGCGTGGAGAGATGCATATCGAAAAACCGCGTTTGCCCGGCGTTGATTGCGGCGCGCAAATGTTTGTTGGATTGGTAGGGGGTGCGCCATGCGATGGCACCGGCCAGGGCGAGTTCGCCATCGAGCGCCTGGCCGGTGGATGCACCGGTGACGACACCGATTTGAAAAGGACGACCGGCTTCGTGCTCCAGTTTGGCACGGGCGGCCAGTGCTTGTGGAATGGCTTTCGCAGCGCCGGCAGGTGTGAACCCGCTGAAGCTAACTGTTTGACCATTTTGAATGAGAGCGGCAGCATCGGTTGCCGACAGGACGGGGAAGGGGAGTGGCATGGGGATTCGCGGTAAGATGATTGTGGGCAGCAGCAGCCAGAAATTCAAGCACTTCCCAGCCGCCAACGCTTGTGCCATGCTTGAGAACTCATGGTGCCGCGCAATGCATTTTACTCAGAATTCGATGAAGCAACCCTCGAACCCGGCGTCACTCGCGGAGGCGAGGTGGATCATCGCAACGCCTTCATGGTGGATCGGGATCGGATTTTGTACGCCCCGGCGTTTCGACGGCTCCAGGCCAAAACGCAGGTGTTTCTTTCGGGCGAATATGATTTTTATCGCACGCGACTGACGCATTCCTTGGAAGTCGCGCAGATTGGCCGGGCGATTTGTCATGCCTTGCTGCATGTATCGCCGGAGCTTGGACCGGATTTTCATATTGATCCTGATCTGGTGGAAGGCATTTGTCTGGCGCACGATATCGGGCACCCGCCGTTTGGTCATGCCGGGGAGCGCGCATTACATGATTTGATGCGCGGGGAATTTGGCGGTTTTGAGGGCAACGCACAGACTTTACGCATTTTGACCTCCTTGTTTTTTCGTCGCAGTTCCGGTGGGAAAGTCGGAATGAATCCGACGCGCGCATTGTTAGACGGGATTTTGAAATACAAAGCTTTCTTTTCGGAAACCCCGGAAGCGGCGCATCATTTCGTCTATGATCAAGATAGAAAAGCGGTGGAGTTTGCGGTCGGTGGACCCGGCGCATTTGAAAAATTGCCATCGGGTGCCGCCCGCAATAGAGAGCATTCCGTGGAGAACCAGATCATGGATTGGGCGGATGACACCGCGTATAGTTTGAACGACATGATGGATGGCATTCAGGCCGGGTTTTTGCGAATGGACCGCGTTCGACGTTGGGCGGAGTCGGGTGATCGGAGTCGAATTGAGCAGGAGACCGCGACCTGGTTGATCGAGACGATGCATACCGGGAAAATGGAAGCGCGGTTTAGTCGGAAAATCGGCGAGTATGTGGCGGCCTGCCGATTGGAAAAGCGGGAGCATCCTTTTGCGGACATGAGCAATCGGTATCGCTACTGCCTGGTTGTTGATCCGCGTGTGAAAGCGGAAAGCACCGCGTTGAAAACAATAGCGCGGGATTTGGTATTTCGGTCACCGCCCTTGCAGCAACTGGAATACAAAGGACGAGAAATTATCACGCGTTTGTTTGATGCGTTTCTCACCAATTACGAACACAAAGAAGGCTCACTTGTCATGGCCTCAGCCGATACCGATAAAGCGATTCGAAACGTGGGCGAGCGGGCTCAGAAGGCGCGATTGATTTGTGATTACATTGCGGGGATGACGGATTCGTTCGCTGTGCGCGTGCATCGTCGTCTGTTTGATCCGGAGTATAGCGGGATCACGGATTATTAATCGGAGTCGACCTCCTTGGTCAGCCCAAGGGGTCGGGCCTATATTTTAAATTCAAATCACAAGATTGCATGCTCTGTTCGGGTGCCCCATTCCAAGGTTTCTTGCCCGCCAGGGATTTTTCGCACAACATTTATTTGATACCCCCGGCTAATCCCACCGAGGCGAAAACCGTCTCATGAACTCTCCTGTAGTTAACAAACGCGCGTCTGCAAGAAGCGGTTCCTGCATTTTAAGCCTCTGAGAGTTTTGCGAAACGGTTGGCAATTGCCAGTGCCGGATCAACAGGCACTTCTGCACGCTGGACATTTTCCGGAACATCGATCACCGGAACAGAGCGAAGTTTTTTTCCAGCAAACTGCGGGAGCCATCGCGCTTCTGCGGTCAGCATCTCAGCAACCATCTCGCGGATTTCATGCAGAGTCAGCACGGAGGCCGTGAGCGGATCCATCGCGACGGCGTTCATCACCAATTCCGGATCACCAGTAAAGCTGGCTTCCACCACCAGGCCCTGCACTTGCACGTTGCTCATGTTCAGCGCGGCGCATGGGGCCGGAAGATTGCCCACGACCGTCGCATTCAAACCGGTACGATCCACATAAATCGGCACTTCCACACAACAACCCTGTGGAAGGTTGGTGATGTAGCCGTCATTCCGAATGTTTCCGTTAAACCGAAAAATGTTGCCGGTTTCCCTGGCCTCAATGATGTGGGAGCAATATTCGGCGCTGCGCGGCCCCAGCACGGTTGACTCGATGGAGAGGGGATCTACCTTGGCAAATTTCTCCGCGAGCATCGCGCAATATTTGTAATAAGCGCCGCTCTCGCCGCCAAAGGCAGGTTCGTCGCAATAAAGATCGAGCGCCTTTTTGTTTTTTCGAAAATAGGGCAGATACTCCGAGAGGTGCCCGGTGCTCTCCGTCATAAAATATCCGAAGTGACGCATGACTTCGGCGCGGACTTTCTCGTTTACGTAGTAACCGGGTTTCTCGAAGTTTTCCTTCAGGAGCGGATAGAGATCCCGGCCCTGATGTTCCAGTCTGAGAAACCAGCCCATATGATTGATGCCGGCACAAAGGTAATCGATTTCGTTCTTCGCCACGTCGGTGTAGCTCGCAATTAAATCCATGGTTGTCTGGACACCATGGCAAAGCCCGACGAATTGCAGTCCCTGCACGCGCCCCAGCGCCCAGCAGCACATCGCCATGGGGTTGGCATAATTGAAAAGGATCGCGTTTGGGCATAGCTCCCGCATGTCGTTCGCAATCTCCAAAAGCGCAGGGATATGACGCAGTGCACGAAACACTCCGCCCGGCCCCATGGTGTCGGCGATACATTGATCGACGCCGTATTTCAGAGGAATCTCGTAATCCTGTCGGAACTCCTCAACCCCTCCCGATTGAATCATTACCACCACATAATCCGCATCCTTCAGCGCCTCACGCCGATCTATTGTGGATACGATGGTGGCATCAATCCCGTTGTCTTTGATCATCCGGTTGACGAAGGACTCCATTTTGTCCAAGCGCGTGCGGGTTTGTGCCATTAACCGATACTCGCTACCCGCCAGCGCGGGTGTCGCAAGAAAGTCCGACATCAGAGTTTTGCAGAAGACCAAACTTCCTGCACCTATCATCGCGATTTTAGCCATGGATTTCTATTTTGTGGGGGATTATGTCTCAGGTTCCTTCGTTGAAAAAAATACAAAGCCCGTCTTTTCCCGGGGCAATGATGTCCAGCCGGCCCGTGCCGCGGAGATCAGCAAGGGCAAACTGAATGCCGCAACCTTTGCCAATGCCGGGTGGGCCATAAGCGATGACCTGCTTGGCAAATCCATCGCCGGTCCATTTAAAATAGTAGATACCGACATCATCGTATTCCCCCGGGTCATGACCGCAGTGGGCAAGGTAACGTTTGCCAGTGACCAATTCCGCTTGTCCATCGCCATCTATGTCCGCCCAGTGGAGATCATGGTATTGGCTGTTGGATGAATCGATCAGGTGTTTGGTCCACGCGCGTTTGCCGTCCGCCCCGGTGGATTGTTTCCACCAGCTCAAACCGTAGGAGTGGCTGTTGCCGACGATGAGTTCGTTGATGCCGTCGCCGTCGATATCCACCACCAACACAGGGATGCTGGCATCACGTCCGAGGTCGAATTCCTCCGAGAAAATCCATTCACCCGAGAGCGCACCGTTTGTCGGCGCTTTTAGGATGCCTTTGGGGGTAATAAACTCACCCTGACCATCTCCGTCCACATCGCCAAAACCAAGTCCATGGCCAAGAGCATGCGGGTAAATGACATGGCATTTCCATTCGCCAGGCCCCACGAGTTTGTAAGCACAAAGCCCCTGGCCCGGGGTGTTAGGCACGATTTCCAGTTCACCATCGCCATCCAAATCCCAAGCGCGGGTGGTCTCGATACTGCCAATGTTTTCGGCAATCACGTGCTCTTCCCATGCCGCCATGCCCCAACCAAACTCGTGGTTACCGGGGTTTTTGCGCCAGCGCAGGGATTTCCCCCACCAACCGCCGGTAATAAAATCCACGTGCCCATCTCCGTCCACATCCATGGGGATTACCGAAAATTCATCATAATAATCCCGGTAGCGTGGCAAGTGATCGGCGATGATAAATTTTTCGCGGAAGTCGGGTCCCCGATACCAAAACCCACCAGTCACGATGTCAGGCACGCCGTCCCCATCCACGTCAAAAACGCCGACCGCTTCAAACGTTTCGGCTGCGATAAACTTGCGAAGAAATTTAATCGGCATGACCTAAGCTTTCTTCAAAAGACGAATGTATTCGCGTGCGATGTGGATGTCTTCGAGGCCCTCCGCTGCCAGGCAGGGTGCTGAAATTTCGCCACGCACGGCTTTGATAAAATTAAGCGCCTGATTGCGCATGGCATGCACCCACGGAAAGGTCGGGCGAATCGTGACCGGTGGCACCCCGTTGCCGGGATCTTTGAGGATTTCGACCTGACCACAGCGGTTGTAGGCGACCGGTGCCGGTAGATCCAGTTTCACATAGCCGCGTTTAAACGCCACCAAGGCGGATTCCTGCCAGTCCAGCGTGGTGTTGTATGCGGCCATTTCTATCGTACACGGCACGCCGCTTGTGCTATGTGCCACAAACAACACTTTCGCCGGATCGGCATAACTAACCGTGTAGGATTCTCCCAGCAAATGACGCAGGAGATTGACCTGATGAATATAGTAATTCACGAAGGCCTCATACTCGCGGGCCGTCTCCTGATCCATGTCCTGGGGTGCTGGGTCGAACTCAAGATTTCCCAAAGGTTCATTGGAATTGATGAAATCCGTAAAGCCCGCCGCGATCCAATCCCCCGGCGGCATGGCGATTCGGATATACTGCAAGTTTCCAAATTCCCCTGATTGTTTCCATTCCTTGATTATCTGCATGGCATATTCAGTCGCGGGATCACTTCGTTTGTGATAACCAAGCATGAGCCATGTGTTGTGCTCCTCCAGTGCGCGCAGGATTTTTTCACCGCAGGCGATGGACCCGGCAATCGGTTTTTCCGTGAAGATGGGCACTCCGGCTTTGGCGAGCTCTGGAACCAGCAGACCGTGGCGGGTGAAGGGCTGTGAAGCCACAATGGCATCCAGTTTTTCATTGGCCAACATCTGCTCGTGATTATCATAGACCCGTGGAATGCCATACCGGGCTGCCACATCCTGGCCGAGCTTTGGACGGATTTCAGCAAGTGCAACGATCTCGCATTCCCCGGCCAGGCCGGGACTCGCGTAATTGCGTAAATGAGCGCACTGGCCCATGGAACCAACGCCAACAAATCCGATCTTAATACGTTTGGAGGACATTAAAAATCACTTTGTCGAAAAATCCTGCATTCGGGAATGGCCGTAATTGCTTTCTTTTGTCAATTATTGCTCATGCAAAAACTACGCATGCGATTTCTAGGTTGCGGTGAGATTTTCCCAGACCCGCTCTGGCGCATGCGACCGCATTTTCATCCCTTTCACGAAGTGATCGTGGTGAAGAGCGGTGCGATGCTTTTAAAAACAAGGCATGGCGAATTTATGGCGCACTCCGGCGACGTGCTTTTTTATGAGGCTGGACTGGTGCATGAAGAAATCTCGCAGTCATCAAATCCGGTTGGCACTCGTTATCTTTCCTTCGAGGCCGATCATTTATTGCCCGATTTTCCCCTTTACATGCAAGATCCCGAAGGACGCTTGATTGAGATGCTTGGCTGGATGCTGCGCGACCAACAAAAAGGCCGGCCTCTGGCGGACTGTTTTGCGCTTCTCGAAACCATCGTCAGGGAGTTGCTTTGGACCCGTGCTCAGCCAAACGATGTCTGGCTGGAAAAAGTGCGCGACCACCTGCGCGTGAGTTTCGCCAGTAAACTCAGGCTCGCCGATGTTGCAAACTTCGCAGGGATGAGTCGCTTCGCTTTTGTGCGGAAATTCAAACGCTTGAGTGGTCTGACGCCGATGCAGGAATTGAAAGAGATTCGTTTGCGCGAAGCGCGGAATCTTCTTTTAAGCAGCGATCTGCCTATGAAGGCCATTGCCGACCAAGTCGGAATCGGTGACGAATTTCAACTTTCAAAACAGTTTCGACGGCAATTCGGTGTGTCGCCGAGCCAGCTCAGGGGCCGCCCGCTGAAGCTTGATAGCTAAATGATGGGATGATCAGTGTAGATGGAAGTCGTCCGGAAAGTCTGATTAAATTGGGAGGCACAATGCACCGATCCGGCAGCCGCCCCAACTAACTGGAGATATCCAGCTTCGATGAGGTCTGGCAGCGTTCTTCTGCGCTCGAGGACGGCACCCGCCTTCCCGATGCCATTGATCTCCTTGTCACCAAGCAACTCTCCGGGCGGGCCAAGGATCAGATGGATATTCTCTTTCTCGAACAGAAAGCTGAGACTGAATGCCTCAAAATACTCTCATCCAACGCCTCGGCCATGGAAGTCCGCGATCTGCTCGGGCGCTTTTTGACGCCTAATCTCGCCGCTGCATCCGCACGCCATGCCGACTCCGGTGTGCGCGATCTTGCTTCGGGTTACCTCAACGAACTCGCTGACGAGGGTGACCCTTTCGCTGCCGATTTGCTGAGAGATCTCACCAATTTCTGAGCTTCTTGAAATTCGCCATCGCCGTCGACCGGTCACGGTGCCTTATTTGCGCTTTTGCTGCGCCATGGTGAACCAGTCTGCTCCTCCGGCAGGCCGGGCGCTGCCGCCGGAGCCTGCACCCGTGAATTTTTTGACGTCGCGTGTACCCGCCTCGCCTTTGGGGCGCTGCTCGCGCGGCGTGAGATCGACCTTGGATTTTAGCGAGAGCGCGATGCGTTTTCGTGCCATGTCGATTTCCATGACCGTGGCACTCACTTTCTGCCCGACCTTCACGACGTCTGCGGGGTTTTTCACAAATTCATCGCTCAGTTGGCTGATGTGCACCAGGCCGTCCTGATGCACGCCGATGTCCACGAACGCGCCAAATGCCGTCACATTGGTCACGACTCCCGGCAAACGAATCCCAACGGTGAGATCCTCCATTTTCTCGATTCCATCCGCAAAACTAAACGCCTCGAATTTTTCGCGCGGATCGCGGCCCGGCTTCGCCAACTCTGCTAAAATATCTTTCAAAGTCGGCAAACCCACCTCGTTGGTCACATATTTTTCCGGTTTGATCTGCGAACGTCGTGTGCCGTCCCGCACAAGGTCGGCGACGCTGCAACCGATGTCGGCCGCCATTTGATCAACCAGGGGATAGCGCTCCGGATGCACGGCACTGGCGTCGAGTGGATGCAAGCCATCGCGAATGCGCAAAAAGCCGGCGGCCTGTTCGAAAGCTTTTGGCCCGAGCCCGGCGACTTTGTGAAGTGATTCACGGGAAACAAAGGGCCCGTTGGAATCGCGATGCGCGACGATGTTGGCGGCGACTCGACTGTTCATTCCGGATACGTAAGCGAGGAGATGTTTCGACGCGGTGTTAAGCTCAACGCCGACGTTGTTCACGCAGGAAACGACGACATCATCGAGCGAACGTTTCAGCGCGCTTTGTTCGACGTCATGTTGGTATTGACCAACGCCAATCGATTTCGGATCGAGCTTCACGAGTTCCGCGAGCGGATCCATCAGGCGGCGTCCAATGGAAACCGCGCCGCGCACGGTGAGATCATGATCGGGAAATTCTTCGCGCGCTGCTTCGCTGGCGGAATAAATCGACGCACCGCTCTCGTTCACCACGACGATGGCGACCGAAGAAGGCAGTGTGAGTTTACGCACAAACGTCTCGGTTTCACGTGAACCCGTGCCGTTTCCAATCGCGATGGCCTCGACCTTGTGACGGCTTACGATGGCGCGAATCACCTCCGCGGCTTCCGCCATTTCGCGCACGCCGCGTCCTGGAAAAATGACTTCGTTCGCGAGCAGTTTACCCTGCCGATCAAGCAACACGATTTTGCATCCGGTGCGAAATCCGGGATCAATTCCAATCGTGACCTTCTGCCCCAGTGGCGAAGCCAGCAAGAGCTCGCGCAGGTTGTCGGCGAAAACCCGGATCGCTTCTTCGTCCGCTTTCTTTTTGTAAAACGTGCGTGCCTCGACCTCCATGGAAAATCCGAGCAATCGTTTCAAACTATCCTGCGCGGCGAGGCGGAGCTGGCCGGTGCTGGTTTCGGGGGCGGCTGCGGCCGGATTTTTCACAAAATGCCGTTCCAACACGCGCTGTGCTGTGGCTTCATCCGGCAGCAATCGGGAATACAACATGCCCTCGGATTCCCCCCGGCGAATCGCCAAAATGCGGTGCGACGGCGCTTTCGAAGCAGGCTCATTCCAATCAAAATAATCACGAAATTTCGCGCCTTCTTCTTCCTTGCCGGTGACGACCTTCGAGGTGATGACCCCGTGTTCGATGTAAAGCGCACGCATTTCGGCGCGGACGCCTGCCTCGTCGTTCATGCGTTCAGCCAAAATGTCGCGCGCTCCGGCGAGTGCGGCGGCCACGTCCGGGATTTCGTGGATCTTCGCATCGATCTCGATTTTGGCTCCAACATGCGGCAATGCAGCGGATAGCAAATCAACTTTGTCGTCCTGCTGCCAAATGAGTTCAGCGAGCGGATCGAGGCCGAGATCTTTGGCAATGGACGCGCGGGTTTTGCGTTTCGGACGGTAGGGGAGATAAAGATCTTCCAGAGCGGCCAAGCTATCGGCGGCATGGATTTTTGCCTGCAAGGCTTCGGTCATGATCTTGCGTTCTTCCAGCGAACCAATGATCGATTCACGGCGTTGATCGAGTTGTTCAAGCTGCTCCAGACGATCACGAATCGCTGTGATCTGCACCTCATCGAGTTCGCCGGTTTTTTCCTTTCGATAACGCGCGATAAACGGAACCGTTGCTCCTTCCTCCAATAAAAGGGCCGTCGCGGCGACTTGCCGGGGTTGTAATTTGAGTTCCTGAACGAGGCGGGCGAGATGTTTTTCAATCATGGGACAAGGGCCGTCATCATGGCGGTGTGAAACGATGCGTCAACCTCTCCCGAACAACAAAAATTCACGAAAATGCGGCTATGGAATTGACAAAACACGCAGCCTTTTACGAATGCGGCAAAAGGGCGGCAAACTACTGCGTCCAACGTCCGCCGGCGGAGGAGAGCGAGGGGATGATGCCGTTCAATTCGGGTACGCGATTCGAATAATCCGTCTTGCCGATTG
>Ga0105047_10017183_pt1 | contig 11288 bp, 9 predicted proteins | sample MAT04_FD_78384 | JGI IMG/M metagenome (GOLD analysis project Ga0105047, IMG submission 78384) | Freshwater microbial communities from Lake Fryxell liftoff mats and glacier meltwater in Antarctica - MAT-04 (megahit assembly) | ecosystem: Environmental > Aquatic > Freshwater > Ice > Liftoff... | reverse complement strand
CTGGAGTTGCCCCTTGGGATTTACCTCCACGGGTTCATCGAGCATGGCTTTGAGATCGTCCTTGGTGACGAGCAAAATTACCCGTCGCGTCTCCACCAGGTTGCTATCGAGATAGATCGCTCCTAGCAAAGCCTCAAAAGCATCGGCCAGAATGGAGGCACGCTCGCGTCCGCCGCTGGTTTCCTCGCCGCGCCCCATCATGAGATATTGGCCGAGGCCGATTTGCAGGGCATGCACCTTGAGACCTTCGCGGGAGACGATGCGGGAGCGCAGTTTGGTGAGCTGGCCCTCGGTGAAATCGGGGAAATGCTTGAAGAGATGCTCGGTGATGACAAGTTGCAGCACGGCATCGCCGAGGAATTCGAGACGTTGATTATCGAAAAGATGTTTCCGCGTTTCGTGGCTGAGGCTGGAATGGGTGAGCGCTTCCGCCAGCAACAGGCTGTTGCGAAATTTATATCCGATGCGCTCTTCGAGGGGGTTCATGGCAGTTAATCAACACGCTTTTTAAAAAGCAGTGAGTCGTCTATTTTGCAACCGATAAAGCGGGTTCGTAATCAAACAACTGCCGCTCTTTGATCAGTCGTGCGACAGGGGCGGGGACCATGGTTTCCCAAGAGGAATCGTGATCCTTGATTTTTTTCAATACATCGCGGGAAAAAATATCGAGAATCGATTCATCGAAGCCGCGGATGCTTTCGATGTAATTGTTTTCCAAAAGATGCTCGTAGAGATTGGTAAGATTACGCGGCACCTGCACATTGTTAGCTTTGATGAGCACTTCGCGGGCACTGCTGGAGCGTGCGACCTGGGTTTGCCGGGTGGGAGGCACCTCCTGCAATAGATCGACATAACGTTCAAACGCCGCGCCGTGCATCGGATAGACGTAGAGTTTTACGGCGTTGCGGAAGAGGCGTCCGAACGATTCGAGAATGCCGCCTTCGAGGGTTTCATAGTATTTTTCGTTGAAAACCTCGAGTAAATTGTTAACACCGAGGGCGACGCCGATCATTTCCTTGGTAAAACGCCGGAAATAGGAAGTCAGCCGGTAGTATTCGGAGTAATTGGAAATAAGCACGTTGTAACCCACTGCGGAAATGACATCCACGCGGGCCAGGAAATCCTCGTGATCGAGTTGTCCGGAAGCTAGTAAATTGTGCATGGTTATTTCCATCAACACCTCCACCTCCACGGCTTGCACGGCGGGTTCCTGGACGAATTGCGCGAGGGAACATTGCAACATGTCCATGTTTACCTTGGTGAAAGGACGGAAACTGCCGCGCTCGACTAGAATGGCTTTTTTGTAGAGCAATTCCGAAGGTTGGATGACGTCGCTATTGGGACCGAAAAGAACCGCGTTCGTCAAGCCGTGTTGAACTAACAAAAGTGACATCAGCCGATTATCCACCTGGTCGAAATCCTTGCCGCTGAAACTGATCATATCCACTTCCATCCGCTGGATGGAAAGATTGTCGATGAGTGAGACGATGAATTTCTCCGGGTCGTCTTTATAAAAAAATGCGCCGTAAATCATGTTCACACCTGCGATGCCGAGGGCTTGTTGCTGGAGGACGTTTTCGCGGTCCCACATCCGCACGTGCATGTGGATTTCGCTCGGTGCGGATTGGGGTTCGCGCTGGTAGCGGATGCCCATCCAGCCGTGACATTCGTTGGTGCCTTTGAAGTTGCGGGCGGAGACGGTGTTGGCAAATGCGAAAAAAGTGGTGGTCGCACTGCGAGTGTCGCCGAGGCGGGTTTGCAGCAGATCGAACTCGTGGTCGAGCATGCTCACGAGGCGTTCCTGCGAGACGTAACGGGCCGTTTTGCCATAAATATCGTCACTAAACTTCATGTCGTAAGCCGAGATGGATTTGGCGATGGTGCCCGCCGCTCCTCCCGCCTGGAAAAAATAACGGGCCACTTCCTGTCCGGCGCCGATTTCTGCCAGGGTGCCGTATTTTTGCAGGTCGAGATTTATTTCCAGTGCTTTGCGATTGGTTGTCAGCAGTTCAGTTTCCATGGTTGTGGGGCTAATAAATCGTTTTGGGCAGGCCCTTTCCGCTCGCTCAAATTAATCGGCCAAACGGTAAAGAGACAGACCCGGATGCAGGGTATAAACCAAACCTTGCGGAACATGCCAGACTTGATCCGCATTTTTCTCCAAATCCTCATAGAAAGTGCGTCTTTTCCGAAAAACATCCTCCTGCAAGGAGCTGGCAGAGGTGTCGTGTGCTCGAAAGCGCATTTGTTCCACATCGGCCACGGCCACAAAATGGAATCCCCGTGCGCGCAACTCGTCGAGGGTGCCCGCGTCGGCGACGAAATCCAATGGTTTTTCTTTGGTAAAATACCAGCCTCGATAATCCCCAGGCAACCGTGTCCAAAGGCTGGTCGCGATGCGGTTTTTTCCTGGAAAATGAGTCTGCACGAATTGCATCAACTCCGCCCTGCTATCACGACGGAAATCTGCCAGGGTGCCGTCCAGGCGTTTGACCGGGACCCAAAGTCCCCAGAGCCCCCAGACAATCGCTACCCAAGCCAGCCAGCTTCGCCGGGGCAGACGGGAAAGTTCCACCACCGCTTGCGCCGCGAGAAACAACAGCATCACGAGCACGGGCAGGAGATACCGATCCGAAACTTTCGGAGAATAACTCATTACCACAAGCAAAAACGCCACCGCGCCTCCCAAGTAGCCTTCCAGCGTAATTCGACGGAGCTGGATCATTCGCCATCCTGCACCCACCACCGCCAGGGCAAGGAGAGGTCTGCCCAGATAATTTTTTAGCAGATCGAAATAAATCGCATGGGGCAGACTGCCCTTGATCCCGTCGTGCCCGCCGGTGAGCAGGGATTTTTCACGTTGAAACCCTGCCAACACTTTCGGGAATTCGTAAGTCCATTGCCAGTTGATGGTTAGCACTGTGGCTAGCACAATGAGGAAAAACCAGCACACTGGGGGCCATTTTCGGGTTTTTAAAAGCACCACCGCCAATCCCACAGGCAGAAGGATCAGCCCGGGAAATTTTGCGGAGATCGCCAGGCCGATGGCCACCGCCAGAACGACGATGCCAGACCGTTGCGGCACCTGCCAAAAACGTGTGCCTGCGGCCAGGGTAAGAGCGAGCCCCATGAACAAGCCCGCGTCCTCCTTGGCATAGTGCGCCACCTCGAAAAGCAACGGGCATGTTAATAAAAAAACGCCCGTGAGAATGCCGCCCCACCGGCCATTGTGCCAGAACCCCAGTCTCACCATGGCGCCGACGCCGATGGCGGCAAAAACCGCCGAGAGCACACGACCCAATTCGGTGATGCGCTGAGGATCTTTTCCCACCTGCAACACCGTGGCGAGGAGATCGGTGGCGTTGATTAAAAGCAGGGGATGCCAGTAATTACGATACCCATGGAGGATCTGCATTGCCTTGCTTTCCTCATCGCTATGATAGAAGTAGGGGAAATCGTTCCTCCAAAGATAACCCAGCAATGCCGCGACGAAAAAAGCCAGGGTCCACCAACGCCCGGAGTCGGCATCCTTCATCGCCGCCCGGCTCCAATCAAAATGCGCGTCGGGCTGGAGGCGACCACTTTCCAAGGCAGGACGACAGGCGCGGAGCCGGGCCGGGCAAGAATAAAATCCGTGGGACCCAGCGACGGCCACTTTTTATCCTCCAACGGAATAATCTGGAGGCTGCGCGGCGCATGGAAAATAAAAGCCCCGATCTCGCGGGTCGGTTCCTCCGCAAAGACGCGCGATACCGGCACGAAACCACCCTCGGGTCCGGTCGCCAATTCCTGGGTGTCGTGGGACCATGCCTTGCGGGAACGGGCATCGACGAGATTGAAGGCGAGGGGAATCACCGAGGCCGCGATGGTTAACAATGCCGCCCGACTGTGACGCAATTTTACCGAGATGATCGCAAACACCGCGAAACCCGCCACCACACTGCACGACATCCACCAGATGGGACGCAGGAGCGTGCTCCATTCCCGACCGACGACCGATGTGCAGAAGAAAAATGCCGCGCCAGCCAGCAACGCCACCAGAACGATCCCCACGATGCGCATTCCCGAAGTGGAGCGCTCCCAGATTAACCCAGTTAGCAAGGCGGCCACCGGCCAGAAACACGCCATGCCGGCCGACCAATCCTGCACCGAACCAGCCAGGGAGACCCAGAGAAAAATAAAGCCGCCAAGCACCCAGAGCATCGCATCGTGGGGATGAAAATCGTGCCAGCGGACGACCCGGCGACATTGCAAAAACAAAGCGGGCAACACCACCGCCGACCAGGGAAACAAAGCGACCAACGCACGCCACCAAGCCTGGCCGGACGCCGCGCCGGGGGCCAGCCACCAGCCCTGTCCCCAGCCGTAAAACACCACGGCGACAAATCCCGCGGCACCGGCACACCACCATCCCCAGCGCAGGCGATAGCGGGCCACGCGATGAAATAATCCGGCTGTGAACAAGGCTGCCACCAGCAGGATGCCCGCAAAAGGTTCGCGCAAACCGAGGAGCAAAGTCAGCGTTCCCCAGAAAAAAAACTGCCAGCGAATGTGCGATTGTTGCTCCAACATGCGGCACGCCGCGTAAAGCGCGGTCATAAATATCGCCGCCGTAAGAGCCGCCCCGCCGCCGCTGCGTCCGAGTAAAATCGCACCGCAACACGTCGCCGCGATAATCCCCGAGGAGAGTCCGCGCCAAAGACCATTCTGGCCGGCGAGACGTTCGGCGATGAGATAGACCAGCCACACGATCCATAAATTGGCGAGAACAAAAGGCAGTCGCGCGGCAGTTTCGCCGATTCCAAAAATCTGGAAGCTCTGCGCCATCACCCTGGCGGCTGGGGGAATGCTGACTTTTTCGCCCCAGTTTTCGCCAATGTTTTTCGCCTCCACCCCCACCGCCAATTCGCGGGCCACGGCGGCATTCCACCCTTCCCCCCCCTCTTCGACCGGTCCCCAGCCAGCCGTGGCCACGTGCAACAACGCGGTGAGGGCAAGCAAAAGAAAAATCAGCATGCGCCGCTGCGGCGGCAGCGGCAAGGCGTCCGCAGGTAACACCGTCTCATCCAGAGTGCGAATCGCGGGGTGGGTCATTTTAAAAAATCAAGCTTTCGAGCCAAAACGTTGCGCCCAATCGGCCGGGAGACGAAGAATTTTTCCACCCGGGATTTTTATCAAAGCCAGCAATTGACGGCAGGTAACGATGAGTTTTTCGTCGGGCACACGCACCACCTCGAAAGCGACCCAGAAGCGGCTGCGTTCGAGTTTTTCGAGGCGTCCGCGCACTTCGAGATGATCGCCCAGCCCCGCCGGGAAGCGGTAATCAATCTCGGTGCGCACGACCACGGGGAATTCGCCCGAATCGGCCATCGAACGCAGGCCCATGCCCATTTGCCCGGCCAGCAAGGTGCGGGCGGTTTCGATAAAACGCAGGTAAGCGATGTTATGCACCACGGCGGCACAATCGGTGTCGAAAAACATCACCTGCACGGAGGTGACGATGGCGGGGGTCTCAAGAGGTTCGTTTGGGCTGCTCACAGGATGCATCCTGTCTTGGACGCATGATTCTGGCAACTCTTGTCCGCACTTGTCGGCCCGGTTTTCAAAGATATTCTCTGGCATCATGTCCACGCTCGCGGTCGTTATTCCACTTTACAATCACGCCGCGTATCTGCGTTCCACGCTGGCCTCGGTCTATGCGCAAACTCTTGCCCCGCAACGAGTAATCGTCATCGATGATGGCTCGCAGGATGATTCGTTCGCACTTGCGCAAAGCCTGGCCAGACCGGGCACCGAGGTTTTACGACAGGAAAATCGTGGGGCGCATCACACGCTCAACCGTGGGGTGGAATGGGCGGCGGGCGCAGATTTTGTCGCGATTTTAAACTCCGACGACGTCTGGGAACCGGAGCGCCTGGCTCGTTGCGTGGCGGTTTTGGAAAAAAATCGGGAGGCGCAGGTCGTGGTCACGGGATTGCACTTGATCGGTGGCGACGGAACGACTTTGCCTGCGACGCATCCCAAGGAGCGGCGCAATCGCGCAGTGTGGGAACGCGTTTTGGCGGAAGACAATGCGTTGCTCTCGCTTGCGGTATCGAATTTTGCCAAGACCACGAGCAATGTGGTGGCGAGGCGGGAATTTTTGGTGGCGCACCCGCTGGCCGATTTGCGGTATGTGCATGACTATCGATTTTTCCTCGAAGCCGCGTGCAGGGGGGTGTTGTTAGTCGTGCCGGAGGATTTGCTGGGGTATCGCACCCACGAGGGGAACACGATCAAAGCCGATGGGCGGCGTCCGGTGGTGAGCGAAGTGGTGCAGATGCATTTGGATTGGATCGGGAGTCTGGAGAGGGAGTTGATGGAATCGGAGAGTCTGCGCGGGAGATTGCGGTTGTATGTGCAACGGTTGTTGGGAAATCACACCGATTTTCGTGGGGAAATTTTTTTACAAGTGCTGGCGGGGGCCGTGGCGCAACAGCCCGATTTATTTCGAGTGAACATGTTGGGAGAGATGGCGGAATTTACGAATAAAAGCTAACTGCTTTCGGCGAGGCGTTTTTCGACCAGGGCGATGTCGCCGGGGGCATCGACTCCGAGGGCGTCGTGATCGGTTAGCAACACGCGGATGACGCCGCCATTTTCCAAGGCGCGAAGTTGTTCGAGTTGCTCGGTTTTTTCCAGGATGCCCTGCGGCCAGCGGACGAATTGAAGGAGAAATTTACGCTGATAGCCATAAATCCCGATGTGCCGATAATACGGGGCGGAGGCAGTGTCATCGCGAGGGAAGGGGATGGCGCTGCGGGAAAAATACAGGGCGTTGCCATTGGCCTGGAGAACCACTTTGACGATGTTAGGCTGGGTGGGATCGGATGTTAACACCGAGGCGGCGGTGACCATGTCGGGCGGATGCGCGGAGGCGAGGGTTTTGGCGACTTGATCGATGAGCTGCGGGTCGATGAGGGGTTCATCGCCCTGGATGTTAATAAAGGCGTCGGCGTGGGTGATTTTCCGGGCGACCTCGGCCAGGCGATCTGTGCCGCTGGGGTGGTTGGGATCGGTGAGCACGACATCGCCTCCGAATCCGCGCACGACACGGGCGATGCGTTTGTCGTCGGTCGCCACGATGAGGCGATGCAGGCGGCGTGCCTGCGAGCTGCGTTCCCAGACGTGTTGCACGAGGGGTTTGCCTGCGATGAGGGCGAGCGGTTTTCCAGGAAAACGCGTCGAAGCCCAGCGGGCCGGGATGATGCCGAGGATGTTCATGGCGAGGGATGAAAAAAAGGGGGTTAGCTCGACTGGCGGGCGGTGGCCTGCTGTTGGGTGGTAAAGACCTCGCTGAGAATGTCTTCGATGGGCACCTCGGCCACTCCGAAATCGGAAAGGGGCAGGCGGCCTAACAATTCGCGGGTGACCCCGGCGATTTTATTTTTTTCGATCCGCAAACGAGCCATCCCGGGCTGCGTGTCCAGGACGGTGCCGTAAGCGGATAAATCGTGCGGTTGATTGTCGGAGAAAGTGAGGGAGAGAATTTTATAACTGGCAAAACGCTCCACGATGTCGTCCAGCGGACCGTCGAAAAAAAGTTTGCCGTGATCGATTACCAACACGCGCGGGCACAGTTCCTCGATGTCCTGCATGTAATGGCTGGTGAGGACGATGGTGATTTTTTGCTCGAGATTATAGTGGCGGAGAAATTCGCGGACTTTGCGCTGGCTCATGACGTCGAGGCCGATGGTGGGTTCGTCGAGGAAAAGCACGCGGGGCTGGTGGAGGAGTGCGGCGATGAGTTCCATTTTCATGCGTTCGCCGAGGCTGAGTTCGCGCACCATGATGTTTAGCTTGTCGCGCACATCGAGCAGGGCGGTGAGTTCATCGACGATGCGTTGATACTTGGTTTGCTCGATGCCGTAGATGGCGCGATTGAGTTCGAGCGATTCGCGGGCGGGCAGATCCCACCAGAGGGCGTTTTTATTTCCTAGTAAAAGGGCAAACTGACGTTTGAGCGCGTCCTGTCGCAGCCACGGGGTAAAGCCGAGCACGGAGGCGGTGCCGGTGGTGGGATGAAGCAGGCCGGCGAGCATTTTTAACACGGTGGTTTTCCCCGCGCCGTTGGGTCCGAGAAATCCGACGAATTCGCCTTCCTCGATGGAAAAAGAAACATCGCTGGCGGCGGCCAGTTCCTCGTATTTCCTAACAAAAAGACCCTTCACCGCCCCTCGCAGACCGGGTTCTTTTTTATAGGTGCGATAGATTTTGCCAAGACCGTGAGCCTCGATTGCGGGCATGTTGGGAAAGTGTTAGACGGGGCGTTCGCTGCTGGTGGAGCGGAGATGGATGGTTTTTTTTTGCAAATTATGTTGTGCCTGGATGAAGCGCACCGTGCCGCTGCGGGCCCGCATGAGGACGGAGTGGGTGGTGGCGATGGAGCCGCGCACTTCCACGCCATGGAGGAGCGGGCTGCTGCTGATGCCGGTGGCGGCAAAGATAATGTTATTACCCCGGGCGAGGTCTTTCGACATAAACTGGGTGTCGAGCCGGTCGCCCCAACCGGCGGCGATGAGGGATTGTTTCTCGGCTTCGTCGCGCGGCCAGATTTTGGCCCGCATGCCTCCGCCGAGACAGCGCAGGCCGGCGGCGGAAAGCACGCCTTCGGGCGCACCGCCGATGCCGGCATAAAGATCGATGCTGGAGGTGTGCATGGCAGGGGCGAGCGCGGCGGATATGTCGCCATCGACGATCATGCGCATGGCGGCACCTTTGCGGCGGACGGCTTCGATCAAGTCGTAATTGCGAGGTCGATCCAGGACGCAGACGACGACGTCGCGCACTTCTTTGCCGAGAATTTTGGCGGTGACGTCGATCACTTCCTCGATGGGGGCATCGATGTCGATGGGCAGGCTGGGATCTTCCATCCAGGCGCGGCGCACGGCGAGGGGGTAGGCGAGCTTTTTAAGATAAAAAGCCGGGATATCTTGCAGACAGGGTTCGCCATTTTCATCGTTGAGCGCGGCGGCGATGCAACTTAGGGAATTTGGCATTCCCTTGGCGGCGTTGGTGGTGCCATCGACGGGATCGAGAGCGATGGCAAACTTGGGGGAGCCTTCCGCCCAGGTGCCGACTTTTTCTCCGATAAAAAGACCGGGCGCCTCGTCTTTGATGCCTTCGCCAATGACGATTTCGCCTCGCATATCGATGAGGTCGAACATGCCGCGAATGGCGTCGCAGGCAGCGGCATCGGCGGCTTCCTTCTGCCCTTTGCCCAGCCATTGGAGAGTGTTGAGTGCGGCAATCTCGGTGGCCCGCAGAAAATCCATTTCCAGGCTGCGTTCGATATCGGGGTAGCGTTTTTGCACGGGGCGGGGAATGGAAGTTTTACTCCAAATCGGTGACGGCACCCGTGGAGGCAGTGCTGACGGTGCGGGCATATTTGGCGAGCACCCCGCGGGTGTAACGTGGTGCGGGCGGCTTCCAGGCGGCGCGGCGCCGGCTGATCTCGGCTTCCTCCACGAGCATATTTACCTCGCGGGTTTCGGCATCGATGACGATGGCATCGCCATTTTCGATGAGGGCGATGTTACCTCCCATGAAGGCCTCGGGAGTGACGTGTCCCACGACGAAACCGTGGCTGCCGCCGGAGAAACGTCCGTCGGTGATGAGGGCGATATCCTTGCCGAGACCGCGGCCCATGACGGCGGAGGTGGGGCCGAGCATTTCGCGCATTCCCGGGCCGCCTCTGGGGCCTTCGTAACGGATGACAATGACGTCACCTTTGACGATGGTGCCGTCGAGAATGGATTTCATGGCGGCTTCCTCGCTTTCAAAAACGCGGGCATTACCCTTGAATTGCAGGCCTTCCTTGCCAGAAATCTTGGCCACAGCGCCTCCGGTGGCGAGGTTTCCGTAGAGAATCACGAGGTGACTGTCTTTTTTAATAGGATTGCTGAGGGGGCGGATGATGTTTTGACCCAGGGGATAGGGAGCGACATCGGCGAGATTTTCGGCGAGGGTTTTACCGGTGACGGTGAGGACGTTGCCATGGAGTAATCCGGCATCGAGCAGCGTTTTCATGAGCGGGCGAATGCCGCCGATGTTAACGAGTTCGTTCATGAGATATTTGCCGCTGGGTTTAAGGTCGGCGAGCACGGGAACGTTGCGACCGATTTTGGTAAAATCATCGATGTGCAGGGGCACGTGAGCGGCGTTGGCGATGGCGAGGAGATGCATCACGGCATTGGTCGATCCGCCGAGGGCGATGATGATGGTGATGGCGTTTTCAAAAGCCTCACGGGTCATGATGTCGAGCGGTCGGATATTTTTTTGGACAAGCTGCACGACGGCGGCACCGGCGTTGGCGCAATCGGCGAATTTGGCGGGGGAAAGAGCGACTTGGGCGGAGCTGTTGGGCAGGCTCATGCCGAGAGCCTCGATGGCAGAGGCCATGGTGTTGGCGGTATACATGCCGCCGCAGGAACCAGCGCCGGGGATGGCGTTGGCCTCGATGGCCTCGAATTCGGCGCGGTCGATCTTGCCGTTGGCATGAGCGCCGACGGCCTCGAAGACGGAGACCACATCGAGCAGTTTGCCTTGGATGCAGCCAGGAAGGATCGTGCCGCCATAGACAAAAATCGAGGGGCGATTGAGCCGGGCGAGGGCAATGAGCGCGCCGGGCATGTTTTTATCGCAGCCACCGATGGCGACGAGGCCGTCAAATCCTTCGCAGCCAGCCACGGTCTCGATGCTGTCGGCGATCACTTCGCGGGAGACGAGCGAATATTTCATGCCCTCGGTGCCCATGGAGATGCCGTCCGAGATGGTGATGGTGTTGAAAATGATCGATTTGCCGCCTGCCTGGTCAGTTCCGCGACCGGCTTCGACGGCGAGCTTGTGGATGTGCATGTTACAGGGCGTGACCATGCTCCAGGTGGAGGCGATACCGATCTGGGATTTGGCAAAATCCTCTTTTTTAAATCCGACCGCGTATAGCATGGCGCGGGTGGGCGCGCGTTCGTCGCCGTCGAGAACGAGGGAGGAAAAGGGGCGGACTGCTTGTGAAGAGGTGTCTGACATTCCATTGCTATAGCAGGGTTATAAAAACTGTCGAGTGCTTCCCTAAAAAATGAAAAAATGCGGCGGAGAACGTTCTTTGAGCGGTTTTTTCTGAGTAATTTGATTTACACAAAGGAATCCGTCGCATAAATCGTAAGCGTTTTCCGAAAATGAGTCATCTTCCCTGGATTGTATTATTTACACCGCTAATTTCCGCAGCGCTGATAACGCTGTTTACGCTG
>Ga0105047_10017181_pt1 | contig 11289 bp, 9 predicted proteins | sample MAT04_FD_78384 | JGI IMG/M metagenome (GOLD analysis project Ga0105047, IMG submission 78384) | Freshwater microbial communities from Lake Fryxell liftoff mats and glacier meltwater in Antarctica - MAT-04 (megahit assembly) | ecosystem: Environmental > Aquatic > Freshwater > Ice > Liftoff... | reverse complement strand
TCGGGGAGCTGCCACGGGCCGATCTTGCCGCCGCCTTGTAGCCAACGCGACGCCGGTGGCGACGTCGGGCGATCCTCACGGTGGCGTGGGCGTCGGGCGAACGGCCGGAAGCCGCCTCGCCGGAACGGCACGTCGAGCACCCACTGCGCGCCGAAGGCGATCAGCAGCAACGCACCCAGCACCAGCAGGACGACCACGGCTCGAAGTCTGGTCGGTTTGCCAAGGGAACGGGCAGGACTCAGTCGAAGTCGAGGCTGAGCATCTTGATGGCGTTGCCGCGGACGAGCTTGTAGACGGTCTCGTCGTCGAGGCCGGCGAACATCTCCTCGGCCACCTTCTTGGTGTCCGGCCACGTCGAGTCCGAGTGCGGGTAGTCGACCTCGAACGTCACGTTGTCGACACCGCACTGCTCGAGGCTGCGGATGCCGTGCTCGTCGCGGAAGAAGCAGCCGTAGACCTGGCGGTAGTAGTAGGTCGACGGCTTCTCGGGCACCTGTGACCGGTCGAACGCCCAGCCCCGGTGTTGGTACCAGACGTCGTCGCACCGCTCGAGGATGTAGGGCAGCCAGCCGATCTGGCCTTCGGAGTAGGCCAGCTTCAAGGTGGGGTGGCGCACCAGCACACCGGAGAACAGGAAGTCGGTGAGCGAGCCCATGGCGTTGTTGAACGACAGGCTGGCTTGCACGCTGGCCGGGGCGTCGGGCGAGGTGGCCGGCATCTTCGACGACGAGCCGATGTGCATGCACACGACCGTGGCCGTCTCGGCGCACGCCAGCCAGAACGGCTCCCAGTGCGTCTTGTCGTGCACGCTGGGCAGGCCGAGGTGGTACGGGATCTCGCTGAAGGCCACGGCGTGGCAGCCCCGGGCGGCGTTGCGGCGCACCTCGGCGGCGGCGGCCACCGGGTCCCACAGGGGGATGATGGGCAACGGGATGAGGCGGCCGCCGGTGCCGCCCGACCACTCCTCGACCATCCAGTCGTTGTAGGCCAGCACGCACGCCATGGCCAGTTCGCGGTCCTTGGCTTCGAGGAACGTCTGGCCGCAGAAGCGGGGGAACGTCGGGAACGAGAGCGATGCCTCCATCCAGTTGACGTCCATGTCCTCGAGCCGGGCCTTCTGCTCGTAGCAGCCGGCACGCATGTCGTCGTAGGTGATGGGCGTCAGCGTGCGCTCGTCGACCGAGTAGCCGGCGGCGGCGATGATGCGCCGGTGCGGCATGAGCAGGTCTTCGTAGACCCAGAAGTCGGCCTCGACGCCCTCTTCGGTGAGGTCGAACGTGTAGGTCGTGCCGTTGAACTTGAGGTTCTCGACCCGCTTGCGCTCGATGCGCGGACCAGCCTCGCGCCACTTGGCGGGCAGGCGCTCCTGCCACACGTGCGGCGGCTCGATGACGTGGTCGTCGACGCTGATGATCTTGGGGAGCACCCGGCCGGTACTCGTGTCGGCCTCGCTGGTCATCGTGCTCGTCATGTCTGGCCTCTCTCGCCGGGCGTGGCCTGGTCGTTCGTCGACGAACCCGCCGATCTGACTCGTTGTCAGAAACGGTAGCGCGGTTTCTGACGCCGCGTCAGGTTTGGCGCCGGATCGATGGACGTGGTTTGCGTCACTCCTGACGAGGCGTCAGAATCCGAACGTGGAACTGCGCTGGAGCGATGACGAGAGCGCCTTCCGCGAGGCGTGCCGCACGTGGCTGGCCGAGCATGTGCCCACCACACCCCTGCCGTCGGGCGATACGGCCGAGGGCTTCGCCGCTCACCTCGAGTGGGAGCGGCTGCTGTTCGACGCCCGCTGGTCGGTGGTGTCGTGGCCCGAGGAGTTCGGCGGACGGGGTGCGTCGTTGTGGGAGTGGCTCATCTTCGAAGAGGAGTACTACCGGGCCGGTGCGCCACAGCGGGTCACCCAGAACGGCATCTTCCTGCTCGCCCCCACCATCTTCGAGTTCGGGACCCCTGAACAGCAGGCCCGCTTCCTGCCTCGCATGGCAGCCGCGCAGGATCTGTGGTGCCAGGGGTGGAGCGAGCCTGACGCCGGCAGCGATCTGGCCGGGATCAAGAGCCGAGCGGTGCGAGACGACGCCGGCGGGGGATGGCGCGTCACCGGCCAGAAGACGTGGACCACCCGCGGTGCGTTCTGCACCCACCTCTTCGGCTTGTTCCGCTCCGACCCTGTGGCCGAGCGCCATCGAGGTCTCAGCTACTTCATGGTGCCGCTCGACGCCGATGGCGTCACCGTGCGCGGCTTCGGGCGCCTCGACGGCGACGAAGGCTTCGCCGAGGTCTTCTTCGACGACGTCTTCGTGTCCGACGACCTCGTGCTCGGCGAGGTCGACCAGGGCTGGGGCGTGGCCATGGCCACCACCTCGTCCGAGCGGGGGCTCACCCTCCGCTCGCCCGGCCGGTTCACCGCTGCCGCCGCCCGCCTCGTCGATCTCTACCGACGCACCATCCTCGACGCCGCCGAGCGAGGCGATTGGGTCGATCCGGGCCTGCGCCAGCAGGTCGTGCAGGCGTGGATCGACGCCGAGGCCTACCGCCTCTACACGCTGGCCGACGTGACCGACGTGGTGGAGGGCCGTTCGCCCGGCGCGCGGTCGAGCCTCAACAAGCTCTGGTGGTCCGAGCTCGACGTGCGCCTCCACGAGGCTGCGCTCGGCCTCCTCGGCCCGCTCGCCGAGCTCGAAGAGGGCGCCCCCGATGCGGTCGACCGAGGTGCGTGGATGAAGGGCTTCCAGTTCGCGCTGTCCGGCCCCATCTACGCCGGGACCAACGAGATCCAGCGGAGCATCGTGGCCGAGCGCGTGCTCGGGCTGCCGAGGAAGTAGTCGTCGTGCGCTTCGCCTTCACCGACGACCAGCTCGCCTTCCGCGAGGCCGTGGCCGACCTGTTCGCCAAGCGGTGCACGCCCGACCACGTCCGCGCCTGGTGGGGCGACCCGCAGGCCACCGTCGGCGAGTCGGCCGTGTGGCACGCCCTGGCCGAGATGGGCGTGATCGGTTGCACCGCGCCCGGGGCGGTCGGCGGGCTGGGCTTCTCGCTGCTCGACCTCGAGCCCCTCCTCGAAGAGGCCGGCCGGGCCGCGCTTCCCGAGCCGCTGGTCGACACCACCGCCGTGGCGCTGCACGCGCTGGGCGGCCCTACGCCGCGGGATCGGGGCATCGTCGGCGGCTGGCTGGACCAGATCGTGGCCGGGGAGCTGGCCGTGGCCGTCGTGGGGGATCGCCGGCTTCCGGTGCCGGGGGGCGAGACGGCCGGATTGCTGCTGGCGCTCGACGGCGATCGTGTCGTCGCCATCCCCGGCGATGCCATGGCCGCCACCCCGCAGCCGTCGGTCGATGGTACGCGCCATCTGGCCACCGTCACGTGGGACTCCGATGCCGAGGTCGACCTGGCCGTCGCCGACGACGGTCGCCGCCTGGCCGCCGAGTTGCGCGACCGCGGTGCCGTGGCCACCGCCGCCGTGCTGCTCGGCCTGGGCGACACGATGCTGGCCATGACGGTGGCGTACGTGACCGAGCGTCGACAGTTCGGCGTTCCCGTCGGCAGCTTCCAGGCCGTCAAGCACCACCTTGCTGACGCCCTGCTGCGCCTCGAGCTGGCCAAGCCCGTGGTGCGGCACGCCGCCGCCGTGCTGTCCGGCGTCCCCACCGATGAGGGCGCCGGCCTGGCCGTCGAGCAAACCGTGGCCGCGTCGATGGCCAAGGCTGCGGCATCGGATGCGGCCGCGCTCGTGGCCCGCCAGGCGCTGCAGTGCCACGGCGCCATCGGCTACACCGTCGAGCACGACCTGCACCTGTTCATGAAGCGGTCGTGGGCCCTGGCGGAGAGCTGGGGTGGCGCCGCCTGGCACCGCGAGCGCATCGCACGTCAACTGCTCGACTGATCTGTCTACCGAGCCTGAGCACGCCGAGTCCAAGGAAGCACGAGAGGAACACCATGGCCGAGGCCTACATCATCGATGCGGTTCGCACGCCGGTCGGACGTCGCAACGGCGGCCTCGCCGCTGTGCACCCCGCGGACCTCGGCGCCCACTCGCTCCTCGCGCTGATGGAGCGCTCGGGGGTCGACCCGTCGGCGGTCGAGGACGTGGTGTTCGGCTGCGTCGACACCATCGGACCGCAGGCCGGCGACATCGCCCGCACGTGTTGGCTGGCCGCCGGGCTCCCCGACGAGGTGCCGGGCACCACCATCGACCGCCAGTGCGGCTCGTCGCAACAGGCCGTGCACTTCGCTGCCCAGGGCGTGCTCTCGGGCACCCAGGACCTGATCGTGGCCGGTGGCGTGCAGAACATGTCGCAGGTGCCCATCTCGGCGGCCATGCTCGCCGCCCAGCCGCCGATCACCCCGATCGCCTACGAGGACCCGTTCCGCACCAGCGAGGGGTGGTTGGAGCGCTACGGCACGCAGGAGATCAGCCAGTTCCGTTCCGCGCAGATGATCGCCGATCGTTGGAACTGCTCACGCCAGGACATGGAGGCCTTCGCCCTCGAGAGCCACGCCAAGGCCGTCCGGGCCATCGACGAGGGCCGGTTCGAGCGCGAGATCGCGCCGCTGGGGGTCACCTCGCTCGACGAAGGTCCGCGTCGCGAGCCGGACATCGCCAAGATGCAGAGCCTGGCGCCGCTCACCGAAGGCGGCACCGTGACCGCGGCGCTGGCCAGCCAGATCTCCGATGCCTCCGCCGCGCTGCTGATCGCCTCCGAGCGGGCCGTGCGCGACCACGGACTCACGCCCCGGGCCCGCATCCACCACCTGTCGGTGCGCGGCGACGATCCCGTGTGGATGCTCACCGCGCCCATCCGGGCCACCCGCTACGCGCTCGACAAGGCTGGCATGACCATGGACGACATCGACCTGGTCGAGATCAACGAGGCCTTCGCCCCCGTGGTCATGGCCTGGCAGCGCGAGCTCGATGTGGACCCGGCCAAGGTCAACGTCAACGGCGGCGCCATCGCCCTCGGTCACCCCCTCGGCGCCACGGGCGCCCGACTGATGACCACGTTGCTGCACGAGCTCGAACGCACGGGTGGCCGCTACGGCCTGCAGACGATGTGCGAGGGCGGCGGTCAGGCCAACGTCACCATCATCGAACGGCTCTGACCCTCGGGGGTGCCGCGGCCGATGGAAGCGGCGGCGGACCAAAGATCAAGGTGCTGCGGTGGTGGTGGAACCGCCGAGGCCCAGGCCTTGGGAGATGCGGCACGTGGACTTCTTGAACTCACCGAGGGCGTCGGTGGCGCCCTTGGCCGCCGTCTGCTCTTCGGGCGTCAGGGGCGTGCCGGTGATGGTCTTGGCCAGTGCGGTGGTGCGCACGTCGATCGGGATGGTCAGGTCGCCGGCGAGGGTCTTGAGGGCGGCGGCGTCGGCCGTGAGGCTGACCATCGCCGCGTCCTTGGCGGCCTGATCGTCGCCCTCGGCGGCCTTGGCCACCACGAGCTCCTCGGTCAGGTACGCCTGGAGTGCCCGGCACACCGGGGTGTTGGCCAGCTGACGGCCGTCGTCCTTCTTGGTGGTCCGGGTCGAGTCGCTCTTGTCGCCACCAGCCGTGGTCGACGTGGTGTCGTCGGTGGACTCGCCGGAATCGCTCGAGCAGGCCGCAGCGAACAGGAGGGTGACACAAGTCAGGGCAAGAAGGATTCGGCGCACGAGGAACTCCGACTGGTGGGTGGCACGTGAGGTAGCGAACCTAGTAGACGAGCATCGGCTGAGGCGATCGCGCCATCAGGTGACCTGGTGGAGGAACGTTGCCGCAACGACGGCACCATCGTCGAGGGTGCGGAGCACCTCGTCGGCGTCGGCCGACGGGAGTCGGAGCACGCACTCGGTCACGCCGAGCTCGGCGAAGTGCTCGAGCTTGCCCGGCGAGGGCAGCGAGCCGAAGGGCACGATCTCGAACCCGGCGGGGTCGCGGCCGGCATCGGCGAGGAGCCCGCGCAGGCGGGGGAGGGCGGTGGACAGGCCCGCCCCGCCGATCGGGATCCACCCGTCGGCCCAGGCCACGAGGTGCGCGAACAGCTTGGGGCCATCAGCGCCCCCCAGCAGGACGGGCGGCCCGGGGCGTTGTACAGGTTTGGGCCACGACCAGCTCGGTGCCAGCGACACGTGGGGTGACGAGAAGCTGGACACGTCGTCGCGCCACAGCGCCTGCATGGCCCGCACGTGATCGGCGGTGACGTCGCGACGCTCGCCCATCGTCACGCCGTGATCGGCCAGCTCGTCCTCGTTCCAGCCGAAGCCGACGCCGACGGCGGCGCGGCCGCCGCTCAGGTGGTCGAGGGTGGCGATGGCCTTGGCCGTGACGATCGGCTCGCGCTGGGCGGCGAGCAGGATGCCGGTGCCCAGGCGCAGCGTGGAGGTGGCCGTGGCCGCGGCGGCGAGGGCCACCAGGGGGTCGAGGGTGCGCTTGTACTCCTCGGCCAGCTCGGCGTCGCCGGTCGGTGGCGGTGTCCGGCGGCTCACCGGGATGTGGGTGTGCTCGGGGAGCCAGAGCGAGTGGAAGCCACGCTCCTCGGCGGCTCGGGCCAGGGCGACCACGTCCATCGAGCGGTCGGTAGCGAACATGGTCACGCCGATGTGCATGAGCACGAACCGTAGCCCCCCGTCGGAAATATGACGACCCGTCAGATCTGGGTCAAGATCCTGCCAGTCGACGACGGACAGGAGCGCGCGTGACGGGGTTGTGCGAAGGACGAGTGGTGATCGTGACCGGGGCCGGACGAGGGCTCGGCCGGGCCCACGCCCTGGCCTTCGCGGCCGAGGGGGCCAAGGTCGTGGTCAACGACCTCGGTGCTACTCGGGAGGGCGACGGCACCTCGGAGGGGCCGGCCCACGACGTGGCTGCGGAGATCCGAGCCCTCGGTGGCGAGGCTGTCGTCGACGGGGCCGATGTGGCCGATTGGGATCAGGCCGAGTCGCTCGTGGCGCTGGCCGTCGACTCGTTCGGTCGACTCGACGTGCTCGTCAACAACGCCGGCTTCTTGCGGGACCGGATGCTGGCCAACATGGACGAGGCCGAGTGGGACGCGGTCATCCGCGTGCACCTGAAGGGCCACTTCGCCCCCACCCGGCACGCCATGGCCCACTGGAAGGCTCGGGCCAAGGCGGGTGAGGACGTGCAGGGCCGCATCATCAACACCTCGTCGGGTGCGGGGATCCTCGGCAGCGTCGGCCAGGGGAACTACTCGGCGGCCAAGGGCGGCATCGCCACGCTGACGTTGGTCGAGTCGGCGGAGTTCGGCCGCTACGGCGTCACGGCCAACGCCATCGCCCCGGCGGCGCGCACGCGCATGACCGAAGAGGTGTTCGCCGCCACCATGGCCTCCCCCGAAGCCGGCGCGTTCGACGAGATGGCACCCGAGAACGTGTCACCGCTCGTGGTCTGGCTGGGCAGCGTCGAGTCGGCCGATGTCACCGGTCGCATGTTCGAGGTCGAGGCCGGACGCATCGGCGTGGCCGACGGCTGGCAGCACGGCCCGACCATCGATCGCGGCGAGCGGTGGGAGCCGTCCCAGGTCGGCGACGCCGTGGCCACCCTGCTGGCCGCTGCGCCCGCACCTGCGCCGGTCTACGGCGCCTCCTGAACGGCCGGCGCCGGCTCGTGGCGGCCGCGCCGCTCCGACGGGCCGCGTTCGTGCGAGGCTGGCGGTCGTGACGAACTCCTCGAAGCACCGTCCCGTCGCGTCCGTCCGCACCGTCCTGGTCGTGGCCGCGTCGTTGGCCCTGGTGGCCGGCGCCTGCAGCTCGAGCGGCGGGGACGAGGACACCGCCACCGACGTTCCGGTCACGGTCGAGGAGGGCGCCGGCGCCATCGGTGAGGGCGGCGGTCTCATCGGGTTGGTGTCGGCGTGCCCCCCGGCCGAACCCGTCGAGGATCCGGCGGCCGACGAGGTCGTCGAGACGGCGGTGGGCGTCGACGACCCGGACATCGACGGGCTCGGCGATCCGGCCCTGGCCGACCTGGGCAACCCGAAGATCGACGTCACCAACTACGACCTGGCGCTCACCATCGACCCCGAGGGTGATCGCATCGATGCCGCTGTGGCCCGGCTCGACGTGACCGCGGTCGAGGACATCGACGAGGTGGCGCTCGACTTCGTCGGCCTCGACATCGCTTCGGTGGCCGTCGGTGGCGAGACCGTCGACGCCACCCGCGCCGACGGGAAGCTCGTGGTGCCCCTGGGTGAGACCCTGGCCGCCGGGGAGGGCACGGCCATCGACGTCTGCTACTCAGGCGTGCCCAAGACCATCGCCACCGCCGCCATCTTCGGGGCCCAGACGGGGTGGTCCGGTGCCAGCGGAGGAAGCTTCGTGCTGTCCGAGCCCGAGGCGGCCCGCACGTGGTTCCCGGCCAACGAGCACCCCACCGACAAGGCCACGTTCACCTTCACGGTGACCGTGCCCGTGGGCTACGTGGGTCTGGCCAACGGCAAGCTCACCGCCGCCCCGTTCGCCTGCACGGGCACGCTGCCCGAGGGTCCCGACGACGGGACGAGCGAGCCGTGCGTGCCGGCCGGAAGCGAGCCACCCACCGAGGGTCGAGCCAAGGACACGTTCCGTTGGGAGATGCCCGACCCGATGGCGCCGTATCTCGCCGTCGTGCTCGTGGGCGACTATCGCCGCCTCGTGCAACCCGACGTCGACGGCGTGCCCGTCGAGATGTGGCTGCCGGCCGAGTCGCGTCCCAACGACGAGAAGCTGTTCGCCCGCCAGAGCGAGATGCTCGAGTTCTTGGTCGGCAAGCTCGGCCCGTTCCCGTTCGAGAACTACGGCGGCGCCGTGTTACCTGGTCCGGCCGACGACGCTTTTCTCGACACGGTCGCCTTCGAGGCCCAGTCGATGTCGATCTACGGCGCCGATGCCGTGATCGACGAGGTGCTGATCCACGAGACGGCCCACCAGTGGGTGGGCGACAGCGTCACCCTCGAGCGCTGGGCGCGCGACCTGTGGTGGGTGGAAGGCTTCGCCACCTTCGCGCAGTGGCTGTGGGTGGAAGAGACGGAAGGGGCGGAGGAGTACGCCAAGCAGGTGCAGAACGCCCAGTTCCAGATCCTCGGCGAGGTCGACCCACTCACCGACCTCGAGCCCACCGCGCTGTTCTCGCCGCTGGCCTACGACGGCGGCGCCCTCGTGTTCCACTCGTTGCGCCGCGAGTTGGGCGACGAGCTGTTCTTCGAGTTCCTCCGCACGTTCACCCGAACGTACGCCCACGCCAACGCCAGCACGGCCGACCTCATGGCCACCGCCAACGAGGTGGCCGGCCGGGACCTCTCTGCGTTCTTCTCGGCCTGGCTCGACAACACGTCACGGCCGACACCGCCGCCCTGAGCCCGGACGCGACGAGGGGGCGTCCTCGCGGACGCCCCCTCGGTCGTGAACGGTCAGGGAGGCGGAGCCGACCCATGTGACGGGCCCCGTCGAGCGCAGCGAGACGAGATCTCGTTCGTCGACGAACTCGCCGCTCCGCGCGAGCCCCCGATCAGTTCAGGCGCTCGACGATCATGGCCATGCCCTGGCCGCCGCCGACGCACATCGACTCCATGCCAAAGGTCTTGTCCGAGGCCGTGAGGCCGTGGATCAGCGTGGTCATGATGCGGGCGCCGGTCATGCCGAACGGGTGACCGATGGCGATGCCGCCACCGTTGACGTTGAGCTTGTCCCACGAGATGCCGAGGTGCTTGGCCGACGGGATGACCTGAGCGGCGAAGGCCTCGTTGATCTCGACGAGGTCGATGTCGTCGATGGTCATGCCGGCGCGGCCGAGGGCCTGGCGGCAGGCCTCGACCGGACCCATGCCCATGATCTCGGGGTTGAGGCCGGTGACGCCGGAGGACACGATGCGGGCCAGCGGGGTGAGGCCGAGGGACTTGGCCCGGGTGTCGGACATGACCACCACCGCAGCGGCGCCGTCGTTGAGCGGGCAGGCGTTGCCGGCGGTGACCTTGCCGTCGGGGCGGAACACGGGCTTCAGGCCCGAGAGGCCCTCGGCCGTGGTCCCGGCGCGGATGCCATCGTCCTGGGTGACGGTGACGGCGTTGCCCTCAGCATCGATGGTCTCGACGGGCGTGATCTCCATCTCCCAGAAGCCGTTCTCGAGCGAGGCCGTGGCCCGCTGCTGGCTGAGGGCGGCGAACTCGTCCATCTCCTCACGGGAGACGTTCTCGAACTCGGCCACGTTCTCGGCCGTCTGGCCCATGGCGATGTAGATGTCGGGCAGGCCTTCGGGCGGGGCCCACGTGCCCTTGCCGCCTTCGGCGCGACCCATGTTGCGGAAGATGGCGTCCTGGAACACCGGGTTGGGCTGGCCCGAGTCGGCGAAGCCGTGGGCGTAGCGGCTGACGGTCTCGACGCCGGCGGCGATGAACACGTCGCCCTCGCCGGCCTTGATGGCATGGGCGGCCATGCGGATCGACTGCAGCGACGACGAGCAGTAGCGGTTGACGGTCACGCCGGGGACGTTGTCGAGGCCGGCCATGACGGCGGCGACGCGAGCCAGGTTGTAGCCGGACTCGCCAGCGGGCTGGCCGCAGCCGAGGATCAGGTCTTCGACGGTGTTCGGGTCGAGCTCGGGCACCTTGGCCAGGACGGTCTTGACGATGAGGGCGGTGAGGTCGTCCGGCCGGCAGTTGACCAGCGACCCCTTCTGGGCCCGGCCGATCGGCGTGCGGGCGGTGCTGACGATGACGGCTTCTGGCATCAGGTGCTCCTGTGGTGCGAACGGACCGCTCCTGTCTAGTCGGGACCCCGTGCCGGAATCACATGCGGGCTGGGAGGTCCCGACCTCGGCGGTCCAGCAAACGAGAACGTGTTCTACTATTGCGCCGGCCGCCGTCGATCGGCGGCGACCGAGGGGAAGCGCACCATGCCGTTGTCCGTGATCCGATTCGACCTGCGTGCGCCGGACCACACGCCGCAACAGACCAGCGCGCTCTACCATTCGGCGCTCGAGATGGCGGCGTGGGCCGACACGATCGGGTTCGACATGTGCGTGCTCAGCGAGCACCACGCCTCGGCCGACGGCTTCCTCCCGTCGCCAGTGGTCATGGGCGGGGCGGTGGCGGCCCGCACGACCCGCATCCCCATCAACATCGCCGCCCTGCTCCTGCCCCTGCACGACCCGCTGCGCGTGGCCGAGGACATCGCCGTGCTCGACCTGCTCTCGGGCGGACGGGTCTCGCTCGTGCTCGGCCTCGGCTACCGGCGCGTCGAGTACGAGATGTTCGACCGCGACTGGTCGACCCGCGGCAAGCGCATGGACGAGTGCATCGAGGTGCTTCTGGCCGCGTGGACGGGCGA
>Ga0105047_10017178_pt1 | contig 11290 bp, 9 predicted proteins | sample MAT04_FD_78384 | JGI IMG/M metagenome (GOLD analysis project Ga0105047, IMG submission 78384) | Freshwater microbial communities from Lake Fryxell liftoff mats and glacier meltwater in Antarctica - MAT-04 (megahit assembly) | ecosystem: Environmental > Aquatic > Freshwater > Ice > Liftoff... | reverse complement strand
TGCCTGTATCTATCGTTTCTCATATTTTAAGCTTAATGAATGTAATTTAATGATTTGTAAATAAAATTTACAGCATACAAAAATATTTATTAACCAATAAACATTATTTGGATAATAATATACACAATATTTCGTTAATAGTATTATCTTTGGTAAGATTTTAAGCAATGAAAAAAATATCCCGCATATTATTCTTTAGTACACTTCTTATGACGCACATGTATGTGTCGTATGCGGATAGGGGCATTGGTAAAAAGAAAATAAAAGTTGTTCTTAATATTAAAACTTCCAATAATTTTACAAGTTCGCTTAATTTTAATTTGAGAAATGGTATGAAATATACCGGATCAATTACAACAAATACTGTATCTGTTCCTACTACAAAAATAAATACTTTAATTACTTATCAAAAAGGTAATAGTGTTTACATTCTGCCAATAAAACAAAAATTAATTGTTGCAGATGTTCGTAAAGGTTATACCGGAACAAAATTGATTATTAAATTACATTAATAATTATTCTCCTTTTTTCAATTGTTGATTTTCTGCGTAGGTCATTATCCGAAATCCTGATTTTGGAGCTTCAAATTTTGAAGCATTGATTGCGGCATTATTAAGGTTAGTTAGCAAATACTTAAAAATTAAATTCCCAGATGCCAGCTCGTATTGAACAGGTAAACCTTGTAGTTGTGGAAATGCATTATTGTATGATTTATTTATCAAGCTATAAGATGGATCAAAATAAACAGTGTAAGTCTTTCCGTCAGCACTTATAGCAGTAGCTTTTTTACAATTATACCCAGCAATAACAACTAATGAATTATCAATATCAAAATTAAGTTTGCTGTTTACTAAATTTTTTTGTGCCCAGTTATCCGCAGTGGTAGTAATCATTAGTTTTTGACCGCTGTATTCTTTCAATATAAAGCCTTTACCTAATTTATTGTCAAACACATTCGACTCGGTGCCCGGCGTGCTTACCATTTCAGATCTGCTTTTATCTTTTGTAAGATATAATGATAATGTAGCTCCGTTTAAAGCACTGCCAATCTGCTTTTCACCTTTAGCACTCAGTATAGAAATGTTATAAGTAAGTACTACGTCGGTCAATATTTTTTGCCCATATATTTCTGTAAAAAAACCAGTAGTAATAATGATTAATGATGTAATAAATGTTTTCATGGTAAGTATTTGCACTAAGATAGTAAAATGTATGCCGAATTATATTCTTTGCTTTAAATAAGAAAGCTGCACCTTTAAAAGTGCAGCTTCGTAACATATTTTTAACTACAGAAGTTAATTGTCAATGGTGAATAGTGAATTTTTAAATTTTAGAGATCATTCATAATTAACAATTTACCATTCACAAAACGCTAGTTTTTGCTTGTCTTATTTTTTAGTTCCTGCAATTTGCGCTGGCTTTCCTGCATTGCTTCCACTTTTTCTGCAATTTTAGATTTCTTCACAGGTTTTTTTCGATTCTCATTTATTTGCACCAAAATCTTTTCGTGGTTAATAACATACTTCTGTATAACAATTTGCAATATCAACGTAATGGCATTTGACACTGTATAATACCAGGTAAGTGCAGAGGGAAGATTATTAAAAACTCCTAACAACAAAACCGGAAATATATAAGGCATATACTTCATTACAGGGTTGCTGTTATCTTGCATACTGCTCATACTGTAAATAGAAATAAGCATACTGGTAATAACAGCCGTGAGCGTAAATAAGCTTACATGGTCGCCATAAAAAGGAATACTAAATGGCAATTTTAAAACTGAATCGTAAGAGGCTAAATCGCTAGCCCACAGAAAACTTTTACCCCTAAGATCTATATTACTTTGAAAGAAATAATACAATGACATAAAGATGGGTATTTGTAATAATGCAGGTAAACAACCACCGAGTGGACTTACGCCTGCAGTACGCCATAGCTTCATTTGCTCCATACTAAATGCCTGCTGGTCCAGCTGACCTGCTTTATCAGTAAACTTAGCTTTCAATGCATCTACCTCAGGTTTCAACACTTTCATTTTTGCACCGCTCAAATAACTCTTATATAATATGGGTGATGTAATTAAGCGTATCAACAAGGTTAATAATAGAATAACAATACCCATGCTTGCAATATTTTTTTGCAAGAAATCAAACACAGGCAATAAGAAATACCTGTTTATATATTTTACAAATGAGAAAATACCTGAACCATAAGGCACCATATTTTCCATTTTATTATTGTACTTTTTTAAGATATTATAATCACTTGGACCATAATAAAATTGCAAAGCTGTGTTTGAAGTAGCGCCAGGTTGTGTTTTAATTTTTAAATTGGCAGTGGAACGAAATACAAACGAATTGCTATCTGCGGGTATCTTCCACTCCAGAGAACCAGACTCAAATTTTTCTTTTGCTGCCAAAGCTGCAATAAAAAATTGTTGTTTTACACCAACAAAATTTACTGGTTTGCTAAATGCTTTTGTATCATCGCTACCTACTGTTTCAAAATCAAAATCATCTTGTTCTACAAAACATACCTGCGATTGTGTAAGTTCATATTTATGGTCTTTTTCTATTTGCGATGCTTCTGATTGCCACAAAACATTTATCACATTCTGCGTAAACATATCAGCACCTTTTGTAATTATATTAAAGTCCATCATATATTCACCCGGGCGGATCGTATATTGGTGAAAAATCTCTCTTCCTCCGGAACTATCACTGGTTCTAAAAGAAATTGTTTTGCTCTTATCCGCATTTACAACTTCGGGCAAAACCGTAAAATTTAAATTCTCTGTTTGTACCGTTCCATCATTTCCTTTGTTAATACCGTAAGTGAATTTATTATAACTTCCACTTTGCAGTAAAACCTGTGTACTGTCAAATTTTTTGTATTTTTTTAGTGCCACCTGTGATGGCTGTGCACCTTTGCTGTTGAATGTAACTTTCATTACATCATTTTCAAAAGAAACCAATTGTGCTTTTACCGTATCTTGTACAAAACCCTCTGTTTGTTTTGCAATTCTTTGCGAGTCGGCTTTTTGCTCATCTAACTTTACCAGATTGGAGTCTACTTTTGGTTTTAAAGCAGCTATAGAATCAGTTATGCGTTTTTGATCTAACTCATTTGCCTGCCTACTTTTATTATTTATTACAAACATGCCTATCAATAATGCCCCAATAAGCGCAAAACCAATAAGTGTATTCTTGTCCATTCCCATTTCAATTAGTTTATGTGTTGAAATTATTTACACATTGCTGCATAATTTTCGTTCTAAAGCTTCAAACTATATTCCGCAAAATACTTTATGCCTAAATGGCATTAAAGGTTGCAAATGTAATTAAGTTTAACCTGTGTATTAATTATAAAAAATGCCTCCATGGAAGAAGGCATTTTTTAATTTATTTTAAAAAGATATTACTTTTTTGGCGCAGCGGCAGCAGCAGGTGCAGCCTTACCAGCCGGCGCTTTTGCAGCAGCAGTTTCTTCTTGCTTAAGCTGACGAGTCATTGTAACTGATGCAATAGGAATACGTGGAGAGTTCATAATTTCCATGTTTTCTACTTTAATATTCTCAATACGGATATTTTCATTTAGCTCCAATCCGTTAATATCTACTTCAATATTTTCCTTTAGATACTTAGGAAGCGTTTTAACTTTTACTGATTTAATTTTCAACACAAGTTTACCACCTGCTTTTACACCCAGTGGTGTTCCGGTATATTTAAGCGGAAGTGTAGCGATAACTTTTTTATCTTCTACCAATTCTAAAAAATCTAAGTGAATAAGGGCATCTGTTACTTTATTAAACTGCAGATCTTTTAAAATGCAGTTGTAGGAGTTGCCATCAACCTTAATTTCTGCAAACATAAACTCAGAAGTATACACGATACCTTTGAATGCAGATGCGGGCGCAGAAAAATTTACTTCAGTTTTACCACCGTAAATTACAGCTGGCACAAGTTGCTGAGAGCGAAGTTGGCGGGTGGATTTTTTTCCGCTGTCGGTCCTCAGTTGTCCTTCGATTGTAATTGTTTTCATTATTATTTTTTTTATGAGGTGCAAAAGTAAGGGTTTTAACTCAGTTTACCCTTACAAAATCGCTTTGAAATGTCACTTAGCTGCAGGAATACTTCCCCAGTTTTCTCCACGCCTTATTCTTATTATTTGCATGTCGCTCACTTTGAACTGCTTTACCATCTGTTTTACGGTTTTGCCTTCGTTTAGTAGTTTTTTAAGCAGCATTACTTTTGTAACAGTGAGTTTGGTGGTTCTAGAAGATTCTTTTCCGCCATACATCCTTTTCTTTTTTTCTGCTATTACGTGAGGGCTAAATTGCTGGTGTGCAGAATTTTCTTCTACCGTCATCCATTCTAAATTACTCACAATATTGTTCAGTTTATCATGATCTAAATGGGAAACAATAGCTTTGCCGGCAGCAGGTTTAGGTAAAAAATATTTAGCTACGAGCCTATGAACAAGAGAGTGATAATTAATAGTTCGCTTCTTAGTGTTTTCTGCAAGTAATTTCGATAAAGATTTTTTGAGAGAAAGCAGCTCCCCTTCTTCTTCTTTTATAAAAGATTTTTTGGCGTTGTTTTCCTTTAAAAATTTAATATCCTGCATTTCTGCAGCTATTTGTTTTTGCTTATTTAAAATTTTTTTTGCATCGGCAGGCTCTGTTGGTTTAAAAAACTTTAACCGTACAATTTTATAACCTTCAGTTAAGGAGCCATTTAAGATATTGCCATCTGATAACTTATTAAAAGAACGTACCCGCCCGAAGTTTGACACTTCTAAGCGATAATAGTTTGTATGTTCAAACCCGAAAACTACATTTTTCCATTTTTCACCGTAAAGGTTCTTGCTAGCTAAGTTTGCCAAAATGAAAAATTTTTAATGAATAATAATTAATGTTTTTCTCTTAATCTACCTCTAATAAATAAACTGTTTATACTCTTATTTTCGTAAGCATTTCTTAACGCAACTGCAAAAAGTTCATCTACAGAAAGTATTTTTATTTTATCCGACTTGTTTTTCACAGGGATAGTATCGCATACTACCAGTTCTTCCAACTCGCTGTTTTGAATATTTTCGTATGCTTTTCCACTTAATACAGGATGTGTGCATAATGCCCTGACACTTCTTGCACCTTTTTCTTTCATCAATGCTGCACTTTTGGCAAGTGTTCCTCCGGTATCACAAATATCATCAATTAATACTATATCTCGGTCAGTAACATCGCCAATTACTACCATACTCGCAATTTCATTTGCACGTTTGCGGTGCTTATCGCATATTACCATTTCGCATTCAAAATAGGTAGAAATTTCTCTAATCCTGTTTGCGCTGCCAACATCTGGGGCAGCAAAAGTTAAATTCTTCAGGCTTAAGCTTTCTATGTATGGAATGAAGATGGCAGAAGAATCTAAGTGATCTACCGGAATATCGAAATAACCCTGTATTTGCGGGGCATGCAGATCCATTGTCACTACCCTATCTGCACCCGCAGCGGTAAGCATATTAGCCACTAATTTAGATCCAATAGCCACACGGGGTCTATCTTTTCTATCTTGCCTCGCATAACCATAATACGGCATTACGGCAATAACTTTATAGGCTGATGCTCTCTTTGCTGCGTCTATCATCAGCAATAATTCCATCAAATTATCTGTGGGTGAATAAGTACTTTGTATTAAAAAAACTGATCTGCCTCTTATACTTTCCTGAAATTCCACTCCAATTTCTCCATCGCTAAATCTTTGAACATTCACTTTGCCGAGAGGCTCTCCAAATTTTTTTGCTATTTTTTCTGCTAAATACTGAGACCCTGTACCGGAAAATATTTTTACGTTGGATTGCATGAGATAGATTATGAAATGATGAATTTTGTGCGAAAATACATTTAGTTTGCATCAATAATTGTACAATCAATGGAAAATTCTGAAAACGCCAAAACTTCTATAAAAAACTGGGCAGAAGATGATAGGCCAAGAGAAAAAATGGCTAAACATGGGGCGGAAACCCTCAGCAATTCAGAATTATTGGGCATTATAATCAATAACGGAAGCAAAGAAAGATCGGCTGTAGAACTGGCAAAAGAAATTTTAAAATTAGGGCATGATAATTTAGATGAACTGGGCAAATTATCTTTAATGGATTTGCAGAAAGTAAAAGGAATAGGTATTGCCAAAGCCATTACCATTGCAGCAGTGTTGGAACTTGGGCGTAGAAGGAGCAGTGGTGAATTATTACAAAGGCCAAAAGTAACAAGCAGTAAAGAAATTGCTCATTATTTGCGTTCATTATTAAAGGACCATTCACATGAAGTATTTGCCGTATTGTTTTTAAATCAGGCAAATAAAATAAAGAATTTTAAAATTATGAGCCGAGGTGGTATTACAGGTACGGTGGCCGACCCTAGGATTATATTAAAACATGCTTTAGATGAAGGCGCCACTTCGATAGTGCTTAGCCATAACCATCCATCCGGTAATCTTCACCCGAGCCTGGCCGACCGTGAATTAACGAATAAAATAAAACATGCCGCTTCGTACTTTGATATTAAAGTACTTGACCATATTATTGTAAGCGATGAGGGGCATTATAGTTTTGCAGATGAAGGCGTACTTTGAAAATATTCGAAATTTTCAAATATAAATCTCACAGTTCTATCAACATTATTTGTGACCGAACTAACTTATTACCTATCTAATTAAAATTACCGTTCCCTTTCTAAATATTTTTATATTTTTATAATCAGTGGCATTGGCTTGCCAAACAAATGTACCGGCGTCTTGGTTTACTCCTTTGTATCTACCATCCCAACCATCTCCTATCCTACTCGTTTTGTAAAGCAATACTCCCCACCTATTATAAACACTAAAAGATTCTAATGATTTTATGCCAAGTGCAATGGGCCTGAACAAATCATTGTTTTTATCTCCTGTGGGTGTAAACGCTGATGGCACATATAAATCGGGTGGAAGAAAAAACACTTTTACCTTAATAGTATCCGTGGCTGTGCACCCAATATTATTACTTACCGAGAGCGTATATTTAATATCACTCTGTGGCAAAGAAAGCGGAGAACGTATGTTTGGATTATCTAAAAAGGTACCGGGAGTCCATGAAAAATTGGTACTTCCACTACCGTTTAATTGCAATGGCTGACCAAGCACTACAGAGGTGTCTTGTGGGCCGGCATCTGCTGTTAATCTAACAACATTCACCCTAAAATCTCTTAATACAGGTTTAGGACAACCAAAAGTATCTCTTACAGAAACGGTATAAGTTACAGATTGTTTTGGAAAAACAGCTAATGGATCTGCAATATTTATGTTACTTAAAAATGCAGATGGAGACCATAAATAGCTACTTCCGCCACTTGCATTTAACTGTGCATTATTACCAAAACATATAGGATCTTGTCCAGTTACAAAAGCTATAGGATAAGGAACTGTACGAACAGTTACAGTATCGTTTTTAAAACATTTTCTTGATATGGAAGCTAATACATAATAACTGGTTATAGAATCCGTAGGGAAAACAAGTGGATTTTGTGCGGTTGAATCCAATATAGTAGTTGCTGGCGTCCATGCAAAGTATAGTGCATCTGTTAGAAGATTTATTTTAGCACTATCTGTTCTGCAAATAGTAGTATCGGTAGCAGCAAGCAATGTTACTTCATTTACCACACGCACTAAAACACTTGCGGTAGCGCTACAGCCTACAGGGTTTTCATAAAATGCAGTATAACGGGTAGTAACATCTGGGCTCACTAAAGGATTGTAACTACTTGTATTATTAATCATAAAATTGGGCGACCAAGTGACCGTACCACCTGTAGCAGAACTGCGAAGTTGCAGTGTATCTACTACACAAATAAGGGTATCTCTTGAAATACTAAAATCCGGTATATCCACAATTCTAACAGGTATAGCTAGTGTATCTCTGCATCCTTTTGCTGTGCCCACAATTAATTGAGCAATGTAATTTCCTGTTATAGCATAAGTGTACACCGGACTTTTTATACGGCTTGTATCTGCATTGGTGGTTTGATCGCCAAAATCCCACCGCCAATAATTTACCGGGGGGAAGTTGGTAGTAGTAATATCATTAAATAGTGCCGGCACCCCTTTGCAAGTTGAAGTAACAGTGTCTGTAGCAGGGAAAAAACCAGGGTAAACACTTACAATGGCGGTATCTGTTGCGGCACATGGTGTACCTGCATTTACAGTCAATATCAATTGATAATCTCCTGGAGCCGAATAAAGATGTTCTGGAAATTCCAAGTTAGATGTGTTAAGCGCACCGGTAGAAGGGTCACCAAAATTCCAATCGAAAGTGAGGTTCAGTAACGATGAACTTTCATTTCTAAAATTTACTTTTAAGCTATCGCAAAAAGTATAATTAGTATTTAAATCGGAACTTGCAAAGTCGCAAGGCGCAACGGTTACTATAAAATCTTTACGATGATCTGCTACGAAAACGCCATTACGATAAGATTTTACCAACACACAAACAATGTATTTTCCACTTGCGGGAGCTATCCCCGAAATTATTCCTGTGCTAGTATTAATAGTAGCTAATGCACCTAATGGTTGTAATCCAGAAAAAGGTGAGGAGTAAGGAACTGACCCGTAAAGTGGAGGTGCCGGGTTAGAAAAGCCTGCATTCATTGCAGCACCTCCATTAAAAGCATTTAATAAACTGTAAGCAAGTGAATCGTTATCTGCATCCGTTGCACTAAAATCAAGAATAAAACGATTGTCTTTACAAATAACCGATATACCAGTTTGAAAAGAGGCACTATTATCAAAGCCATTTGGTAAAGAACTTGTACCTGGTATGGTGCCAATATACGTTGATCCAATACTTCCTGCATTTCCAATATTAGTGATGTTAGCTACTCTGCAACACGTTTGATAGGTAATAGTATAACCCTCTGAATTATCCGGTAATTCTACATTAAAAATATAATCTCCAACACTGTAATTAAACACTGGCGGGTTTGTTAGGCAAGCAGGAGATGCCACAGTAGCTACTTGATTTTCTGAATTTTTTGCAATAGTTCTTACACCTCCAATCAATGTATTATTATCATTATTAAAAATAGCAATAGGGGTAAATGCCGGCATAACGGCACAAGGAGGAGGACAATTATTATCTCTAAATAGTCGTAAGGTAATTGTATAAATTTTTGAATTTGGAGTACTTCCTACACTTACATAGGTGTATATAATTTCCCCGCCTGTTATATGAGCAGCAAAAACAGGCAGGAAACTGCAAATTAAAAATATGAATAGTAATGGTTTCCTCATAGTTATAAGTAAGATACTAAATTAAGCAATAATGCTGTATTGCTATGAAGATGAATTAAAGAGATTGTAAAAATTCAGCTAAAATTTTATTTACTTTTTCTGCTTCTTCCTTCATACCCATGTGGGCACTGTGTCGCAATATATGTATGTACGCAGTTTTAGGTAAATGTGATTGCTCAAGGCTATGTGCAAATGGAATTGCCTTATCATGTTCTCCTATTAAAAACAATATTGGGTGCTGAAATGTTTTGAGTATAAATGTTGTATCGGGCCTTGCAATCATAGCATTGTATTGCTGTATAAGAACTTTTGGGTTAAAAGTATTTCCTGTTTCAATAAGATCATTTATTTCATTTTTGCTTTTCTCGGCATTAAAAAATAAGCCTGGAATACTGGTCCTTAAAAATGCACCGCTGCCGTTTTCTTTGATAAATTGAATGGCTTTTTTTCGTATAGCTATTTTCGCTTCATCATCTGCATACGCACTTGAATGTAAAAGACCAAAGGCATTTAAGGTTTCACCATATTTTTCGGCATACGCAAGCGTTATGTAACCGCCCAGGCTATGTCCAAACAAAGTAAAAAATTTTATTTTTTCTTCATCAACAATTGCTTTTAAAATGGCGGCATAATCACCAATTTGAATATCTTCTTTATGCAGCAATTCAGATTTACCAATTCCGGGCAAGTCAGGTACAATCACTAAATAATCTTCTTTGAGATAAATTACCTGATCATTAAAAACACTGCTGTCCTCTGCAAAACCATGTACCAACATTACAGGTTTGCCTTTGCCATAAATTGAATAATGAATAACTGTGTTTTGATAAGAAATATTTTTATGTTGTTCCATATTCTTTAATAATTTTTAAAGGAGTTTTGCCACTAATTACTCCAATTTATACAAATAATTATATAATAACATGAGGCTTTTTAATTGCGTTTCTCAATAAATACATTTTTCTTATTTATAGATGCACCTGCTCTCCAGATCATTAAAACAATTAATGGTAACAATGCATTGTTCATTTTTTGGGCTACAAAAAACCAGCAGCATAAAAGCAATATAAGAAACACAGTTAGCAAAATTGAATATGCATTTACTCTTTTGCTATTCTTGTAAATGACAAATGCATACACTATATGCATTGGCCAAGCCCATAAAAGATTGTAATTGTTTTTAGTCATAATATGATCTGTACCTACCCACATAAACACTAAAACTACACCAAGTAAACCGATTGCAAAAAAAAGAAACGCATCAAGTTTGCGCAAAATATTCTGTGCCACATTGGTTTTTAAAAAACTCAATAATATAAATAACAATAACAAGGAGCTAAATAAAACCAACGGTGTAAAGAGCGATGGTTTACTATTTGTTTCCCCCAATACATACAAATTTTTTGAGGATGAAACAATGTCCGTATTTTTTGTAGAGTCTAGCGCCTTCATTAAATTTTCTGGAAGAAACTGCTGTTGGGCATTTGTCATTACTGCATCAGTTGGTGCGCCTAATAAAATATCTATTCCAAATTTGCTCCAGTACTTGTGGTTGTTATCTAAATATTGGTGTATTGCATTCCGAAAAGTATAGGTAGTGGGCATTACAGCAGGAAGAACCGGTGAAGGATGATGGTATTTTACAATTATATCTCTCAACCTTGTGGTACAATTATCATAAAAGAAATCGTACATGTAAAACTTATTCTCTTCTTTTATATTTTCTATTAAAGCACGGTGAATGGTTATTTTTTCTGCAGCAGTAAAGTTTAAAACCTGTTCCGTAATACCCCTGTTTTCTGCTATATAACTATAATTAAAATCGCCAAACTGCTCTACGTTTACATAATATTTTAATTGCCCCCTTATAAATTTTAAATAAAAGCCTGCATCATCAAAATTAAATGTGCCAAAATTGTATACATGGTCAGTAACGCTGTTACTGTCTATAATTCTTATTGCGC
>Ga0105047_10017177_pt1 | contig 11291 bp, 7 predicted proteins | sample MAT04_FD_78384 | JGI IMG/M metagenome (GOLD analysis project Ga0105047, IMG submission 78384) | Freshwater microbial communities from Lake Fryxell liftoff mats and glacier meltwater in Antarctica - MAT-04 (megahit assembly) | ecosystem: Environmental > Aquatic > Freshwater > Ice > Liftoff... | reverse complement strand
GGAATTACCGTCGACACCCACGTGGGCCGGCTGTCGCGCCGCCTCGGTTTCAGCAAACACACCGACCCGGTAAAGGTCGAGTTTCAGCTGATGAAACTCCTGCCACAAGAGTCCTGGACGCGAGTGAGCCATCAACTAATCCTGCACGGCCGCCGCGTCTGTGCCTCGCGAAGCCCGCAATGCGAAGCCTGTACACTGGCCACGCTCTGCCCGAAAGCCGGCGTGGCACTCGCGAAAAACGGAAACCAAACGGACCGTAAAATTTCACAATCGTCACGGAAAACCTCATGACAACGCACACGCTACTCGAACGCTTCCTTCGTTACGTCAAAATCGATACGATGGCCGACGAGAAGTCGACGACGTACCCGAGTACGCCCGGCCAACTCGTGCTCGGCCGCATGTTGAAAGACGAACTGCTCGCGATTGGCCTGAGCGATGCAAGTCAAAACGAGTACGGCATCGTGTTCGCGACGATCCCCGGAAACGTGCCGGGTGCGCCGATCATTGCGTTCAATTCACACGTCGATACTTCGCCAGAAACAACAGGGAAGGGCGTGAACCCGCAAATCATTCGCGATTATCGTGGCGGTGACATCCCGCTGACAGCCGACCCGACGAAAGTGATTCGCGTGAGCGATAACCCAGAGCTAAACGCGCTCGTCGGCAAGACGATTATCACGACTGATGGCACGACGCTGTTGGGTGGCGACGACAAGGCGGGCGTCTCGGTGATTATGGAACTGGCCCGCGTGCTCACCGATAATCCGCAGATTCCGCACGGCCCGATTCGCGTGGTGTTCACTTGCGATGAAGAGATCGGCAAAGGCGTGCTGCACCTCGACCCAAAGGAAATCGGCGCAGTTGTGGCCTACACGCTCGACGGCGCGGGAGTGGCCGAGATCGAAGCCGAGACGTTTTCTGCGGACCGCGCGACGGTCACGATTACGGGCATTAACATTCACCCGGCGATCGCCAAGGGGCGGATGGTGAACGCGGTTAAGATCGCGGGTACATTCCTCGACCGTTTGCCGAAACGCTTCCTGTCGCCGGAGACGACCGATGGCCGTGATGGCTTCGTTCACCCGTACCAAATCGAAGGTGGCGTGGCGTGTACCAAGATTCAAATTCTGCTTCGGGATTTTGAATCCCACGTGTTACAAGAGCGTGCTGAGATGCTGCGTGAAACCGCACGCACGGTCATTCGCGATTTCCCCGAAGCGAAGATCGCCATCGATATCAATGCACAGTACCGGAACATGCGAGACGGGATCGCGAAGGAGCCGCGTGCCATTGCGTACGCGGATCAAGCCGTCAAACGTGCGGGGCTGACACCGAAGCATTGCATCATTCGCGGTGGAACCGATGGCTCGCAGTTGACAGCGAAAGGTCTGCCGACGCCGAACCTGTCTACGGGTGAACACAGCATCCACTCGCCGCTCGAATGGACCTGCCTTGAAGAGATGGACGCCGCCGTTCGCGTCCTCGTGGAACTGGTGCAAGTCTGGGCCGGGAAATAATGGTTCGAGAAACTGTTCTCGCAAAAGTGTCTGTCTTATGCACGACGCATTGCAAGTCTGTGGACCGATTCCCGCCGCTACGCGGATCGTTGCACTTGTAGATACAAAAGATCGGGGTGCAGGACCGATTTTTGTCGGGTAGTTTTCTCCTGCTCAGGCTAAGATAAGATCAAAGTGACATCGAATCCGTTTTTCAGGGAGTGCAAGAAATGGAAGAGTCATCGACTTATCGAGCGCTCGACAACAACGGATTGAATCGAAGGCTGATGGAAAACGCGATTCGGCAAGCAGTTAATATCTATTCGAACAACGAAATCAGCCTATGACCGATCGGCCGCACACGAGAGAAATTCCCTCCAAGACCTCACTCAGTAATTCCCACTTATGAAATACCTTGCTACTTTCATTGTACTCTCGCTATTCCCGCACATGGCGTTTGCTCAAGCCAACGCAACGATCCCCGACTCCGATCCGGAAATCGAGCGGAAGTCGTTTATAGTCGCATCGGGATTCGAGGTGAACCTGTTCGCTGCCGATCCGCTGCTGGCGAAGCCGATCCAGATGAACTTCGACCCGCAAGGGCGGCTCTGGATCGCGTCGAGCGAGATCTACCCGCAGATTAAGCCGGGTGAGAAAGCCAACGATAAAATCCTGATTCTCGAAGATACCGATGGCGACGGCAAAGCCGACAAAACGACGGTGTTCGCCGATGGATTGCTCATTCCCACGGGGATCGAACCGGGCGATGGCGGCGCGTATGTAGCCAACAGCACCGAACTCGTTCACCTTTCGGCGTCGAAGCCCGGTGGCAAGGCGGATCGCACGCGAGTGATGCTCTCGGGGTTCGGCACCGAGGACACGCACCATATCATTCACACTTTCCGCTGGGGGCCAGACAGTGCCCTATACTTCAATCAGTCGATTTACATTCACAGCCACCTCGAAACTCCGCACGGCGTGAAGCGGCTCAACGCGGGTGGCATTTGGCGATATCGCCCCGAAGTTGCTGGCCTCGATGTTTTCGCACGCGGTTGGGTCAACAGTTGGGGACACCACTTCGACAAGTACGGCCAATCGTTTGTCACCGACGGCGCGGGCGGCGAGGGTATTAACCATGCGGTGCCCGGTGCCTCGTACCTGACCGCGTATGGCACAAACCGCATCTTGCACGGCATGAACCCCGGCAGCCCGAAGCATTGCGGTCTCGAAGTGGTCAGCGGCCGGCACCTGCCCGACGACTGGCAGGGCAGCCTAATTACCAACGATTTCCGCGGCCACCGCGTCTGTCGCTTCGTGCTTCGCGACAACGGCAGCACCTATGAATCACGCGAACAACAAGAAGTCATCAAGACGAAACACCCCGCGTTTCGGCCGATCGACGTGAAGATGGGGCCGGACGGCGCAATTTACATTGCGGACTGGTACAACCCGATCATTCAGCACGGCGAAGTCGATTTTCGCGACCCGCGCCGCGATCATACCCACGGCCGCATCTGGCGGATCACCGCGAAGGGACGCCCGCTGGTTCCCCGACCCAAGCTGGTTGGCACACCAATTCCTGACCTGCTAAACCAACTGAAATCGCCCGAAGACTGGACCCGCCAACAAACGAAGCGTGTGCTGAAGGAACTCGGTCCGACCGAGGTTCTGCCCGCACTGGCGACATGGGTGGCGGCACTTTCACCCGATGCCGAAACGCATCGCCTGGAAGCACTTTGGATGTACCAGGCGTTCGATGAAACTGAAGCCGTGCTAGTGCGTTCATTGCTTTCCGCGAAGGATCCCGGCGTGCGTGCGGGGGCGGTTCGCGTACTGACGCACTGGCAGGAAAAGCTCGCCGACGCACCGGGTTTGCTATCGGCAGCGGTACAAGACGAATCGCCCCGCGTACGGATGGAAGCGATTCGCGGCCTCGCGGTTTCGACTGCGCCGAACGCCGTCGAAACCGCATTAAGGGCACTCGACAAGCCGATGGACAAGACACTCGATTACGCACTCTGGTTAACAGTCCGCGACCTCGAACCGCTCTGGTTGCCCGCGTTCAAGGCAGGCGAACTGACGTTCGGTGGCGACGCGAAAAAACTCGTATTCGCGATGGAAGCATCCGGCTCTAAAGATGCCGTGAAGCCGTTGGTGGCACTCCTGACCAGTGGCAAACTGTCGCCGGATCAGGAGTCGGCCATCTGGTTGTTGGTCGCACAAATCGGCGGGCCGGATGAACTCGCAAAGGTGTTCGAACATGCCACGAAGGCAACCCTTACGCAACGAGTGTCGTTGTTGAAATCGCTTGAAGATGCCGCACGGGTTCGCAAAGTTCCCGCACCGAAGAACCTCAGCCTTACGACGATGATCGACGAGATCGCCAACGGTAATAATCCCGATAATCGCTTGGCATCAAGGTCCGCATGCCGGTTAGCGGGCTTGTGGAAAGACGCCGCAGTTCGACCCGCGCTCGAAGCGATCGCCGCTTCCGCGAAAGATGTAGCCGTTGAAGATCGCGAAGCCGCATTCGACGGGCTGGCGGCATACAACGATGCCCGAACGAAAGAGTTCCTCACCGGCATCGTTGCCAACGACAAGCGAACGCCGGTGCGGTCGATGGCACTCGTCCGCACGATCGGGTTCGACATCGTTAAGTCCGCGACCACTTCGGCCGAGCTATTCGCCGATCCCACATTCACACAATCCGCGAACGACATTTTCGATGCATTCCTTCGACAGAAGGGTGGCCCAGCCGCACTCGAAACGGCGCTAAAGAAAAGCAAGCCGATCGTGGCCGACACCGCGAAGATCGGCCTGCGTACTGTCCGAGGTTCGGGGCAGAATCTGCCGGGGCTAATGGACGCCCTCACGAAAGCGGGCAACCTCACGGCGGCACGCAAAGACCCAACTCCTGACGAAGTGAAACAGTTCGTCGTCGAAGTGCAAAAGCAGGGCGACCCCGTTCGCGGTGAGGCGATCTATCGTCGTAAGGAAATGCAGTGCCTGACGTGCCACGGCGTCGGCGGGGCGGGCGGCCAAGTTGGCCCCGACATGACGAGCATTGGCGCGAGTGCCCAGATCGATTACCTCGTCGAATCATTATTGATGCCGAACAAGGCGGTGAAGGAAGGCTACAACGCCATTGAAGTCGAAACGCTTTCGGGCAAAGTCGTTTCGGGGATCAAACTCCGCGAAACGAAGACCGAACTCGTATTGCGCATGTCGGACGACAAGGAAGTGACGATCGCGATCGAAGACATCGCGAACAAGAAAAACGCCCGCTCGCTGATGCCCGATGGCCTCACCGATTCGCTGACACGACAGGAATTCGTCGACCTCGTTCGCTTCATGTCCGAACTCGGCAAGGTCGGGCCGTACGCACCGAACCGTGCACGTTTGGTCCGTCGATGGCAGGTCATCGAACCTCTCAATGAGAATCTCAATCTGTTCCGGCGGACCCGCGTTTCAGCTACGGCAGAGAACCCAACGGCGTTCGTTTGGTCATCGGCTTACACGAAAGTATCCGGCGACTTGCCCTTCAACGACATGCCGAAGTTCGTTGTATGGAACGGCTCGGAACCGCAATCGGTCGTTCGCTTTACGCTCGATGTCACTGCACCCGGCGCGGCGAAGTTGAAGTTCCAGACTGTCGCCGGGCTGACGGTCTACCTCGGCAACGCGACCATCGATGCGAAGCCGGAAACCGTGCTCGATTTCAAGGTGGGGCCGAACATCGTCACGATAATGATCGACCGCACGAAGCGCACGGAGGATTTACGCGTCGAGTTGGAAGACGTGGCCGGTTCCGCCGCACGGGTCGCCATCGTTGGCGGAAAGTGACCGGGACGTGAAGATCACTTCCTGGCTGAAATTTCCAATTGGTCTATCTGTATTCTAAGATAGATTAAGTGTAAACTGGCGGACTCAGTTGGAAGGTGGACGATGCGATTCATTATCGCGAATGAATTTTACCATCAGATGTTGCAACTTCCGACGCACACTCCGGACTGTTACGTTCGGCCGGGAGAATACCTTCACCATATGTACATCGACGGCGTGAAGTATGCCGTCGCACCTGCGGTGCTCGATTGTCTTTCACAAGCTGAAGCCGCAGGCGATACGGGCGCGGTCGAACATTTGCGGTTACACAAGCTCCACTACGATCAACTGTTGGCTGATGCTCAACGGTACGGAAGCCTTGATGGCGTGACGCTCCTCGGCGACCCACCGCCGACCGACGAGGAAGGCTCGCCGACGCGGGGGGGCAACCAGTTTTCTCCTCGTATCCCTGTGAAATGGGAAGAACTCGGCCTGCCGAGTCCGTTCCTGTTCGACATGATCCTGCGAGTGATATTCACTCGCGGACAACTCACAGGCGGCGAGATCGCCAACGAACTCTCGGTGCCGTTTCCCGTACTCGGACCGGTGCTGCAATCGCTCCGTAAACAGACGCTCATCGACATCGTCGGCCAGCGTGGTAGCGGTGGCGGCGACAACGCATTCATCTACGAAATCAAGCCACCGAAGGGCACCGCCGCTCTGCAGGAAGCGATGGAGAAAACGAGCTACGTCGGCCCGCTGCCCGTACCATTCACCGATTACGTTGAAGCCGTTCTTGCGCAGACGGTAAAGAAAATTGTCGTGACGCGGAGGAGTATCCGCAAGGCCTTTGAAGACCTTATCATCACCGATGAATCGTTTAACGAGATCGGCCCGGCGATCAACTCCGCACAATCGATCTTCTTCTTCGGTTACCCCGGCAACGGCAAAACGAGCGTCGCCGAGCGGATCACGCGACTGATGGGTGATACGATTTACGTGCCGTACGCCGTCGAAGCGAACGGGCAGATTATCCGCGTGTTCGACCCGATTTTGCACACCGTTATTCGCGAGGAAGATCAGGAAGACCCCAACGGCGGTCTGCTGAAGAAGGCGAACGAATTCGACCGGCGATACATCAAGATCAAGCGGCCCACGATCGTCGTCGGTGGCGAACTTTCGCTGTCGATGCTCGACCTCACCTTCAATACCATCGGCAAATACTATGAAGCCCCGCTGCAAATGAAGGCGAACGGCGGTATTTTCATGATCGACGACTTCGGACGTCAGCAAATGCGTCCGATGGATTTGCTCAACCGCTGGATCGTGCCACTCGAGAAAAAGTACGATTACCTGACGACGATCACCGGTACGAAAGTCGAAGTGCCGTTCGACCAGATTCTGATTTTCTCGACGAACCTCGACCCGACACAACTCGCCGATGAAGCGTTCTTGCGGCGGATCAAGTTCAAGATCGAAATTCGCGACCCGAGCGAAGAACAGTACCGCAAGATCTGGGAACTGGTGTGCAAGGGCAAGCGCGTCGATTACGACCCGAGCGGCGTCGATTACCTCATCGACAAGTGGTATCGCAACAACAAACGCCCGTTCCGGATGTGCCAGCCGCGCGACCTGCTCGATCAGATGATGTCGATTGCGAAGTACAACATGGAGCGTGTAAACTTCAGCCCCGACTTGATCGATGCGGCGTGTTCGACGTATTTCATCAGCGAGCAAAAACGCGACTTCGGTGCGAAAGTTTCGCTTTAACGAGGATTCGCCGTGCGAGTCGAGGACCGACTGAAAGCCGAGGCGAACCGTCTCGGTTTTTCGCTTTGTGGCATCGCGCCCGCCACCGAGGCGGACGGTTTCGCGCGATTCACCGCATGGCTCAGTCGCGATTTTCACGGCGAGATGGGCTACCTCACGAAGCATGCGGATGCGCGGCGACACCCGGAATCGATCCTCGCGGACGTTCGCAATGTCGTCATGGTCGGGCTGGAATACGGTGCCTCAGTATCTGTCGATAATGAAAAGTCCCACGGTCGCGTGGCGGCTTACGCGCACGGGCCGGACTATCATCGCTACATTTGGGATCGCCTGAATCTTTTGGCAGATTGGCTGGAAATCGAGCGTCCCGGTACGGTGTCTCGTGCCATCGCCGACACCGCCCCGTTGCTCGAACGCGACTTTGCCAGACGGGCTGGGTTGGGGTGGTTCGGCAAAAATACGATGCTGATCAATAAGCATCGCGGGAGTTTCTTTTTCCTCGGCGCGCTGCTCACGACTGCTGATCTGAAACCCGATCCGCCTCACGTGCGAAGCCATTGCGGTACCTGCACTGCGTGCCTCGATGCCTGCCCGACGCAGGCGTTCCCCGAACCCGGTATACTTGACGCCCGTCGCTGCATCAGCTACCTGACAATCGAACTGCGTGCCCCCATCCCTGAAGAACATCGTGCGAACATCGGCGACTGGCTGTTCGGCTGCGACATCTGCCAGCAAGTCTGTCCGTGGAACCGCGACGCGGGCGCTTCGCACACATTCCCACACGACCCCGCACTACAGTTTCTCGACCCAATCGAACTCCTCGGCATCTCGCAGGTGGAGTTCAGGAAGCGTTTTGGCCACACATCGCTCGCACGCACCAAACGCGCGGGCCTCCGTCGAAATGCCGCTATTGTGCTGGGAAATGTCGGCGACGCACGAGCCATCCCCGCGCTCGAACTCGCTGCCAAAGACGAAGACGCTATCGTCCGCGAAGCCGCAACCTGGGCACGCGAACGGATACGAACCCGATCGCAAGACTCACCCTGAAAAACGAACGAGCCGGGCGAATGCCCGGCTCGTTCATCAGTTCGTTACCACCGGTTAGTGGTTCAACATGAACTCGTTGGTGTTGAGTAGGGCCCAGAAAAGATCCTGGAAGAACGGTGTATGATCTCCGATGCTCGGTGGCACGAATCGGGGGCCGACCGCAACTGGGGCAGAACCGGGGTTTTTCATTGGCTTCTTCGGCTCGGGTTTCACGACGGCTTTCAGATCGGGTTTCACCACTGCGGGTTTCGTCGAATCCGATTTCGGTGCGTCGGGGGCTTTCGGAGATTCGCCTGCAATCACTTGTCCCTTAGTCATCAGCGTGTTAATCCGCGTGACTTCCGCTGCCGTCGGCCGACGGCTGAGCGTGCTGAGGAACAAATCGTCGATCATCCCGTTGGTGTTCAGCGCGGCGGTCTTCTTCTTCGAATGCTTGTCGACTAAGCGAACGACTGGATTGTTAGCACCGGTGCGGCCGATTTCCTCGTTGAGTTCCTTGCCATTCATCAACAGCAATGCCTGGACAACGGTCCCGTTGAAGTTAATTTCGTTGCCTTCGTCATCGCCGAAGTTGCTGACTAACTGCTTCATAAAGTCGTTCCGCTGGGTCTTGCGGTCGCCACCGAGGTCGGCCTTGGCTGCGGTCATCAAGCTCTCGAAAAGCACTTCGGGCGACATCGCCTTCAGCGGCATCCGTGCGAAGTATGGCTCGAACTTTTGATCGACGTAATCCTTGTTCGCAACGTGGCTGAGACCGTAGACGTCGCTCGTGCAGATCCAGTACAAGAGTTGCTTCGGGTCATACTTGTACTGTGCGAAATCGGTCGCTAACTTCGATAGCAGTTCGGGGTGAACAACTTCATTATGGCTTCCGAAGTCATCGATGCTCGGCTCTTTGTTCATCCCGCGTCCGAAGAGGTGGCCCCAGATCCGATTGACGTACGCTTTCGCGAAATTGTCGTGCTTGACGACATAATCGGCGAGTGCGAGGCGGCGCGATTTCGTTTCCGTCTTGGCGATCGGCTTGTGATCGGGGTCGCCCGATTCGGCTTTACCGAGGTCTTTGAGGAAGTTCGGTTTGATCGCCATCAGCTTGCCATCTCGGCGTTCGTAGAAGATAATCCCGGACGCATTCGAGTCGGGTGTATCTTTGAGTTCGATCTCGAAGTCCTTTTGCGTTGCCATCATATTGTTGCGGACGACCGAGCCGATCGGCGTTTTGGTGCGAATCGTCTGGCGGAAGAAGGCGTTGACGCCCCAGAAGTCCGACTGGATCCACTCCTTGTTGAAAGGGTGATCGTGGCACTGGGTACAGTTCGTCTGGATACCCATGAACAAGCGGGTGACGCGCGACGTGATCGGCACCGCGTCGAACTTACCGAGTTCGGCTTGTTTCTCTGCGGGAACCGGTTCGCCGAGGTGGTGGATGATAAAGTTAGCCGCATTCGCGTCGATGCGGGTCGTGCCACTGGCGGTCAGTAACTTGGTAACGAATTCATCGTGTGGCGTGACCTTGGCTTCGGTGTTGCCACCGAGTTCGTCGGTCAACCAGGCATTCATTTGATCGCGGTAGGTTTGGTGGCCCGAGCGGGTCATCAGCCACACGGTCCAGATGTTCGCCCAGTGTTCGGAAAACTCGTCGGTGTACGAGAACTTGAGATTTTTATCCTTCTCAAGCTTGATCGTCTGTCCGTTGTTCCTCGGCTCGTAGCTCTTGGAATACAGGAGGCGTTGAATGAGGCGTGCGCGTTTGCCAGTTCCGCGATCTTGTTCGAAATCAACGACTTCTTCGGTGGTTGGAATACGACCGATGAGGTCGATGAATGATCGACGCATGAACTCGAAGTCGGTGGCTTTGTCGGCGGGCTTCTTGATGCCCGCTTTCTGCCAACCTTCGGCTATTAACTTGTTGATAATGTCCGATTGTGGTGCGGGTGTGGCGGGCGTAAGCTCCGCCGCCTGTACTACTGTGGTCAGGGCGATCATCAGCCCGGAAAAGAATAGTCTGGAGAAGGCGCGTTTCATCCGGAGACCCCCTGAGGATATGAGAGCAAAAACGATCCGTCGATCGTTCCGCAGCAATTGCCATATTCTAAACGACGAACCGCAACCGAGTCCACCGTTATCTGGTGAGGACGATTCGCGACACAATCGTGTAAGAGTTAAACACTAGGACGCGGTGTTCGGTTTCGGAGTTCCCGGCACCGATTCTTTTCCCATCAATTTCGGCAGAATGTAAAGATATGAACGTCGACAGAAAAACGATCGTCGAGCGCACGCAGGAATCGGATACAGAGGAATTGCTCGATCGGGTGACGGTATTTCGCGAAGATATGGAACCCGATGCGATCCGCATTATCGAAGCGGAATTGTCGCGGCGTGGTTACACTGAGGAAGTGATTCTGGCACATGCTAAAAATCGCTGCGAATCGAACATCGTCGGTGATGATGGCAGCGCGTTACGGTGTAGTTTGTGCGATCGGCCTGCGATCGTCGAAGATCGCGATTGGTTCCGCGTCTTCGGTAAACTGCCGATTTTCCCGCGATCCGTGCGATATTGCGAGTTTCACGACAGGGAACGGCAAGTAAGCCGTCCCAACGATGAAGACGTTATTACTTGACGAGATTATCGACTTCGGCTTGCGAAATCAGCGTGGATGGCTTGCCGAGCTTCGCGCTCAACCAGCTCATGACCGATGGGATGTAAGGAAGTTGCTTGGCCGCCTTGACCAGTTCGGTCATTCGCTTGTCGCGATTTACGCGTTCTTTACGCTTCAAACCACCGTTGACGGCGCGGGAAATCGCGTGATTATCGCGTGCGCGGTCGTTGCGTGTGGAAAAGGACATTCGCTCGGCCATCGTAAACCCTCTATGTCATTCATTTCTATCGAATGCTTTAGTTTAGGAAGCCTTCCACAAATGGACAGTGTCGATATCGACGTAAGTCACAATTGCGGAATCTCAAAAACCGGTTTTTTCGGGTTTTGAGGCCCTAAAAAGTCACTTATTGATAGTAATTCGCCGATCTGTTTTCGGGTGGGTGATGTATGACAATTATGGACACCTGCCACGTCAGACGCTGTTCGTCGTAACTGAATTCAGACCGACAATATGCATCAAGATGCCGAGGATCTGGTCCACGTCGGAAATCAG
>Ga0105047_10017176_pt1 | contig 11291 bp, 13 predicted proteins | sample MAT04_FD_78384 | JGI IMG/M metagenome (GOLD analysis project Ga0105047, IMG submission 78384) | Freshwater microbial communities from Lake Fryxell liftoff mats and glacier meltwater in Antarctica - MAT-04 (megahit assembly) | ecosystem: Environmental > Aquatic > Freshwater > Ice > Liftoff... | reverse complement strand
CTGGTGGCCGAGGGCCTCGTGTTGTTGGTCACCACCTATCTGGCCGCGACCACCGGGCTGGCATTCGTGGGTACGCTCTACGGCGGTCTCGCTGCCGGGGCCAAAGGGCGCGAAACGCTGTTGCCGCTCCTGATGCTCCCGGTCGTGGCACCTGTTCTCATTGGTGCAACACGGGCGACCGAAGCGGCGCTCGGCACGGAAAATGCGACCCCGAGTGACGGTTGGCCTTGGATTGGCCTGTTGGCACTTTTCGCCGTAGTTTTCGGTGCCGGCGGCACGCTGGCCTTCGGCTCGCTCATCGACGAATGACCGGAACATGACCTCAACGCAGCTCCCCGAAACCACCCGGCCCGCACACACCGCGGATCGTCGGCCAACGTCCACCCGTTTCACTCGCGTGCTCGGCACCGCGGTGATCGTGGGCATTGGCTGGCTGGTCCTGTTCGGTCTCGTACTCTCGCCCGACGACCGCGTGCAGAAGGAGGGTGTCCGCATCCTCTACATCCACGTGCCATCGGCGTGGCTCGCCTACCTGGCCTTCGGTGTCACCGGGCTCAGCAGCATCGCCTATCTGTTCAAGCGCACGCGCAACCTCACCTGGGATCGCCTGGCAGGTGCCAGCGCCGAGGTCGGGGTGCTGTTCATGGGCATCACACTGGTCACGGGCAGCCTGTGGGGCCGTATCTCGTGGGGCACCTACTGGACGTGGGATTCCCGCCTCACCACCACCGCATTCCTGTTCGTCACGTACATCGGCTACCTCGCCGTGCGCGACCTTGGTGGTACGCACCAACAGCGCGCCAAGCGCAGCGCGGTTCTGGCCGTGCTGGCGATGCTGGAGGTGCCGCTCGTACACTTCAGCGTCAAGTGGTGGCGCCCGTTGCACCAGCAGGAGAGCGTGGCGGAGGGCAAGCTCGACGGCCTGATGCTGTTCAGCCTGTTCGTCGGCATCATCACCTTCACGCTGCTCTACGTCTGGCTGGTCATGCACCGTCAGCGGGTGCTCGCGCTGCGCGACATGGTCGACGACCGCGGCCTCGACGCTGCACTCACCGCCCGTCGTAACGAAGCGTTGGAGGCCAGATGATCGCCATGCAGAACGCAGCCCACGTGGTCGGCAGTTACGTCGTCACGCTCGGCGGCATTGCCGTCTACACCTGGCGGATGCTCGCTCAGGCTCGCAAGGCGGCCCGCGAGGTTCCGCCGGAGGACCGCTCATGGACCTGAGCCCCCGGGAAGTCGTACCCACCGCAGCCCGCGGCAAGAAGAAGCCGTGGTTCGCGTACGGGGTGCTCGCGCTGGTGCTGGTTGCCGGCGGTGTCTTCGTCACCAAGTTCCTCACCTCCGCCATCGACTATTACTGCAACGTCGACGAGATCGGGGTGAAAGACGGCTGCGACGTCGATCGCAACATCCGCGTGCAGGGCGTGGTCGAGAAGGACAGCGTCGACGTGACGGGCCAGTCGGTGTCGTTCGAGATCACGTTCAACGGCGCCTCGATGCCGGTGGTCGTGGGCAGCAAGCCCACGGGCATCTTCCAGGAGTGCATCCCGGTGGTCGTACGTGGCCGAGTCATCCAAGACGCTTCCGGCGCCCGCACGTTCGAGGGCGATGAAGTGATCGTCAAGCACGACAACGAGTACGACGCCGAGAACAAGGACCGCGTCGACAAGTCCAGCGACGAGGCGGCAGCGTGCTCGCAGAGGGACTGAACGGCCTGCTCGGCCATTCGGCGCTGATCATCGGTTTCGCCGCCTGCCTCTTCGCAGCGATGGCACTGATCACCGCCACCACGTTGCACAACCCGCGCCTGCTACGCACCGTGCAGTCGTACGGGTGGGTGGCCTTCGTCGGCGCACTACTGGCCATCTCGGTGATGATCCAGGCGCTCATCACTCGCGACTGGTCGTTGGCCTACGTGCAGAAGGTGGGCAGCTACGACACGCCGGCGCTGTTCAACTTCACTGCTGTGTGGAGCGCGCTCGAGGGCAGCATCCTGCTCTGGCTGCTGATGCTGGCCGTGTACACCGCAGTCATCATGCACCGCTACCGCACGCGCCTCGCCGACCCGATGGTCGCCTGGGCGCTGGTGGTCATGTTCGTGGTCACTGCGTTCTTCTTCTTCTTGGCGTTGGGTCCCACCGACGTGTTCCGGTCCGCCGGCCCGCCCGACTTCGCCCGGTGCTGCAAGGGCCCCAACCCGCTTCTGCAGAACCACGTGCTGGTGCTGTTCCACCCGCCCATCCTCTACCTCGGCTACGTCGGGTTCACCGTGCCGTTTGCGTTCGCGATCGCGGCGCTGGTCACCGGTCGCGTCGGTGAGGGTTGGCTGGTCGAGACCCGCCGGTGGGCGCTGTACGCGTGGGGCTTCCTCACGCTGGGCATCATCCTCGGTGGCTGGTGGAGCTACGAGGTGCTCGGTTGGGGTGGCGTCTGGGCCTGGGACCCCGTGGAGAACGCCAGCTTCCTCCCATGGCTCACCGGTACCGCCTACATCCACTCGGTGATGGTGCAGGAACGCCGCGGCATGCTGCGCGTGTGGAACCTCAGCTTGCTGGTGGCCACCTTCTCGCTCACCATCCTGGGCACCTTCCTCACTCGCAGCGGGGTCGTCAACAGCGTGCACGCGTTCAGTGACGGCACCATCGGCCCGTACCTGTTGGGTGCATTCGGTGTCGTGGTCGTGGTGTCGTTGGGGCTCATCGCCTGGCGCGGTGATCGGCTGCGGTCGCCGGGTGCCATCGATTCACCGGTGTCGCGCGAGGGCGCCTTCCTGGCCAACAACGTGATCTTCACGCTGTTCGCATTCGTGATCCTGCTGGGCACCGTGTTCCCACTGATCGTCGAAGCCAAGGACGACCGCCAGATCGCCGTCGGCTCCCCGTTCTTCGACACGATGAGCCAGCCGATCGGGCTGGTGCTGCTGTTCCTGATGGCGGTCGCGCCGGCACTGCCGTGGCGTAAGGCCAGCGGCGAACTACTGCGCGACCGCCTGTTCTGGCCCGCCTGGTGCGGCGTCGGCACGTTGGTGCTGGCCGTCGTGCTCGGCGCCACCGGCTTCGCACCGCTACTGGCGTTCGGGTTGGCGGGTTTCGCTGGTGGTTCGGCACTGCGGCAGTTGGTGCTGGCCACTCGTCGTCAGGGGTACCGCGGGTTGCTCGGCCGCACCAACGGCGGCATGATCGTGCACCTCGGCATCATCCTCATCGGGGTCGCGCTCGCTGCTTCCAACAGCTACACGCGCTCGGGCGAGTTCACGCTGGCGAAGGGCGAGACCATCGAGTTTGCCGACCACACGTTCACGCTCGTCGCGTTGTACGACTTCGAAACGCCGCGTGCGGTGGGCGTCAAGGCCGACATCTCCATCGACGGTGGGCAGGCGTATTCGCCGGCCATCACCAAGTTCACGGCGCAGGGCATGGATGTGCCCACGCCGAGCGTGAAGACCAGCCTGGCCCGCGACATCTACCTGACGCTGGAGAACGGCTCCAAGCCCAGCACCGGTGTGGCCAAGATCAAGATCGCGATCAAGCCGTTGGTGGTCTGGCTATGGATCGGTGGCGCGCTGTGCGGCATCGGCACTGTGCTGGCTGCGTTCCCCGGGCGCAACCGTCGTCGTGCCACCGACACGGTCTCCGCTCCCATCCCGCTCGACGACGCGGTGCCGGTACCGGTGCCGGCAGCGCCGGCAGCCACTGATGTCTGACACCGATCTTCCGTCGGCACCGCCGGCCGAAACCGCTGCTTCGCCGTCGCGTCGGCGGGTAGCCCCGTTCATCGTGCTGGCCATCGCAGCGGTGCTCGGTGGCCTGTTCTGGGTGCTCGCCGCCAGCAACACCGGCACGGACGACAAGGTCGGCCTGATGGAGAGCCCGCTGATTGGTCGCCCGGCACCGTCGGTACGCAGTACCACCGTCGACAATCAGTCGTTCGACCTGGCCCGCCGCAAGGGCAGCTGGGTCGTGGTCAATTTCTTCAATTCCACCTGTGTGCCGTGCAAGGCCGAGCATCCCGAACTGCTCAAGTTCGTGGCCCAGCAGGCCACCTTCGCCGACGGTGCCGAGTTCTACAGCATTGTGCAGCCACCTAACGACGATGCCGACATCCTCGCATTCTTCGCCGAACGCGGTGGCGACTGGCCGGTCGTGCGCGATGAAGACGGCACCACCAACGTCTCGTTCGGCGTCGCCCTGGTACCCGAGACGTTCATCATCGACCCCGATGGTGTGGTCCGAGTGCGCTGGTCGGGCGAGATCGACTCGATCACGCTGTCACAGTTGGTGCAGCAGCAACGCGACCTGTTCGAGGCCGGATGAGCCGCACCGCTGCGTTGAAGAAGTGGCCCGGCTGGGTGCTTCTTGTGATGGTCGTCGCTGGCTTCCTCGCCTTCGGTAGTACCCGCGATGTCGGTGCCCGCACACCTGAGGAACGTGTGGAGGAGATCAGCAAGCAGCTCGCCTGCCCCGTGTGCGACGGCGAGACGGTGTACGAGTCGCGCAACACCTCGTCCACCAGTATTCGCGCCGAGATCAAAGCGCAGGTGTCCACCACCGATGCCACCGACGATGAGATCATCGCCTATATCGTCCAACAGTTCGGCGCCAAGACACAGCTGCTGCCCAAGGCCAGCGGGTTCGAGTCGTTGGTGTGGGTGCTGCCTGCGGTGGCACTGGTGTGTGCCGGTGTCGGGCTGTTCTTCGCCTTCCGGCGCTGGCAACGCAACGTGGACACGGTGCCCGACGACGACGACCGCGCTCGCGTCGAAGCAGCACTTGCCCAGGCCGAGGCGCCGGTCGACGGTCCGCTCGACGAGGCTGACGCACCGTGAACCCGCACCGATTGGAGGAGCTGGACGAGGAACGCCGCTTCCTGCTCGACAGCATCCGCGACCTGGACGCCGAGCGGGCGGCTGGCGATGTCGACGATGCCGACTTCCAGGCGCTGCGTGACGGCTATGTGGCGCGCGCTGGCGCCGTGCTGCGCGAGATCGACGATGGCCGCAGTTCGCTGCTACCCAAGCCCGATCGTCCGTGGTGGCGCACTGCGGTGGTCATCGGTATCACCCTTGCGGTCGCTGTGGCACTCGGCCTGTTCGTGGCCAACTCTGCCGGCCAACGCCTCCCGGGTCAGAGCCTCACCGGCGGCCAGCAGGCCGACGAGATCGCATTGCAGTTGGCCGAGGGCCGTCGCCTGCTGGGCAGCGAGCCGGTGGCGTCACGAGCCGCGTACGACCGTGTCATCGAGCTGGAGCCGGGTCACCCGGAGGCCACCACCTACAGCGCCTACCTGCTCGTGCTCGCCGGCCAGCAGTCCGGCGACCAGGCGAAGGTACGCGAGGGCGTGGCTGCGATGAAAGCCGCCGCACAGCTCGACCCCTCGTACGGCGACCCGCACTGCCTGCTCGCCGTGGCCGGCGGCAACTTCCTCGACCCGCCCGACGCCGACCTTGTGCTTGCCGAGGGCGAGACCTGTCTGGCGCTCAACCCTCCGGCGGAGATGCTCGGCCAGATCCAGGGCCTGATCGCCCGCTTCGGCGGCGCCCCGGTCACCACCATCGGGAGCGACGACATCGAGACGTTGCTGGCCCAGGCCGAAGCGGCCCAGACGGTCGGCGACTACTCGGGTGCCCTGAACCTGTACCAGCGGGTGCTCGAGCTGGATGCCGGCAACCTGGCAGCGCAGTCGTACTCGGCATACCTGGTCGCGCTCAACGGCCGCGACACCGGCAAACCAGACCAGGTGGAACAGGGCATCGAACTGCTGCAGACCATTGCCGAACGCGACCCGGACTACGCAGACGCCCACTGCCTGCTGACGCTCGCCGGCTTTTACTTCGTCGACGAGCCCGACACCGAACTGGTTCGGGTGTCGGGTGAGCGCTGCCTGGCGCTCGACGCCCCCACCGACATTGTTTCGTTCGTGCAGACGGTGCTCTCCGAGATCGCCGCCGGCTGACCCGCTGCACCACTTGTTCGCCGCAGCGGGTCAGGTCACCGCTGGTGCTCGACACTTGGCACTAACGTCCTGCGAATGAGCACTCCGCCGCCGCCCCCGAACGCCCCTGGTCCCGAGGGCTTTCAGCCCCCGCCCGGGTACCAGCCCTATGGCCAGACCGTCGCCACAGCGCCCACTAACTCGGGTATGGCAATTGCAGGCATGGTGCTCAGCCTGGTCGGGCTCGTCCCGTGCTTCTGGCTGTTCCAGTTCCCGGCCCTGCTCGGCGTGATCTTCAGTTTCATCGGCCTGGGCCAGACCAAGAACGGCGCCCGCCGGGGTCGCGGCATGGCCATCACCGGCGTCGTGGTCGGCCTGTTGCTGGTAGTGGCCTGCGTGGCCTTCTGGATCTACTTCAGCACCAACAGCAACTGCGTGCGCGACGGCGGCACCTGGACCTGCACCACTGACTGACAGCTCAGGCTTCGGGTGGGGGCCACGCCGTGGCCTCCACCACCTGTCCGTCGTCGTTGCGTTGCAGTTCCCACACGCTGCCCTTGCGCCAATCCGGTTCACCCACGACTGTGCAGCCCCGCCGCTGGAGTGCCGCCATGGTGTCGGGGATGACGTCGCCGTGGCTGCACAGCACGGTGCCGTCGGGCACGTCGGCGAGCAGCACAAGCACACCCTCGAAGGGGGCTTCCTCGGCGAGGCGGTCGTCCTCGCGTACGGTGAGGCGCAGCACCGATGACAACGGGTGCAGCGTCTGTAGGCACCGTTCGTAGGGGCTGCTCACCAGCTCGCCGTTGGTCAGCCGGGCTAGCTTGCGCGCCAACGAGTCGGCCTGGCGCCGGCCTTCCTTGGAGAGCGGGCGGAGGCGATCGTCGCCCTTCCAAGCGTTGCGATCGCCCGCCTTCGCGTGACGGACGAGGTACAGCATCAGCCGTTGCTCACGCTTCGCGGGTGGCCTTCATGTGGCGGGTGGCGATCTGGCGCACCAACAAGAGGAACACCACCGGGCCGGCAATCGTCAGTGCACTGGACAGCGCGACCATGCCCAGCTTGTCGTTGAGGTTGTTGGCCAGGTCGTCGGTGGAACCGCCGACGCTGATGCCGCCGACGCCGGAGAAGCCGAGCGCGAAGCCGGCGACGACCGAGGCGAGCGTGATGGCGAGGTAGAGCGGCACCAGCGGCGACACGGGCCGCTGCTTCCAGCTGGGGTCGCCGGGGACTACGTCGGGGTCGCTGGCCTTCCACATCTCTTTCCACATGAAGAAGTTGAGGATGCCGAGCGTGCAGCCGCCGAGGATGTTGACAGCGATGGTGGCTCCGGAGCTGAACGACTGCGGCTGGCGGCCGAGCACGACGTGGTTCTTGGCCATCCGGAACGTCCATACGATGAGGATCACCAGTTGGGCGATGCCGATGACTGCCGCGAGCAGCACGATGAGGCCGTAGACGACCAGGTCATCGGTGAAGTCGGAGTTGCTGATGGCGTTCGTCAGGTAGTCCGAAGCGGCGTCGCGCAGCGTGAACTGGACGACGAAGCTGAGCGCCTGCATCACAAGGGTGATGCCCAGCAGGGCGACCAGCCACTTGGTGAGCCCGCCGATCTTCTGGAAGTTGCCCTGCACTGCACCGTAGCCGCCGTAGGCGACGTAACCGGGCGGGGGAGCCATGTTGGGCGGCGGGGGAGGGGGAGGCATGTCCGACATGAGGAACACCTTACGCGCGTGGCACCGCGCCGCGATGCAAGTGCAGACTGTTCCGATGGGATTCTTCGATCGCAACCGCAACGGGCTCGTCGCGCAGGGGCTGGACCCCGCCCGCCTCCCGAAAGGGCAGTACCTCACTGATCGCTTCCCCGTGCTGCACGTCGGTGACGTGCCCACCTACGGCCCCGGCCAGTGGGATCTCACCATCGGCGGCCTTGTCGACCACCCGTTCACGATCGGGCTCGAGGAGCTGAAGGAGATGCCGTCCGTGTCGCTCACATTCGACATCCACTGCGTCACCAAGTGGAGCAAGTTCGACACCACCTGGACGGGGGTGCGCGTGCGCGACCTGTTCGAGCGGGCCGGTGTGCGACCGGCGGCCACGCACGTGCTCGAGCACGCCGAGTACGGCTACACCACCAACCTGCCCTTGGCCGACATCACCACCGACGAAGCAATCGTGGCGTACGCGTACGAGGGCGACGAGATCGAGCCCATCCACGGTGGTCCGGTGCGCATCGTGGTGCCGCACCTGTACTTCTGGAAGAGCGCGAAGTGGGTGCGCACGCTGGAACTGCGCGCCGACGATCACGCCGGCTTCTGGGAACGCAACGGCTACCACATGTACGGCGACCCGTTCAAGGAGCAACGCCACTGGGGCGACTGACCCTCTGGCCAGCCGAGCAAGACGAGGGCATCCGGCCCGTCCAGCGCTTCTGGGTCTGCATCGTCCCACTTCTGCTTCTGGACATGATTCGTTCCGGAATCCGAGACGATTCAGACCCAAGAGCCCACGCCAGGCCGACTTGCGCCTTCGGCACGCCACGGTCGGCGGCGATCTGTCCGACGACCGCAGAGTGGGCGTCAGTTGACCTTGAGTGCGCTGCTGAAGATCTTTTTCGGCTTCATCTCGACGGCGATGCGACGGGCGATCTCCTGGAAGGCCTTGGCAGCTTCGCTCTCGGGATTCGAGATGGTGATCGGGATGCCACTGTCACCGCCTTCGCGCAGTTCGGGCACGAGCGGCAGTTGGCCGAGCAGTGGCACACCGAGATCGTCGGAGAGCGTCTTCCCGCCGCCGCTGCCGAAGATCTCGTAGCGCTTGCCGTCGTCGCCGGTGAAGTAGCTCATGTTCTCGATGATGCCCTTGACAGGGAGGTTGACCTTCGCTGCCATCGCCGCCGACAAGGCAGCCACCTTCTGCGCCGCGGGCTGTGGGGTGGTGACCACGTAAACCTCGCCACGGGGCAGGTATTGGCTGAGGCTGAGTGCGATGTCGCCGGTGCCGGGCGGCATGTCGATGAGCAGGAAGTCAGGGTTGTCCCAGAACACGTCGGCGAGGAACTGCTCGAGCGCCTTGTGCAGCATTGGGCCACGCCAGATGATGGCTTGGCCCTCGGGCACGAAGTAGCCGATGGAGATGCAGGTGACGCCGTGGTTGGCCGGCGGGATCAGCATGTCGTCGATGACCACGGGATCGCGATCGGTGCCCAGCATGCGCGGCACCGAGTAACCATAGATGTCGGCGTCGACGATGCCCACCTTGTAGCCCTGGCTGGCCAGCGCAACCGCGAGGTTGACGGTGACGCTGCTCTTGCCGACGCCACCCTTGCCGCTGGAGATCAGCAGTGGGCGGGTCTTGTTGCCGGGCTCGTTGAACGGCACGGCCTTGCCCTCGGCGTGGCCGTGGCCGCCGGTAGGTGCCGCGTGGCTGTGCCCGCCGCCGAGCTTGCCGCGCAGGACTTCGCGCTCCTGGTCGGTCATCACCGTGAAGTCGAGCGTGAAGCCGGTGACGCCGGGGACCTGCGTGACGGCAGCGCCGACCCGGTTCTGGATTTCGTTGCGCAACGGGCAGCCGGCGACGGTGAGGGCGATGAGCACGCCGACGACGCCGTCGTCGCCGATGCGCACGTCGCGCACCATGTCGAGATCGACGATGCTGCGGTGCAGTTCGGGGTCTTCCACCGGGCGGAGTGCATCGATGATCTGATCGTGCGAGGGGGCGGGCATCAGGCTCTCCGTCATGGCGAGTGTGGGGTGGGTGGTTGCGCGGTCGGAATTACCACTACGCGCATAGGTAGAATATCGCCGTGGCTGCGAACTCGCCCTCCTTCACGTCGACGGTGTCGGCAATCACCGACGCATTCGGTGATCCCACCCGTCGGGGCATCTACCTGTTCGCACGCGATCTGCCAGCGGGCGTGACGGCCGCACAAATCGCCGAGAAGTTCGGTGTGCACCCCAACGTGGCCCGCCACCACCTCGACAAGCTGGCTGCCGGTGGGTACGTGGAAGTCGCTGTCGAGCGCACAGAGGGCGCCGGCGCCGGCCGCCCCAGCAAGCATTACCGTGTGCCCGCCGATGCCAAGCTCGACCTCACCGCCGACGTGCCCGTGCACAGCGACGATCTGGTGCTGTCGCTGCTGGGCCGTGCGCTCGCGCTGCTGCCGCGCGACAAAGCCGAACTGATGGCCGAGGAAGTCGGCCAGGAATACGGCCGGGCGATGGCCCAAGGATTGGCCGGCACCAATCTGGCCGCAGGGCAGCGCAGCCTGCGCTCAGCGATGCAGGCTGTGGCCGACGCACTCACCGCACACGGCTTCGCCGCCCACGCCGATCAGCGCAACAACCAACTGCGCATCGTCAACAACCACTGCCCGTTCGGCGATGTCGCCATCGAGCACCCGGTCATCTGCGCAGTGGACCGCGGAATGGTGAAGGGCATGCTCACCGCCCTCTACGGCGACGCCGACGTCGCCACCATGCAGTCGCTCCCGATGGGCGACACGTTCTGCGCGACCAGCGTCTGAGGGTTCCCGAGCAGCAGCTGCTGCGTCAGAGGTAGTAGCCGAGCACGTCGATGATGACGTGGGTACTGCCGGTGTTCCAGACGATCAGCCCAGGTTGCTGGAATTCGTTGAGGTTGCACAACGTCGTATTCGCGATCGTTTGATCGCTGCCGGTCCAGTCCAGGCACGAGGCCTTGTAGGTCGGGGCGCCAAACCGGGTGACGGCGAGGAAGCCGCGACCGATCGTGCGGCCGCCGTGACGGTGAAACTGAGAGCGCGGGCACCTGCGGGCACCAGTTGCGTGCCCTCCACCGCGCCGGTGGTCAGGTTGCGACCGAAGTTGGTGTACACCCCGCGCCCACCGCCGATGTGGCGCATGCCGTCGGGCCAGCGGCTGTCATACACCCGAGTGGGTTCGATCACATGGAGGCTGCCGGCGGTAGAGGCATCGCCGAGTTTTCGCCAACCCCGCGGTGAGCCGGACTGCACGCACACCCAGATCGCGCCGTTGACGTCGCGCAGCATCTCACCGCTGCTGTGGATGTCACCGCGCTCACTGGGCGGCGGGCCATCGCCGGTGAGCGCGATGTCGGCATGCGCTCCGTACGCCACGACCCCGGTCCCGATCGCGGAGTTGCCGGAGACACCGGCAATGCCACCACTGGCCTGCACGCCGATCAAACCTGCCGTCAGGTTGACGCCGTAGGCGGTGCCGTACCCGCCGTAGAGGGTGGATGATTCGCCCGCCAGACCGAACCCGGTGGGGTTGTAGACGTTGAGCGTCGCTCCCGCGAGATCGGCCGACAGGCTGGTCGAGTCGGGGCCGGCATTGTTGGCGGCGCCGGCGTACATG
>Ga0105047_10017174_pt1 | contig 11291 bp, 12 predicted proteins | sample MAT04_FD_78384 | JGI IMG/M metagenome (GOLD analysis project Ga0105047, IMG submission 78384) | Freshwater microbial communities from Lake Fryxell liftoff mats and glacier meltwater in Antarctica - MAT-04 (megahit assembly) | ecosystem: Environmental > Aquatic > Freshwater > Ice > Liftoff... | reverse complement strand
GGGCTGTCGAATAAAAAGAAGACGACTGAACGTACGAAGTTGAGTGGCAAATAAAAAGGTGAGTTATAGATGCCGTGGAATCCATAAATACCGGCGGCAGTTCTTTCTTCGGTAATGCTTAAACCGCCGGTCAGCGAACCTAGTTTGTATAATAAAAGCCCAGCTAACGCAGCAATAATCACCAAAAGTAAAATTAGAAAGTTAGTGCGTTCGCTTAGATAAATCTTAATTTTTTTCATGCTTAAGCTATTATACCCGATTAGTTCTGCTAGCTACTACTAGCTATTAAATGGGTCCTGTTGACGGCTTTCAATTGATCGGAAACGCTGCTTCTCATTATCAAAGTACAACTCTACGCCTCCGGTCGGGCCATTACGGTGCTTTTTAATGAATATATCAGTGATTTTTTTGCGATCAGTCTCCGGATTGTAGTATTCCTCTCGGTAAATAAAAGCCACCACGTCGGCATCCTGCTCAATCGAACCTGATTCACGCAAATCGGCTAGTTGTGGGATTTGCGGATTGCGGCTTTCTACCGAACGGCTCAACTGACTAAGAGCTAACACTGGCACATTCAGTTCCCTGGCTATACCCTTAAGCCCTCGTGAAATCTCGGATATTTCTTGCACACGGTTACTCTCACCGCCAAAACGGCTGCCACCGCTCATTAGTTGCAAGTAATCAACAATAACCAGGCCTAGGTCGCGCTGGTGAGCCTCACGACGGGCTTTGGTGCGCATATCGCTGACTGTTATGCCGGGAGTGTCATCAATAAATATCTGAGCTTCACTGAGTGTGCCCATGGCTTGGCCAATCTTTTCGAAGTCAGCGTCAGTCAGGTTGCCAGTACGAAGCGCCCAGGCATCAACGCCTGATTCCATAGATAGCAAACGGTCCACTAGTTGTTCTTTGCTCATTTCCAGGCTAAATATTAGCACCGGCAAATGTGATTGAACAGCAATGTTATGAGCGAAGTTAAGCGCCAAAGCGGTCTTACCCATCGATGGCCGGGCAGCCAGAATAACTAGGTCTGAACGCTGAAAACCAGCCAAAGTGTGGTCCAGGTCTTTAAAACCTGTCGGCGTACCCCTAATTTTTTGCTTGTCTTTGTGTAAATCATCAAGCCTATCAAAGCTTTCGGCCAAAATAGTTTCTAGGCTGACAACGGTTTGCTTAATGTGCTGTTGGCTGACCTGAAAAAGCTTGGACTCGGCCTCCTCGATTAATTCGTTGAGTTGCCTAGACTCATCATAGGCCAGCTCGGTCATTTCTCTCGAGGTAGATATTAGACGACGACGCATTGCTTTTTGGGCGACAATTTCAGCGTATTGTTCGACATGAGATGCCGTTGGCACAAAGTTTGTTAGTTCAGTTAAGTAGCCTGCGCCGCCAACCATGTCCAGGTAGCCATTGTTTTTAAGGCGGTCAGATAATGTCAGAACATCCAGCGCTTCATGCCGTTCATATATTTGCTGCATAGCTTCATAGATACGTTCGTGACGCTTTTCGAAGAAGTCACTAGCATTGATACTGTCGGCAATCTTCACGATCGCGTCACTATCAATCAGTAAAGCGCCCAAAAGACTGGCTTCGGCTTCGGTATTTTGAGGCTGCTGTTTAGCAGTGGTCGGTTCCATGTAGTTGTAGCTCCCTCAAGCTTAGTAGCATGTTCGTATTACGATTCTAGCAGTTCGGCGCCGCCAAAAATATTGCTTATGGTTGATAGATTGGAGGTTTTTGGCGTTGTTGCTGCTTTTGCGGCCGGTACATTGACCTTGGATGGGCTGGCATTTTTGTCTACCAGGCATTCTATTTGAATATGTTGACCAGTTAATTCCTGGACAATATCGGCAATTATTTGGCGGTTCCTAGGCTCATTAATGCGTTTTTGATGAAAAGCGAAACTTAGTGATAACCGCAAAGTACCCGGCTGGCGAAAATCCGGTTGTGCCATGCGGGCAATGCCGTAAAGCGTGTTGTACTTTTGTTTTAGAGCGCTCAGAATCTCCGGCCACAACGTTTCATCAAGACTTTTATCGCTCTTTTCGCTAGATTTTGTTGGGTTATCGTCTAAGGACTGTACTCCTGGCATTTTTTTTGACGCTATTGTTTTTGATGCTTTATGTTTGGCGGATACGCCCGATTCTTGCCCGGGCTTTGTTTCTAATACTGGTTCGGCTAGCTTAGGTGGTTTACTAATTACTTTTCTGGTGTAGCTAGCTTCTGTAGATGTAACTGTTGAACCGCTGACGGGTAAGGTCTTTAAAAGCGCGATCTCCAAGTACCTTTCAGGATCGTGGGCTATGGGCACTTCCACTAATTGCTCTAGGATTTGCAGCGTTTGATGGGTATCAAGCGTAGTTGTGCCGTTTAGTAGTTGAGTGCGCAGTAAGCCAGCCAGTTGTTTGGCAATAGTCGTAGCCTGATAGCCGCTATCATATAATTGGGAAATCTGCTTCATTAGGTCGGCGCTATCCCCTACTGACAAGCTATTAGCTAATTGGTTTAAGGCTTCAACTGGCGGGATGCCCAGTAAACTCTGGACATCACTAAGCTCTAGTTTTTGTCCATGGCTACTCGCCTGGTCCAGCAGACTAATACTGTCTCTGAAGCTACCCTCACCGTGTTCAGCTAAGATCTGCAAAGCTGCGTCACTAACCTCAATTCCTTCAGTTTTGGCAATACTTTTCAAGTGAGCGACAACCTTATCTTTATCTACCGGTCTAAAGGAATAGCGTTGAGTACGGCTCACAATAGTTTCTGGCAGCTTATGAGCGTCGGTGGTGGCCAATATAAAGACAACATGCGCTGGTGGTTCCTCGAGAGTCTTGAGTAGTGCGTTAAAAGCTTCTTTAGTGAGCATGTGCACTTCATCGATAATATAAACTTTATACTTGGCGCTGGTCGGCGCGACATAAACTTTATCACGTAGCTCGCGGATTTCATCAATACGGCGATTACTAGCGGCATCTATTTCGATGATATCCATGTGCGATGAGTCGTCTGTGTAGGGCAAATTATTAATTTGATGGGCTAAAATACGGGCGATGGAGGTTTTGCCAACGCCACGAGGACCGGTAAACAGATAAGCATGACTAATCCGGCCAGACTTTATTGCCTGATCCAAAGTCTGTGTAATGTGTTCCTGGCCGACAATCTCATCCATCGACTTAGAACGGTATTTACGATATAAAGCCTGCCCCATAGTCATTCAATTATACGCATAATCACAAGCGATGTCTGTTGTGATTTAGAGAAATGGCGGAACCAGGCTAGAGATTGAGCTAAAGAGCGGCTTCGAGCGCGGCCCATTCGACAGTAGCGTCATCTTCTGGGATATTTACACTGACTTGATCACCGGGCTTAGCCTTAAAGTAGGTAACGCTGGCTAACAGAACGCGTAGTTTTTTGCCATTAACATCTACGAAGTAGTGGCCGGCCTCTAAGATAAGGGTGCCGACAACTTGTTTGCGCGGAATAGGGCCGATTTGCTTATAAAGGAAAGCGCCGTCTTCGGCGATAGTAAGCTTAAGGATATCACCTTGGACCAGTTTAGATTTACTGGCGTAATTGGCGGGTACAGGGTACATCTTGCCGTCGCTACCAACCATGTTTTGACCATCAAAGACACCCTCAATTACTTTGCCGAGTGTGTCTTCACGGGCCACAGGCGCTACTTTTTCATCGTCACCTACTAGGCTGATTAATAATTCGGTGGCGGCAGCCAGATTAGTTTCGGCTTCTTGTATCAAGGCTCGGAGTCGTTTTACTTGTTTGTCTGGTATGTCTGGCATTTTGTCTGTCTCTCAAATAAGTGTTTATTAGGTACACTTTCCTCCCTAAACTACCATGTTTGATAGGTCAAGTCAAAAAACCTAGTAAAAACTGTGGATAAAAGTGTACGTCTATTTGTGTGATTTTTGGCTTTAGGAGCCCGCTTAGGCAGGTTAACTACCATTTCTGATCTGTTAACCTGCCAATGCTGACTGCTAATAACTAGTTGGATTAGACTAGTTCAACAGTTGCGCCGGCGTCTTCAAGAGTTTTCTTGGCTGCTTCGGCGTCTTCTTTTTTAGCTTTTTCGAGGACAGGCTTTGGAGCACCATCAACGATAGCTTTAGCTTCACCAAGACCAAGGCCTGTGATGTCTTTAACAGCCTTAATAACTGCTACTTTTTGAGCACCAGCATCCTTAAGGACGACGTCCATTTCAGCCTTTTCTTCGACAGCAGGAGCTGCGTCAGCTGCAGGACCAGCAACAGCAACTGCTGCAGCAGCTGGTTCAATGCCGTATTCGTCTTTTAGGATAGTTCCTAGTTCGTTTACTTCTAGAACTGTAAGTCCTACTAATTGTTCTGCAATTTTCTTTAAATCTGCCATTGTATTGTTCCTCTTCGTTTATTAATTATCTTGAATTAGCTAGCTTTTGCTTCTAAGCCTTTTAATAGACCATGCAAGTTGCCACCTAGGCCACTCATAACACCGTTTACTGGTGCATTCAAAGTGTTGATCAGACCTGCAATAAGCTGTTCTTTGCTCGGCAGAACTGCTAGGGCTTTTACGCTAGCCGCGTCGATGAATTCACCTTCGGCGGTAATAGCGCCAACAAACTCAAGAGTTGGGTTGGTCTTGGCGAAGTCATTAAGACTTCGGGCTGGCGCAACTTCGTCTTCGCTGTTGAAAGCGTATAGCAACATGCCTTCAAGCGCGGTTGTCTCAACATCCTTTAGAGATGCTGTGGCCTGAACGGCTTTAATGACCAAGCGGTTCTTGATCACCTTTACTTTGGTGCCAGTAGTTTTTGCATCACGGCGCAAGCCTTGAAGGGCTTTAACGGTGGTGCCTTCGTACTTGGCGACGACAGTTAGCTTAGAGCTAGCAAGTAGATCGCTAACTTCTTTAACTACTTCGTCCTTCTTGTTTTTCGTTAATGCCATGGGACTATGTCTCCATTAAATATTGTTTGCGTAGCTATCGACCTTTTAGCTTTGCATATTTTCCGTTGCCAAACAAAAACGCCTTAGGTTTTATCCAAAGACGCTTAAACGCTCAAAAGAGATTGTTTTTACCTTGGCGACTTTATCAAGACTTATCAAATGATTTGTCCGTCGCTGTCTCTGGCAACTTAGCTGTAAGTATACTACACCATATCTGTTAGGTCAAGCTGCTGAGGCGGCCGGTAAGTGCGCGTTCCATAGCTCGTGTTCATAATCTGTTCCTGTTCGTTCTGGTTGTGGTACGTTCATCCTGAGCTTTATGTCCCTACGTGATAGAGTTCAGTTTCGCGTCTTACGAGGGTGCTGCCCATTATTGCTGGCGGCATGCCAGGCTTTGCATTTGAAAATGCTGCCTGTGCTACTTGCTCGGCCGAATCTATGGTAGGTCGGGCTAGGTTATGGACCCCGTAGACTTCGCATCCATCCTCATTAACGCCTACTGTATAAATAACATCTCTATCGTGACTAATTATTTCTACTTTCGCCATCATTATCCCTTTCTTAATTTAAAAATATGCTTCCTTTGAAGCCTACTTAAGTTTTTGGACTGTGCTTGGCGCTGTTAACGCGAAACTTCAATCATGTTGAAGCACAGCCCCTGAAGGCCGAGAACGAGAAGATTCTGTTGCTTTACATGACTGATATACATGTTTCTATATAACTCTCGTTAAATTATTTTGTCAATAACTTGATTTTTTTTGCGTAAAAGAGCATTATACTGTTTGATAAATTATTATGACCGACTTACCTACAGGACCAGCAGGAATAAAACTCAACACCATATATCCTTATGGTCGAGATGAGAATGCCATAGATGCCGTTCACTTCAGCTTGCATCCAGAAGAACTAGTAGAAGAGCGGGATGTAGTTTTGGACACACTAAGAGCAAGCGGAGATACCTCTAGCTACTTTGAAAGGTTTGTCCTACGTAAAATAGATGATCTTGATACATTCTTAAACACTCCGTCAGTTGAGGTCTGGCAAGAAAATTTACCTCTTTTGGATGATATTGCCAAAGAAATTGATGTTAGCTGGAGGCGTTTAGCTTCAGCTTGTCTCAGTGAGCACTTTCAACTTTCACACCAGGTTATGCTTGTTTGTCCCGAATCTCCTACACCGATTCAAACAAATCTGGGGGCACTCACAATAAGTGCAAAAGTTATTTTTCAACGTAACCCTCGCGATTTTAGCCGTATTCAACCAGTGCATGCTAATTACTGCTTCCAAAGGGTCACCCCAGAGTAATTAACCGTCTATTTGGTTCAACTTGAATTGTGTATAGCGTTCCGCGGCTAAGCGAGTCAGTTCTTCATCGTCACCTGTATTCACAAACTGCATGGCCTCGGCCATCATCGGATGGACTTCGGCCAATTTTTCGTGCATTTGCAGTACAAGTTTGCGGTAGCCAGGATGGCCCTGAGGACTAGTGCGGAGTTCATGGAAATGGAAGGCTTCGCGGGCATTATATGTGACTTTCCAACGCATCTTGTGACCGAGTAAAGTGGCGTATTGGGCTTCTAGCTGGTAGCCTGCTTGCTGTAATACGCTATAAAGTTTAAGGCTGATCTCGAAACACGCTTCGAATTGATCAACCAAGCCTGCATCTTCAATCAACTGTGGAACTTCATAACCATATCTTGGCGTAAGGAGTTGCCAGTTCATGTCGTCTACCATACGGTGGCGTTGCAAATCGCGAAAAATGCCGTAATCACAGACTAAGTCCCAGCTATAATGAGCTTTTTCTAGAGCTCGGCCAGGACGATGGCGCCGATTGAGCCGTTCGCCCATATAAGTCTTAAAGACCCTGGCTTTTATATCGTACGACCAGTCACTGATCTCGGACTGCAGTTGATCCTGGGAGAGGTTACTATGTTCGTAGAGCATATCCGGTACCAGCAGCAACTCATTTTTTGGCCAAAAATCAACAAGTGTGACTTCTTCGCCTGCTGCCGAGGCGTGATTATCCGGCAAGTACTCGAAAGCTAGCTCTTTAAGATTTTTCGCGGTATTTGCCCGGTAAGCGACCAAGGCGCCGCCTCGTTCTGGTTTATCGGCCCGTTGCAAGAACACTGGCATTACCTTGCGAGCTTGGACTAGTAATTCATCACCAGTCTTGCGCGCCTCTGGCAGCTCATCGCTTTGAAGGTGCATTATTAGACTCTCGAGTGCCTGGCCGGAAGCAAAAACCCCAACCGTAGACTTAGTAGCCACCGGTAGTACACTGCGCACAGCATCGCATGCCTGGGCTCTAGTAGCGCCTTGCCAAGCTAAATCTCGTTCAGCTTGCGGCGTAGAAGAGTTGGCCCGAACATGCTCTGTAAGATGCCTAACCATCGTGGAGTACAGTTCAAAAACAGTATCCATAGCATGGACATACTGCTTTTTGATCGCTGGCTTAAAATGATCTGGGACGTAATACTTATACTTGCCGTTAACGTCTTTCTGATCAAAATAGATATAACGCGTCGATTGTTCCAGGTACGCAGCCAAACGGCCCCATTCAAGTTTTTTGGTTAATAAGTTGGAAGCGTTCTCAAATACAAAGTGCAGACCACCTAATTGCTGGACTGAGTCATCGCCGTAAGCCGTGATGACTCGCTCTAAAAGCTTTTCATCTTTGCCCATTTTGCTGGCGAATTCATCTAGCAGAGTAATGCGCATATCATCGCCGCGACGGCTCAAACGAGCCATAGCTGCCGCTATAGTTATCGGCGTTAACTTATCGGTAAAGGCATAGACATCGCCGTCAACCGTGGTAACGGCATCTTGCAAAAAGTTTTTGCCGGCTTGAGTAATTATACTGATGCCGTCCTGATTTTTTTCTACAAACGCCAAATCTTCATCTGACGTGATGTTGTCTTTGGAGACGTCGGTGGTGATTGGTGGCTCGTGTGGTGCTGGCAGCTGTTTACTGTCGATGATTTCTTTAACAGACATCGCTGGGGTATCAACTGCGGCATTTGCGATTGTACGCACAGCCAATGCCGCGGAAACTAATTTCCAAATATTTTTACTCACTTCTTCTGGTGTATCAGTTGCGAAAACCACCGGCAACTTGCGTTGGTTGGCCTCCCACAAGTATCCAGCCCGAACTCGTTCCAGAAAAGCTTCATCTAAGTTATCAAAGCGTTCGGTATTAGTGCGGTCCTTGACCCGTTCCTTCAGCATAGAAACAGGTGCATCAAGCACTATGCAAAGATCTGGCTCCATATCACCTACTGCGAAACTTATAATACTATTAATGGTGCTATAGTCCGGTACGTCACCACGGCCATAGTATTGGATGGCTAGTGTGGTCAGGTAATTACGGTCGACTATACAAACCACGCCGTGCTCAACGCTTTGCTTAATAATTTGTAAACTTTGCGAACGAGCAGCATTATAAAGTAACACTTCAGTACGGGTATTCATAGGGTAGCGTGGGTCTTGAGTAAGCTGGCGAATTGCCCGTGCCGTTAGATCACTCTGACTATCGGGCTCACGCAAAACCCGAACTGGTAAACCGGCAGCCTGCAAACGACGGGACAACTCCAGTATTTGCGTAGTTTTACCGACGCCCTCCGGACCCTCTAGAACGATGTATTTACCTCTAGTCATAAGATAATCCCTCAATTTTGGCGGGCATCGAACGGACATCCTTGTAGGCTTTTGGCAACATCATATCGGGCGACCAAGTTTTGATAATGGTGTCGAGATCAGTGCCTTGCTGGTATTTGCCACTAAAGTCGCTGTCGCGGCCTTTCCCGTAGCTACCTTCAACTTCACCAGTTTCATGAAATATAATTTGGGCGGTGCGTTCACCGACGGGTAACAAAATAGTTTCACGCTCATTGAGGTTGTAAATTTCTAGAGTTAAGCGGTTTATATAGCCCGGGTCTATCCAACCAGCATCAAAACAAACGGCGATACCATTACGGCCCCAGCTGGAACGAGAACGGACTTCGCAAGCACCAGGCGGTAAAATTCCAAAAAATTCATGAGTATGGGCCAGTATGCGCTCACGGGGTTTTAAGCTGATAACAGGGTGATCTAAGGGGATGTTGGCGACTGGCTTGAAACCATTCAATGCACACCATTCACCGTGAGGCATGGCTTTGTAAGGCCCGTCAAAGTATCGCTCGACATCTTCCCTGTCAAACGGGTTGTAGATGGTGCGATCGTTCATCTTTTCAATTCGGTAATAATAGTGGCCAAGCGTTACATCTAGGCTAGCGTGGCTGACGTGCTTTGGTAAATAAGGATGGCAAATAATATGGCCTTCATCGATGGCCGCTCTGATCTGCGTGTTACTGTATACTCCCATTTGTTCTCCCAACTTGTTTATATTTTAGTTCAAACAGATAGAGAATGGCAAGCACAATAATAATGTGATTTTTACGCAAATAGCTGGTGATAACTACTTATGCTTATAATTTGAGCCACTAAAAAAGCTCTCCTAGACTTCCAGAGAGCTTTTTAATAGATAGGGACTATCTAGTTGACGCTTGAAAGCTCAACAGGAATTGATGGACCCATAGTAGTAGTTATGTGAACGGCCTTGATGTAGGTGTTCTTGATACTATTTGGCTTGCTTGCTTTAATGCTATCCATAACAGCCGTAATGTTATCGAGCAATTGCTTTTCGGTAAAGCTGACTTTGCCAACACCTAAATGCACAATACCAGTGGTATCAACACGGTATTCTACGCGTCCAGCCTTAGCTTCGGCAATAGCACGATTGATATCAGTAGTTACTGTGCCGCTCTTTGGGTTTGGCATTAAGCCGCGTGGGCCTAAGCTTCGGGCGTACTTACCAAGTTTCGCCATCAAAGCTGGTGTCGAGATTAATGTATCGAAATTCATTACACCCTTGTCTAGCTGAGCGAAAAGCTCTTCGCTGCCAGCGATGTCGGCGCCGGCCTTTTTAGCTTCAGCAACGTCATCGGTCAAAACAGCCACACGAACAGTCTTGCCGTTACCCGCAGGTAGTAACAAATTGTCACGGATGTTTTGATCGGCATGACGTGGATCGACAGCTAGGTTTACGTGCAGCTCAACAGTAGCGTCAAATTTGACATGGCTCGTCTTTTTGGCAAGCTCGACAGCTTTGTCGAGGGCATAAACTTTATCAGCCTCGATTTGCTCTGCAGATTTCTGGAAATGCTTACCACGTCGCTCTAAACGGCTCCGAGTAGCGACCTCAGGTACTTTTGGCTTCTCAGCAGCTTCTTCATGGCTTGCCTTGCGGGCTTCCTTGGCTTCTTTTTCGGCAGTTTCTTCTATGGCTTTAGCGCTTCGCTTACCAGCCTTGGCAGTTGCCTTAGGAGCTTCTTTAACTTCTTCTAATATAACCTCAGCAGTTTCTGTAATTTTTTGATTCTTAGCTTTAGCAGCTTCTTTGTTAGCTGCTTCAGCTTTCTTGGTAGTTTTCTTGGCTTCTGCCATCATATTCTCCTTCGTGGTGCGAACGGCTTTTTAGGCCTCCCACAATTTAATTATTAACCGTGTAACGCGTCGATTGCCCGTTCTGTCGTGAGGCTACCAATCGTACTTAAATGACGTTGTGCGTGAGAACGTTGCTTTGCAAATGATTCAGCTGCAACACTCATAGACTAAGCCTCAACCTCAATACCCATACTGCGAGCCGTGCCAGCTACCATCTTTTTAATAGCTTCTATGTCGTCGGCGTTCATGTCGTGAGCTTTGTCCTCGGCGATTTTAGTGAGCTGTGCTTGCGTAAGCTTTTGAGGTAATTTTTCACTATTCGGACGTCCAGAACCTTTCTTGATACCAAGTTCAGCGCGAATGCGGTCGTCGGTAGGCATGCCAACAACACGAAATTCCATGCTGCGGTCATCAAAAATAGTAATATGCGCTGTAACTGTCGCGCCTTGCATTTCACGGGTAGCGTCATTGAACGGGCCAATAAAGTCCATCATATTAACACCATACTGGCCCAGGGTGCTACCTACTGGAGGCGCCGCACTGGCTTGACCAGCTTTTAATTTCATCTTTAAATTAGCTTTTACTGTCTTTGCCATTGTTTCTCCTAAAATTGCTGAAATTGCATGTGATTACTGAAGCTAGCAATCAAACGTGCGTAACCTGTTAATTGTAGCCTATCTTGGACAAAAAGTCCAGTGACACCACCTTGCTTGAAAGACGGACGATTATTTATTCAAATTGTACTAAGTTATAAAAAACAGCTAGTTGCTCACCGCTTTCCATCGTGTGTACGGTTGTGGCAATATCAGGAAGTGTCTCCATATATGATAATTGCGCTAAAATCTGAGAACCAACTTGTATATATCTCCT
>Ga0105047_10017173_pt1 | contig 11292 bp, 15 predicted proteins | sample MAT04_FD_78384 | JGI IMG/M metagenome (GOLD analysis project Ga0105047, IMG submission 78384) | Freshwater microbial communities from Lake Fryxell liftoff mats and glacier meltwater in Antarctica - MAT-04 (megahit assembly) | ecosystem: Environmental > Aquatic > Freshwater > Ice > Liftoff... | reverse complement strand
GGATTGATGGCCACCCGGTAGAGGTCGATCACGACTTCCTTGTTGGCGTCCGCCGTGTTCAATCCCTCGAAGCGTACCCAGCGTTCAGGCAGCGGCTGAGTGAACATCGCCGTGACGTTGGCGGCACCGTAGCTGTAGCTGGCGGCGATGGCACCGGTGACGCCGGTGAGATCATTGAACATAATCGAGCCGTGCTTGGCGTTGACCGTGTACTTGCCGGCTGCCACGGTCGTCGCCCCCGCTTTGATTACCACGGTGGAGACGTTTTGCTTGCCAAGCAGATAGAGCTTGCCGAGTTCTGCTGCGGCAATGACAGGCTCGTCGGTGACGGTGCCGGTGGTAACCACTGTGGTGGAACCGTAAAGAGCGAGTTCCAGATTCGACTGGATGAGTTCCTCCAGCGTGCAAGAGAACTCGCCCTTCTTGGTCTTGATGAGTTGCAGGTCGGTCAGCCGCTGGCCGGATTGGGATTCCTGATGCTCCAGGGTTTCGACGGAGAGCGATACCTTGAGATCGGGTACGTTGCCGACGAAGGTGAGACCCTGCGGATTGCCGCTGACGTCGCGGGAGCCGATAAAGACGCGACCTTGTCCAGAGAAATAAGTCATGAGGTGTTACTCCTTGTGGGTGGTGGGATGAGAGACTGGGTTTGCTTCGTTCCGGCCGGCGCGTCGTGCGTCTGCTGTCGCGACCTTCTGACCGACGCTGTGCTCGATGAGCCACTCGGCCGTGCTGTCATCGACGTCGATGACGTTGCCCGCGCCGAGTTCATCTCCGGCATGGGTGTGGGGTTTCAAAAGTTCGATTTGCATGATTTATCCTTGCTGTGAGAGGTCAGAGACTAGGGTTCGATAGGTGATCTGGTAGCGGGCAGGAATCGCAGTTGCGCTTGCATCGGCGTCCTCGACGTCCCACTCGCATTCCAGTTCCTGCAGCCCGAGCACCAGTCCGCCAAAATTGGCCTGCGCGAAAAGCGCGGCATGGGCGCTCACCAGCAACTGGTCGGCAATTCGATGCGCGGACATCCCACCCTGATCGCGAGCGAGCGCCGTGAGTCGGATGACCAGGTGCCGCTCGGCGCGATCATTGGGGCGCGCGACGATGCCATCCGACTCGGGGAACATGAGCAAGGCCGGTGCTTGATCGCGGGTCACGCCAGTCGGTGGCGAGCGTATGAGCGCAGCCCCTTGGGCGGCTGCAAAAGGGGCAAGGACGCCCATCACCGCCTGCAAAATTCTTTCGCGAAGCGATTCGATCATTGGATTTCCGTAGGAGGTCCGTAAAATGTGCGGCTTGATTAAAAGGAAAGCAGATCGTCATGGCGACACCGCCGCCCAAGAAAAAACATCGCAGCAGTCAGTCCTCGCCCAGCCTCTACACCGTGCGTGTGGAACTGGTGGGCTCCGAGCCGTCGATCTGGCGTCAAATCGTGGTTGATGGCCGCATTCGTTTGGCGGCGTTTCACCACGTCCTGCAAGCCGCCATGGGCTGGTCGGATTCCCACCTGCACAAGTTCGAGATTCGCAAGAAGCACTACGGCGTACCCGATCCAGAACTCGATGGATCCGATTGGGAAATGCTGGATGAAAAGAAGTACCGTTTGAACCAGTTGCTCGATGTCGGTGACACGTTCGACTATCTTTACGACTTCGGCGACAGTTGGGAACACAGAATCCACGTCGAAGCGATCGATGACGAAGTCGATCCGCATCGCGCCGAAGGGGTTGCCTGGATCGAGGCCGGTGAGCGCGCCTGTCCGCCCGATGACGCCGGAGGCATCGCCGGGTTTCAGGAGATGTTCGCCACGCTTGAGAACGCGCCCTATGGCGATGAAGCCGAACGACTGCAAACTTGGGCTGGCCTCGATTTCGATCCGGAGCGATTCGACCGGCGCGCGGCCAACATCACGATCCTGCGCATGCTCTGGAACGGCTGGATCAAGATAGGCGCCTGACCGTCTCCTAGAGCCGGGTCAGCGAGGCCCGGGCTTCCGAGCCGTCACCCAGTTGCGTGACTTCACGCACCCGGTAGCTCACCGCAGCCATCACCAGTTCATCACCGGGGCTAAGCGTCAGCCGGCTCTGCGGATACCGGATGGTATAGCCCCGACTCACACCCAGCCCATCGAGCACGTCTTCATCAGGAGCGCGGAAATCAGCCATGACCACCACGCCCCCGAATGTCACCGGCGTCAGCATCCCGGACGAGGCGGCCGCGTCATACAGCGCACCAACGTCCATCATCACGACATTGTCAGCTTCACCAGCACGCCGGGGCGATGACACATTGGCAGCGGGTTTGACTGGGTGTGAAGATCGGTGCCGCGTTCGAACTTGCGCGGCTCCTGCTTGGCGTAGATCGACTGACCCAAGGTATTCACCGTCTCGTTGAAATCGGCTGGGGCCACATAGGTGCCAAAGGTGTCGATGGTGCCCAGCGGGAAGCAATGCGCTTCGCCAGCCGCGATAAAGCGCCGTGTTGCGCCGTTGCCATCGGTGGCCTGACCGCGATACTCCTCAAAGACGATGCCGCCGAAGGTGAAGCCGGCGCGCACGTCATCACGCAGGATCGCGCCTTGCTGGTAGTTCTCGTAGGCTTTCTCGACGACCGGGTGGGCGATGAGTTTTTCGAAGAACTCGGGTGAGCACAGGCAACGCACCGCCGTCATGAACTCGCCACGCAGGTTGTCTTCGATGTGCGCCAGGACATCGACGCACTTCTGGCGAACCTTGGTGGCATCGGTCGTCAAGGCGAAATTGACCGTCTTGGGTGTGATCTGGAACTCGCCGTAGAGATCGTAAAGCGTGGAGCCATCGGCATCCAGGATCACCCCTTTGAGGGCGCCCATGCGCAGGTGCTCCAAGGTGATCGCGTGCTTGTTCCGCATCGTTTCCAGATGACGCGCCATCACACCAGCGATGGTCTCCAGTTCCGTTTCGGAACCGAAGGCGCGCAGTCCCTGGACTTCCTCGGGCAGCACCACATCGTCGTGCGGGATGTGCGGGATCACGAAGGAGCGCATCTTGCGCTTATCGCGACTGCCCACGGTGCCGGGACTCCCGACAGGCAGGGTCGGCAGTAGGTTCAGTACGCCATTTTTTTCCTCGACGAGGATTTGACGGAAGCGCACCGGACGCACCGGAAACAGATTGAGGGATTCAAGCCGGCCATAGCGGTTCGGCAGGTGATTGATAGCGGCCGTGAGGTTTGCCATCGTGAAGGCGGGATTCGAGAACGGGTTTTGCATGGAAGGACTCCTCGACGGGTTTGATTAGACGGCGTGGCGAACGAGCACGCCCAGTGCTTTCAACTGGGCAATGGCAGCGGCCTTTTGTGGGGCAGTGATGCCGACCGGCCAGGTCAGCGCGTGATCGGCCACCACGGCATGGCGCGTGATCACCACACCGTCGGAACGGTCGATCAAGGTGGCGTCGACGGCGGCCGTCAGGACGCCGGCCGCGACTTCGGTACCATCGGTCGCGGCAGGATCGAGCGCCTTCACTTTCTCGGTGAGGGTGTCGAGCCCGACCACCGCCCCGAGGATGAGGTTTTGGCCGGCGGCGATGGTGAGTTGATCGCGCGAATAGAGATTCGGGGCTTCGTACTTGAGCAGGTCGCCCAGGTTGAGTCCTTCGGTAATGACAGGCATGACTTATTCCTTTCCAGTGAGTTTCTTGATGGCCGCCATCAGGGGATTGGCAGCAGGACGATGGGATGCGGCATTCCCGTCGATCGGAGCAATCGTCGAGTGGATCTCGATGCTTTCTGCACGGGCTGCCAGGAGCGACTTCCGAACCTGAGATTCGGTTGCCCCTTCCGACAGGAAGCGGGCGGTCAGCCCGGGGTGACCGGCGAGTTGGCAAAGTTCGGCGATGGCGATGGCGTCAGCGCGTGAGGCGCCAGGCGCCACTGGGGTAGGGGCATCCTCGGCCGGGGCCGCATCTGTGACGGGCGAGGCTGGCACGGCGGCCGAATCAGTAACCGGGTTGATCTCAGCAGGTACATCAGGGTGTTCAGGAAGCGACATGGTCGTGTTCTCCAGAAGGGTGGGAAGGGATGCAGTAATGGCTGTGGAAAATGAGCGCGTAGGACCTGACACCGCGTGGCCGCGCGCTCGACGCGCCACCAAGAAACTGCTGAAGTCGGCCAGCACCCCGTCGAGGCTGCCAACGGCATCGGCCAGCCCCACGGTCACGGCGTCTTGGCCGAAATAGATGCCGGCCTGGGTCGCTCGCACGGCATCGACATCAAGCGTGCGCATCGCCGCGACATGCTCGAGGAAGATTCCGTAGAGGCGATCGACTTCGGTTTGCAGGCGGGCATGCGCGTGGGGATCGAGGGGCTCGTGTGGCGAGAAATCGCTTTTCTGATCCCCTGCTGTGATGGCGGTGTAGCGGTAGCCCTGCTGGGTATCCCGGGCGGTCTGGTCGACATGCATGGCAATCACGCCGATGGAACCGACCCCACCGGTGCGGGTGACGGTCAGGCGCGACGCGGCACTGCCGATGGCATACGCCGCCGAGAAGGCGGAATCCGACGCCAGCGCCCAGATGGGTTTCACGGCGTCTGCCGCCCGAATCCGCTCGCCCAGTTCAAAGACCCCGCCGGCCTCGCCGCCCGAGGAATCGATGTCGAGCAAGATGCCCTCGACACCCGGGTCGGCCAGCGCGGCATCGACCAGGTCAGCGATGTCCGTGTAGGACGTAAAGCCCGAGGCGGGATCCAGACCCATGGTGCGACGGACCAACGAGCCTACCAGTGGGATCACGGCGATGCCCGCATTGGCATCTACTCGAGCGTCAATGCGCGTTCGAGCGACCGGCATCGCCACGGCCGCCGTGGCGTCGGGCCAGCCAATACGCTCGCCCAACACCGAGAGAATGATGTCCAGCTTCGAGCGGGCAAGCAGCAGCGGCGTCCCGTAGAGACGGGACGCAAGATGAGGCAAGTGCATATCAGAGGGTCTCCGAAGAATCGGTGGAAACTGCGGTCGGTAAAACGGGTGCCGTTGCAGTCGGCTGGTCGTGCCGGGGATCACTTTCGAACACCAGTCCCAGGGCATCGGCCCGGGCGTTATCCGCCGCAATCTCGCGATCGACATCCTCGGCGTCGTAGCCAAAGGACGAGATGGCCTCCGAACGGGAGAGCAGACCCGACCGGATGGCGGTGAGCATGGCGTCAAACTCTTTCTTGGGATCCACCCACTGCCAGCCCTGGGGAATCCACTTCACCGCCAGATACTCGCGGCGTTTGACCACGCCGCCGCGCACATAACCGGGCAGCGACAGGGCGCCCTCAAGCACCGCTTGTTCGATAAACGCGCGCCAGATGGGCCGGCACAATTGATGGACGAGCACGCCATGCTGCAAGGCTTCGCAACGGCGACGGAATTCCAGAAGACCGGCACGGATTGACGAGTAATTGACCTGGGTGAGATCCCCGGTCAGTTGCTCATAGGTGACCCCCATGGCGGCGGCGACGGCACGAAACTGCATCCGTAGAAACTCGGCATAGCTCGCGCCGACATCCGCCGGCTGGCTGAACTTGACGTCCTCTCCCGGTTCCAGAATCTGCAGTGTGCCGGGTTCGAGTCCGGCGAGCGCGACACCGTTCTGGTCCGCCACACCTTCGCCCAGCAGGTTGTCTTCGGGAGCCAGGCGCGTAATAAAGCCGGCGAACATGGCGGCGGTTTTTTTGCGCACCAATTCGGCATCGTCGTACTGGTCAAGTTCGTTCAATTTCACCAGCGCCCGGGCGAGCCACGGTTCCCCGCGAATCTGGCCAGGACGCAACGGTCGGAAGAGATGCAGGATCTCGGTCGCATTTACGCGCACGGTCTCCATGCCGCCACTGCCGGACATGGGGGCCAGCATGCCGTCCTCGGGGTGCGAACGGTACAGGTGATACGCGACCCGCCGTCCAAGGCGATCAAACTCGATGCCGGCGCGAATGGCATTGCCATTGTCGGCCGTGGTGTTCATCGTGACCGGCAGGTGTTCGGGTTCCAACACCTGCAATTGCAGGGCCACCGCCAGATCATCCTCGGGGCGGCGATAGCGAATCCGCACCAGGGCTTCGCCGCCTTCCAGCATCGCCCGGCACGCCATCGCCTGCAGGCCATAAAAATCGGTCAGGCCGGCGGCGTCGGCGTCCAGTGTCCAGTCACGCCACAGGGTCTGGATGCGCTCCCGCAAGACCGCATCCGCCACCTGGGACTGTGGCTTGATGCCTGTACCGATGGCGTTGGCCACATAGGATTCCAGCGCGGCATTGGCCCAGGCATTGCGACGCACCAAATCCCGGCTCTTGGTACGCAGTTCCGTTTGTGTGGCGGCGAGTGCCGCGACCGCTCCCGGGTTGGCCGGTAGCCACGCGAAGGAGCGACGGCTGCCACCCGCCGCCTCGTGCAGGGGCGTGCCGCCGAACATCCGGCGACCGAAGTTACGCGATAGGCGTTTCAGCCAACGCATCTCAGAATCCCTTGGAGGTGGTGACACGGATCTGGCGGGGTGCCTTGGGCCACAAACCGCTGACCACCGCCTGATCGTGCAGGTCGCGTTTCACGGCATCGATGGCGGATTGCAATTCCTCCACCGTGCGGTACTCGACCGTCTTGTCGCCGAAGGTGACGCGCTTCTCACCTTTCGCCAGCGCGGTTTCCAGGGCCGTCAGTTGTTCCTGACTGTGTGCCATCAGCGATACACCACGAGACTCATTTCGGTGGTGTCGGCGAACGACGTACTTCCAGTCGCGCACGCCACATCCACATAGGCAGCCGTTTTGATATCCGAGGTGGATCGCGCGAGCGCCGTGCGGGCCGTCCTCGTATTGACCGAACTGCGGGCAAAAGCCAACCAGCAGTAGTTGTCATCGGCAAACGGGGCGGCGAACGTGATGTGATAGCGCCCGGTGGCCAGCCGCGTGACTCCGGACACGTTGTGCGAAGCAACGATCTGAATCGCTCCGCCGATATAGCCAAAGGTCACCCAGGCGCGAGCGATACCCGGATGCTCAGGGCGCACCAGAGACTTGATTTCCGTGGCGATCCGGTTCGTCAGTGCGCTGATCTGTGAAGCCAGACTCATGATCAAGCGATCAACTGCGCTTCGAAGATGGCGACGAAGTCGGTACTGGTGTTGCCGATATCGACGCTGGCGACAGCGCCGATATTGCTTCGCGCCTGCAACTGTTCAGGCGCCGTGAGGATCTGGGCTGCATCGAAGCGCACGCGCTTGTCGATGGCCGCCGTGAGCGCGGCAATGCCGGTCTGATCGTTCTGCAAGGCCTGTTGCAGTTCCAGCAAGGTGTCGTAGGCGGCGTCGGCACCCCCAAGAATCTGGGCACGCAGATCATCGAGCAGCGTGACGATCTTGGATGCCGAGAAGGTCGTGGTGGTGCTGCCCGGTGTCAGGTCATCAATCACCGCGAACGCAGTGATGGCGGTCTTGAGTTCATTGATCGCCGCGACCAGCGTGGACTTGTCGGTGGTCGAGAGTGACGAGAGATTGCCGATCTTGGAATAGACCGTCTTGAACTCGTCGGCGACACGAATGACCAAGCTGTGGATTTGGGTTTGCAGACTCATGGAGTGGATTCCTTTGGGTGTGGTTTCAGGTCAGCCAGCGGCTGCGGATCAAGCGACGCCCCGGATTGCGGGCGCCAGAAAAAGCGAGGCCACCGCGATGGGTGGCCTCGGCATTCGGTTCGTCAGAGACTTCATGGGGATCGACACTCGCGATCCCGAGTTGTTTTTCCAGTTCTCGCCAGTGGCGGTCTTCGAATCGATCAAGTCCGGAGGCCGCCGCAGCGGCCCGGGCATAGACGTAGCAGTCGAGCGCTTCGTTACGCTCACGCATCTTTTGCCAATCGCGGTGCGCGAATCCGTTCCGGTCACGTCGCGTGACCAGTTGCTCGGCGCAGAGTTGCTGGATGAACTCGGCGTCGACTTTGGGCAGATGCACGAAGCCGGCTGGATAGACCGTGGTCACCCCATCGTCAGCGACATCTGCCGCCTTGCGCAGGTTGTTGTAGAACTCCAACTTGGCGATGCCGCCTGCCACCGAGAACACCTTGATGCCCCGGCGTAGCTTCTTGCCGCCGGTGGTGGCATCCACCGCCGTCGGGGTGCCAACCAGTGCAGCGCCACGCGCGACGCCCTTGACGGCCATTACGCGGGAATCGCGCACGGCGCGCACGAAGGCATACGTCTCCTGGGTGGCAAACCCCGTATCCAGCGCGAAGCGCACCAGAGGCACTGACGCGCCACAGGCATGCGTCCAGGTTTCATCAAGCAGCCGTGCCAGTTGATTCCAGACTTCGGTGCGCGCGGTATCGCCCATCAACACCCGGTGCTCGACAAGCCATGCGGCTTTGCCACGACCAAAAGCCCAGATGGACGCTTCGATGCGATCCTTCTGCACGTCGCCACCACCGGTCAAGAGCAAACCACCTTCTGGAATGCTGCCGATCCGGTAGTCCTCGCGCCGTTCCAATAGGCGCTGCCAGTCAGGCGCTTCGCCTTCCTCCACCCACGTCTCACCAAGCTCGGTGTTCTTGAAGGTCTTGATGGCGGCGGCCGATCCGAATTCCTTGTTGATGGCACTCTCCCAGGCCGCTGCAATTTCCTTCCAACTACGCCAGCCGATCGGGCTGTACAGGCTCGACAGGTGAAAGCCAGCAGTCTTGCCGCCGTTACCGCCACTGCCATCGCCCATTGCCCGCCACTCGCCGTGTTCCAGCATCCACGTCTTGTGATGCTCAGGGATGGGCACCTCGCAGGACTCACAGACGTAGGCCGCCGTGTCGGGGCGACGGCCATATTCGTCACGCTCCCAGCGCAATTGCTCGAAGCGCAGCCACTGCCGATGGCCACAGTGTGGACACGGCACGAAGTAGCGACGCTGGTCACTGGCTTCGTATTCGCGTTCGATGGTGCTGACACCGGCAATCGTCGGTGTCGATACGATGAAAATCTTCCGTCGCGCAAAGGTGCGGGTGCGAGCCTCGGCCAGTGCCACCGCACTACCCTCACCATCGACGTCGATCGGATAGCCATCCACCTCGTCGAGGAACAGATACCGCACCGGCATCGAGCGCAGGCCCACGGCACTGTTGGCCCCAGTCATCACCAGGACGCCACCGCGAAATTCCTTCGCCAGAATCGTATTGCCAGAGTCGCGGCTGCGCGCCGGAGCAATCAGTTCTTTGAGGATGGCCGACTCCTCGATCAGCGGGTCGATCCGCTGCTTCGAATTTCGTTTGGCCATCTCCACAGTCGGCCATACGGCCATCATCGGACCCGGTGCGTGATGAATCACGTAGCCGATCCAGTTGCTGCCCATCTCGGTCGCGCCCAACTGGGCCGCCTTCATGAACACCACGCGCTCGACCGGTGAGGTCGGCGACAGGCAATCCATGATGGCTTTGAGATACGGCGTGCGACTGGTGCGCCAACGGCCGGGCTCACTGGAGGCCTTGCTTGACAGCATGCGGTGCCGGTCTGACCACTCGGAGACTGACAGTAGTGGATCCGGTATCAGTCCTTCCCGCCACGCACGCTCAATATCGAGTTCGCCGTCGTAATCCGCGTCCATCAATCCACCCGGGGGCGAAGGTCGCCCAGTTCCATCAAGTGATCACGCACGGCGGCTTCAATTGCGACGTGCAAGCTATGAGCATCGACTTCGAGCTTGGCCGCCATCTGCGCCGAGATGCGCGCCGGCCAGTTGAGCCAGGCATCGCGCTCGGTACGCGCCAGCCGAAACACATGGGCGATGGCCTGTGAGCGATCGACCAGATCGCCCTTGAGTCGGGCCAGTCGCACCTTGTTGGTCTGCGCCTTGACGACTTCGTTGACCGTTCGCGCCTGCAGCAGCGAGGTGCCACCGGTCGACAGCGTCGGCGTGACTGGTTCGGCGGGTTCTCGCGATGGCGCACGCGGTGTTTCATCAACAGGCGGTGCTGCTCTGGCCTTGGTTGGTGGTTTGCGTGGCGATGCGGTGTTCTGTTCCCAATCACGGTCAGCCCGATCGGCGTCGATCGTGCCATCCCCCTCGGGCGTAATTCGGCCCGTGTCGATGGCCTTCTTGACGGCAACGTGAGAGACGCCGCGATGCCGGGCGTAAGCGCGAATCGACAGACCCATGATCTACATCAAGCCGGTCGCAGATGTTCTTGAACAGTTGCGATTCAGAGCTTGGCTTTCCTCCTTTACAGCGCGTTCATGCAATCACCATCAACCACGTCGCAAGGAGACGAACATGAACGCCAACCCCATCGACAGACTAGGCAAGAAACTCGGCGACGCCGCTTTGACCCTGCTCATTCGCCTTTATCCGGAAGTACGCCAGGCCACCACCGAGCAACTGGATGCCGCCTGCGCAGCAATGCGCGTCAAGGCCATGCCGGTGGTCGACGAACTCATCGATGACGCCAGGGACGCACCCGGCGTGGCCCATCTCGCGTTTCAAACCGCCGCCTTGACTCTGGCGCACGAGGGCATCCGGGTACTCAAAACAGATCGGAAATAAATCTGCGAAGCCGGGCAGAAAACGCTTGGCTTCTCTTTTGAACAGCTCGTTCATGCAATCACCATCAACGACGTCACAGGGACATCACCATGAGCCAGATCGACAACATCCTGACCCTCATTGCCCAGAAGCATCTGGGCATTGACTCCCTGGAAACCCGCAAGTCCGACCGTCTCGACTTCCACGAAGTCGCGGTCTGGTCTCTGCGCGATGCCCTTGAAGCCGCGTTCAAGGCTGGCGTTGAAGTGGGCTACAGCACACCGAAGGCCACCGAAACGGAAATTGCCAACACCAACTAAAAAGATTCGGAAGCCGACCAGAAAACGCTTGGCTTCCGTTTTGAACAGCGCGTTCATGCAATCACCATCCACCACATCAAGGAGAGCAACATGACCAGCGAAATCAAACTCACCGACACGCAGCGCGCAGTCCTGACTCACGCTGCACAACAACCCGATGGCCAGATCACCTGGTTCCCCGATGGCGTCAAAGGAGGGGCACGGCAGAAAGTGATCGCGGGACTTTTCAACAAAGCCCTGATCACCAGCAACGGTGGCCAGGACTGGTTCGTGGCCGCCGAGGGCTACGACGCCCTTGGGCGCCCCCGGCCCACGCCTGTGACCATTCACCCCGACCCAGAGATCGAGGCCGCCGTGTCGGCCGCAGAGACCAACTGGGCGCAAGAAAAACAGGCTGCGGCAAAGCAACTGCTCAAGGCGGGCGTCGAGGGCAAACCTCGCACACGAGACAACAGCAAGCAGGC
>Ga0105047_10017167_pt1 | contig 11294 bp, 5 predicted proteins | sample MAT04_FD_78384 | JGI IMG/M metagenome (GOLD analysis project Ga0105047, IMG submission 78384) | Freshwater microbial communities from Lake Fryxell liftoff mats and glacier meltwater in Antarctica - MAT-04 (megahit assembly) | ecosystem: Environmental > Aquatic > Freshwater > Ice > Liftoff... | reverse complement strand
ATCACTCAAATGGCGGCATCGCTCGACGCACTTTCTCGATGACGTGATCGTGCTCGCGCCCCGCGCCGAATGGGTCGCAACTCTGCCCAATCACAAGCTGCCAGATCGAACAGATTTCACGCGGTATCGGCGTGATTTTTCGGGGCGTGTCACGGCTTGGCAAGCGGCGGTGACGGGGAGTGAACGACTCCGGGATGAGTTTGCTGATTGGGTGAGTAAGGGGGCAGATGTGAGCGAGGTGGCGGCACTTTAGATGTGCCCGCCCGGTCGGTGCCCGACCAGCCTTCGTAACGATTTAGCCGGGGCAGTGCCAGAGGAGAGCTGTTTGGGTGCCCGTCCTACAGACCCATTGCAGTGCCGTGGCAAAATCCATGAGCTCTTTTTCACGGTATCACATGACATTGCCCAGCCCTCATTTCAAAAAACGCGTTTCGTTGGTCATCCCGATGTACAACGAAGGCGATGCGATTGAGGTGCTGTTTGCGCGGATTGACGCTGTCTTGCCAACCATCGACCACTACGATTTTGAGATTGTTTGCATCAACGACGGCAGCACCGATGAAACGCTCGCCATCCTCAAGCTAGCGAGTGCTTCTCGGGCGAACCTGGTTGTGGTCGACTTGAGTCGCAATTTCGGCAAAGAGGCCGCGCTGTCGGCCGGCCTCTTTGTGGCTACCGGTGACGGCGTGATTCCGATGGACGCAGACTTGCAGGATCCGCCGGAGGTGATCAAGGATTTGTTGGCGAAATGGGAAGAGGGCTTCGAAGTCGTACTGGGGCGGCGCTCGGATCGCTCCTCCGACTCGATGGCAAAACGCATCACGGCGCAATCGTTCTATCGAATCCACAACGCCGTAGCGGATGTGGAAATTCCGGCGGACGTAGGCGATTTTCGCCTTATGGACCGGGTTGTGGTCGAGGCGCTGAACGCGCTGCCTGAAGGGCGGCGCTTCATGAAGGGACTGTTCGCGTGGGTCGGGTTCAAGACCGCGACTGTCGACTACCGCCGCGACGCCCGAGCGGCGGGCACCTCAAAATTCAACGCATGGAAGCTGTGGAATTTTGCGCTGGAAGGGATCTTCAGTTTCTCAATTTCCCCGCTAAAAATCTGGACTTACCTCGGTTTTTTTGTCGCACTCGGCGCGGTCGGATGGGGCAGTTGGATTGCCGTTCGCACGCTCGTATGGGGCGTAGACGTTCCAGGCTACGCGTCGGTTTTGGTGGGAGTTCTGTTGCTCGGCGGTCTGCAACTCATCGGTATCGGCATGATCGGCGAGTATTTGGGACGTGCGTTTCTGGAGAGCAAGCGGCGGCCTGCTTATTTGATTCGAAAAGTGTATCGGCAATAGCCGACTGTTTTCTGCGTCGTTCAGCCAGTGGGCGCTTTTTTTGTAGTTTAATTTGATTGCCTGCGGGCAAATTTACACAGGTTTTTAGACACTATGAGTTCACTGATGCGTCGCCGTTCGTGGCAAGAAATTGTCCTTTGGCTCCTCGCCCTTTTACTGTTTGCACTGGCTGCTGTCCACTTGACCAACGCAGTGTCAACAGTTTCCCGCTTCACCTTGAATCATGTATTTCAGGATCAGTTTCGGCTGAACCTGCGCTATCTGACGGTTCCATTTCCGTTGTCTGTCTTCGAACTTGAGAATGGCCACCGCCCGGTTCTGCCAGGGCTGGTACGCTGGTTGGAGCTGAACTATTTTGCGGGGACCGTGACACTTCAGTTTGTTAGCGCATGGGCGTCGGCCGCGGTGGCAGTCGGCCTGCTGTTTGTGCGCTGCTGGTCCGCGTTCGATTGGCCGCGCCGAGTGATGCTTTTTTGCACAGTCGCAACGACCATTTTCTGGATCGCGAACGCCCGTATGTTCATCCACGCGTATGAGGCGACGCATCTTTTCTACATCTTCGTGTCGCTGGTTGTCGCGCTCTATGCCGTGAGTGGTGAGGCTGAGGTTACCATGCCGCGAGTCGCTTTGGGCTGCTTCGCAGCCGCGCTGGCAACGTTTACCTTTGGGCCCGGGGTCGTTGTTTACGGTGCAGTAGCAGCGGTGCTCGTGCTGCGGCGGGCACCCTGGAAAACGCTCGCGACGGCCGTAGTTGTCGCTGTGGTTGTATTCGCCGTTTACTCATTTGGTTTGCCAGGATCGGCTGGGGTCAGTGTTTCGGGCGAATCCATCTCGCTTGTTACGACTTCGTACTTTGTGCTCGCCCGTATGGCTGCGTTTTGGGTCGAGTTGTGTGCCCTTTCTTATGCTGCTGACACGGTGCAACGCGCGGTACTAGTGGCGATTTGCTCCGTTGTCGTAGCGGCAACCTTGTTTCACGCGTTTCACCTTTGGTGGACGCGGCAACGCTTTTCTCCGGCGATGTTGATGGCGCTGGGTATCCTGCTTTTCGGCGTAGTGACCAATGCGCTGATCGCCGTCAGTCGCACCGCACATTTTCAGGCGATCCCGCAGGAGCTCTTCGCGGATCGCTATCTCTTCTGGTCAGCGCTCCTGTGGCTTGGACTGGCGACCTACTGGCTGAGCTTGCCTCAAAGATCACGTTCTTTCAGCCTTGTTATTGCGCTCGTCATCATGACGGTGGCGACGCTCGCGTTTGGCCAAGCTAACTGGTGGCGATCATGGGCTTCGAGCACTTACCGGATCGTAGAACTAACGTCGGTAGCCATGCAGTTGGGCATCCCGCACAACCATCGCCTGCAAGAGGTGTCGGCGCTCGACATTGGGCAGGTTCAGGCTTCGGTAGACGCGATGCGCAAAGCTCGTGTGTCAACGTTTGCTCGCGATTCTGGTTCGTGGCTTGGTCGAACGCTAGTGCTGCCCTCGCCAACGCTCGAGATTCTCATTGCCGTCTCGACCGATACGAGAGATATGCCAACGGATTCGCCGTGGGAAATTCTCGGCGGTACGGCGATGGCGCGGATTGACGCATACCAGTTATCCGGCTGGCAGCTTTGGGTAAGTGACGAAAATGGCAAGGTGATTGGAATGTGCGCAAAAACGGGGTTGCGCACCAAATCAACCGATTACTCGCGCTACTTCAAACCGATCTACAACCAGTTTGACTGTTACGTGCAACGTGGGCACGACGACAAGCTAGTGCTTATAGCCACTAATGGCGAAACCGCGAAAAGTATTGCGAAATTGGCACCTGTGGTTCGCGACAAAGCTTTGATCCCGAGCAAATAGCGACGACGGGTGCTGCGCCTGCCGTTGGCTCATTTCGTGGCAACGATCGCGCTCTGATCTCCGAATATTGCAGTCTCTTGGCCCCACGCATCCAGCAGCGTGACGCAGCGAAACCCTGTGTCACGGAGGGCGTCAAGCAGGTCCCAGCCGAAGTGGTAGTAGCAAAGCAGGCCATCAGGTGGCTTGGTCGGATTGCCGTGATGTTCTGCGGGCTCCAGATATTTCGTCACGCCATTCTCGATACGGGCACGCACAAGCGTCTTAGCTGAGCCTGCCAGAAATGGTGCGGTCAACAGCAGCTGTCCGCCCCGATTCAAAACTCGATGGAACTCACCTATTGCCCGGTCATAGTCCGGCACATGCTCCAGTACGTCGAAACTTCCAATCAGGTCGAGCGAGGCATCAGAAAACGTCAACTCGCATACGTCCTCATGGCGAATTCGTGAGGTGATGTCTGCGGTGTAAATGATAAGTTTTGTGATGGCCTTTATTCGCGTCCACGTATCTGGAACGTATTCGCTGCCCACGACATTCGGGAAAATTATTCGTAGTGTTTTGTAGAGCGGTGTGCGTTGCTCGGTGATGTAGATACGCGGTTCGCAATAGTTCTGCGCAGCGCGAACAATCCATTCGGCAGCGAGCCTCACGCGCGAGACGTTTTTGCAGTCACTGCATGAGCCTGATTCACGCCAGTTGTAGTTTTCACCTTGCACCTTCAGCGGAACCAATAGCCTGGTATCGCCATGAGCGTAACAATAAAAGCTCGTTGGCGTGGCAGACGCAGCCTCAACCGCCGAGCTTTCCAGCGCTCGTCGATTGAACTGACCGTCAGGCGAAGATAGCCAGCGCAAATAGTCTTCGCGACGCGTGAAGTAACGAAATCGAGTCAACGGCATTGACGCCATTAGGGTGACTTCGCGAGTCTCGCCATTTCCCTGTCCCGCAAGACTTTACGCTGAATCTTGCCGGTGGTCGTCATCGGGAGTTCGTTGACAAATTCAAATTCTTTTGGATACTCATACGGGGCAAGTCGGCCGCGCACATGCTTGGCTAGTTCAGCTTCAAGTTGGCGGCTTGCAGCGTAGCCTGCGCCTAACACGATAAAGGCTTTGACGATTGCACCGCGCTCTTCGTCGGGTTTGCCGATGACAGCCGCCAGCGCCACCGCTGGGTGCTGGATCAGGCAGCTTTCAATCTCGGCAGGGCCGATGCGGTAGCCCGCGCTTTTGATTACATCGTCGCTGCGGCCTACGTACCAGAGATAGCCATCAACATCCATGTGCGCCATGTCGCCGGTGCGGCACCAGTCGCCAGAATATTTGTCGCGGGTGCCTGCTTCGTTGTTGAGGTAGCCGAGAAAAAAGATGGGATCATGATCACCATGCGCATCCCGGCGATTGACAGCTACGTCGCCCGTTTCGCCCGTTGGCACTGCCTTGCCTAGCTCGTCAATCACCGCGACCCGGTGGCCTGGATAGGCGCGCCCCATGCTGCCCGCGCGCGCCGGCCAGAGCGCGGAACAGTTGCCGACGATATAGTTGAGTTCGGTCTGACCGAACATTTCATTGAGGGTAATGTCGAGCGCGCGCTGCACCCATTGAAACACGGCCTCGCCGACGCTTTCGCCTGCGCTCATGACGGATCGCAGCTTGAGATCAAAGCGCTTTTGCGGCCACGGCACCGCTTTCATCATGATCTTGAGTGCCGTGGGGAAAAGAAAAGTACAAGTGACGCCGTAGCGCTCCATCAGCGAGAACGCGCGTTCGGGGTCGAATCGTCCGCGATAGCCGACGATAGTGTGCCCGTAATAGAGCGTGGGCAGAAGCGCGTCCCACAGCCCGCCCGTCCACGCCCAGTCGGCAGGAGACCAGAACACGTCGCCGGGTTGCGGGAACTCATTGTGCGAATAGCGGAAGCCGGAGAGGTTGCCGAGCATCGCCCGATGTGGAATCAGCGCGCCTTTTGCTGGGCCGGTTGTTCCGCTGGTGTAGATAATCATGGCGGCGTCGTCGGCTCGCGTCACCGCAAGGCCCGTTTGCGTGCTACCCTTTTCGCACAAGTTGTTCCACGACAAGGCGGCCGCGTCAACGGCTCCAGCGCAGGCAATCACATGCTGCAAATCAGGCAGCTGCGGGCGAATGCTCAATACGTTGGCAAGCGATGCGTCGTCGCAGATGGCCACTTTGCAGTGTGCGTTGCCCAACCGATACGCCAGCGCCTCCGGTCCGAACAATACCGTTAGCGGAACCGCCACTGCGCCGAGCTGAAGCGCGCCCAACAGCGACACCGCAGTCTCGATGCGTTGCGAAAGGCAGATCGCGACGCGATCCCCCGCCTTGATGCCGAGCGAGCTCAGAGCGTCGGCAAAGCGGTGCGTCAATTCGCTGAGCTCTGCGTATGTCACCTGATCGGTGCTGCCGTCTTCATCCTCCCACCGGATCGCTACCGTTGAAGCGCGCTCGGCATCCTGTGCCCAGCGATGTGCGCACGCTGAGGTGATATTGAACTGCTCCGGCACCTGCCAGCGCCAGTTTCGATATTCAGTAGCGTAATAGTCGAGCTGGAGCATCGGTAACCGGTTTGCGCAGGCCGCAAGGCCGGTCGCAATCGTAGAATGGCAATGTGTCAAATGTAGCGCCAACACCGCGTGACGAGTTTTCCGAAGCGAGCAGCCCGCGGAAACAAGCACGGCTACGTGCTCTGTTGTGGGCCTTCGCTGGCTTTGTGCTGGCAACCGTTTTTTTGAGTTACCAGCAGCTTGATCTGGCAATCGCGTGGATCACCGCGAAGCTATGCTGACGCGTCAGCCCCTTGGTTTGTTCTCGTAGATCCGCCGTTCGACTGTTCTCAGGAGAGCACTTGCCGCGTCCAGCCTCTGCTGAATGCGCGAGTAAGGTCTGACAGGGCGGGTCGGGGCAAGCCGCTCCTGCACGGTGTGGTCTTAAAAAAGTGTTCTGTTAGGTTGCGGTAAACACCCTGCGCACGGCTGGAAACGCGGCCTCCACTGAGAAGTGCTGCCGAACGTTTTCCAAACCGCCCTGGGACAATTTTCCCCACAACACTGGGTCCGAGTAGGCTCTGACAATCGCCCCGGCGAAAGCTTCCGGGTCATCGCTTACCAGAACGTCCGACTCCGGCACCAGGTGCATGCCTTCAACCGCGCATTCGGTCGCGACCACAGGTATCCCGAACTTCATCGCCTCGTTGATTTTTCCCTTGATGCCTGCGCCAAAGCGGAGTGGTGCAATGGAGACGCGCGCCGCGAGCAGGAGCGGCTCGGTGTTTTCGACAAAGCCCTTGATGTCAACGCCGTCACAAGCGAGATCTTTGACTGAATCGGGCATGTTGCTGCCGACGATGGTTGTGATGACGTCGGGTAGCGCTTTGCGCACATGAGGTAGCACTTCAGTGATGTACCAGGTCACGCCATCGACGTTGGGAGGGTGGCGGAAACCACCAATAAACAGAATTCCTTTGCGCTCCATAAACGGCCCCGGCGCGGGAGCATCGTCGTTGATGAGCGAGATGATGTCGACGTTGGTTCTCGGTAGCGCTTGAGCGAGCAGGTCTTTTTCAAATTCAGAGACTACCAGTGTGATGTCTGAGCGACGCATGACCGCGATTTCCTTGGAGCGAGTGATCGCCGCTGCGCGAACCATTGCAGCGTCATTTCTCAACGCGGCTTCGCGCTCTTCACGGACAAAATGCAGATCGATGGTGTCAAAAACGATGCGTGCGCCCGGGGCATAGACTCGCACCCGCGAAATGTATTTGGATGCGATGTAGTGCCGACACATCATCACTGTATCGAGCGCTTTGCCACGCGCCTGCAGCACTTTGCGCACCGATTCTGCGAAGCTCCCGTGCAGGACCTCAATGCCCAACTGCTGCAACGTCGTCGAGTACTTTTGCGAATACTCCAGATTGTCGGCCACGAAGGTGATGTGGTGCCTGTCGTGCTTAAGCATTTTCAGCATATTGAGTAGTCGCACCGAACCAGCATCCTGATCGGGCGTGATCATGCAGGCCTCAACGATGAGAATATTGCTGACGCTCGAGCGATGTGCTTCGCGTTCAGGCTCGACGGCATTTTCGCGGTGCGCTGCGAGCGTTGTTTGCCAGCGGTCAAAAAACTTCTTTGCGTTGGTGACTTGATAGGCCTTGATACCGCTCTGATCGTCGCGACCATGGCTCACGCCTTCGAGGTGAAACACCTCAGCAGCGGGTTGATAGAGCACGCGAAGGCCACGCTCCCGAATGCGAAAAGCGAGGTCAGCGTCTTCGTAGTAAGCGGGTGCGTAGTAGGGGTCGAACCCGCCCATGTCGAGAAACAGGTCGCGACGAATCGCGAGCGCTGCCCCAGAGCAATAGTCTGCATCTCGCACAAAATTGAATCTCGGGTCGTCGCGGTGCTGCCCTCGCCCCCAGTTCCAGGCGCTGCCGTCCTTCCATACGATGCCGCCCGCCTCCTGAACTGAGCCATCGGCGTTGAGCAATTTCGCACCGACCAGCCCCACGTTGGCGTGCTGCTCAAAGGTGTCGAGCAGCATGTTTAGCGCATTCGGTCTGACTATCGTGTCGTTGTTAAGAATGATCAGCCATTCGCCGCGCGCCGCTGCAGCACCGGCATTGACGTTGCCGATAAAGCCCAGGTTGGTCTCGTTGCGCACGATGCGTATGCCTTCGACAGGTGCCAGTGCGATCACTGCCGACTCGGGCGAGCAGTCGTCCATGACGACGACTTCAAAGCTCATGCCTGGGGGCACCTCAGCAATACTTTTCAGGCATGCGAAGGTCGTCGCGTGCTGGCCGTAGACGGGTATGATGATCGAGAGCTTCGGTGCCACTGCATTCGTTGCCAATGCCAACGCGTGGATCGACTCGACTTCAACTTCGGGAAGCGTGACCGACAGGATCGGATCAGCGGCCCGGTATTCAAGTTCCACGCGCTCCAGTACATGACTGATTCCGCCGCGACGGAAGCGGGCCATCGCGCCGCGCAAGAGTGCTGGCGAGCGGCGCACCAAGTTGGCCGTGACCGCAAGGGCGCGACCCGCGTGCCGTGCCCTGCGTGCCAAAAAGCGAAGCGGTTTGGTTATTCGCCACGATGACGTACTCCACATCTCGTGCAAATTACGGTCTTGCTGGAAGCTGTGGGCTTGCAGCTCCTGGTGTTGCTTGAGTAGTCGAACTTGCTCGTTCTCAAGGAATGCCATGTGTACGCGGGCTGCGGCGGCGCGGTCATCAGCCGCATCAAGCGCCTCGCGCCAGCGCACGCCGTCGGCTGCGTGTTCGTTGGAAAGATGGTTATACGCAGCACGCGTTTCTTCAAGCAAGCTCTCGCTATCTTCGATCATGTCGGACGCGGCATCGAGAGCGTTTGACATCACCTGATTCGACGCGGACATTTCCTCCTGTGTTTGCGTCAAAGACTCGAGCGATTGCGACAAATTCTGGTAGGACAGTGACAATGCGTCATAGGCCTGCGACAGTGCCTGGTTCGAATTGGACAGTGCGTGATTCGACTGCGCTACGGCCTCGTGCGAAACCAGCTGTTGCGATAGAACTTGATTGGACCGATTGAGCGTTTCAAGTGATATCGATAAAGTCGCATTCGACGCCCGCATGTTCACATTGGAAGATTGCAGTGAAACATTGGCCTCCTCCATCGTTGCCAGCGACTGCGTCATCGACCCAAGCGAATGTGTGAGATTTGCGATCTCGTTAGTGCTTGATGTGGACAGCGCGTCATAGTCGGAGCGACCGACAATGGCGTGCTCACCGTCGGGCAATTCAGCTAGCCGCCGTTCGATGACTCCGGTTGAGGGTTGATGTCCTGCGTAGACGCCAATGCGAAAGACGTCAATCAAAGCCCGTGGGACGTCGATGCGCGCTGGCAGTGTTGTGCGACTGCGCTCGACCAGTTCCGCCAGCGCAACTACATTGGCGGCGTCAACACTTTGCGGCAAACGTGCGGTGATCGCGGCAGCGTCGGCACCGAACGCGGGAGCCAACGCTGACTGCTCTGATGGCTCATCGGTGTTGGCGTTCTCAGTCGAACCGGCGCGCAGCAAGGCGTCGTACCAGACCGAAGGCAGCGCATCGAACGGCAACAGCACTGACTGCGCAACACCGTTCAGCCGTTCCGGAAACGCGCCAAGATCTGAAGCGACGATGGGTAGTCCCGACGCAATCGCCACCGACATGGTGTAGGAAAACGTTTCCGGCACCTGGCTCGGTAGCCACAGCACATCAGGCCGCTCAGTCGCGATAAGGCGCGGCAACTCGTCCGCCTCATACATACCCGTGGCGGAAAGGTTTTTAGGCAAAGGCTCTGCGGCGTGTCCAATCAATCGGATCGCCATGCGCGAATGCACACGCTGGGCCAAATTCGCAACCGCCAGAGCGACCGACAATCCTTTCGAGTTTGACAGTGCGCCCAACAGCGCTACTTTGACCACGCGCGGAAACGGGACCAATGAACCCTCGGCATGTGCGATCACCTGAATAGGGATATCCGGCAAGTAGCGATGCACTCTGTCCGCGACACTCTGGCTCGGTGCAATCACGCGATCAGCGCGCAGCAGCGTGGCGTTCCAGGCGGCTCGCCAGTCGCTGATATCGAGCGCCCAGGCATGCGGGCGCTGCTTGATGCATTGATTGCAGCCCGCAGTATCGGGCTCGCCGCAGTATCGTCCCTCGATATCAACCAGCTGATTTTGCGGGCAAATGCTCGCGTAGTCGTGCAGAGTGCAGTCAAACGGAATCGAAAGCGCGTGATTAAGATCAAGAATCGCACGCGGAAAACCCTGCACGTGATGTAAGTGCAGGCGCTGGAAATCGAGCCCGCGCAGCGCTTTGACCAAAGGCGTCCAACTTTTACTGGCAAGTCGCAGGCGCTCACCTCCGGGCAGAACGAGCTCGACGCTGTCGCCGTCGACAGGCCGCAGTAGCGCTACGCGCGCACGACCTGAAAGGGTTGCGATTAGCGTGTTTACGTGCTGTTCCACGCCGCCGCCCCACGCATGCGTCACCATGAGAAGGCGCGGCAACCCGGCGTTGGCAAATGCCGCCAATGCGGCTGGAATGGGTGGTGTCATATCGGATTGAATTCGGTTCGACATCGAAGGGGCATTGCTTTGTTTTCAGCGCCTACCGGTCATTGCGCGAGCGAGGCGCACAAGCCAAGGTTCGCGCATTGTGTCGGGGGTGGTCTCTGAAACGGGTAATTTGGTGATACTGATGTCATTCACATGGAGGGGGGGCGCTGCTTTCAATGCTGCGATTTCCGCATGCAACATCGCGTTTTCGCGATAGGTTCGTGACCATTCAGCGTATACCGACTGATCACGATCAGTGACGAGGCTCAGTTCGGATTTGACGCTATCGAGCCGGTTCTGGTTGCGCGCACAGAAGACCACAAAGTACATTGGCTCGGGATAGCCTTTTTCGCCGTCGGCTGTCATTGCGACCGCGCTTGCAGCAGCAGCGTCAAGCGGCCAAACCATCGAGTGAAATGCTGCGCGCTGGGCAGACCACGCTTGCGCCGGGAAGTATGGTTCAAGCAATTTCTTTAGTTCTGCGCGGTCAAGCTCTTTGACGTGAAACTCGTTCTTGTAACCCGTTTTGTCGCTGTATTCGGGGCGGTTGGGCGACGAAATGATGAACACACCGTCCGGGCTCAAGAGGCGATCTACCTCGCGGAGGAATGCCTCGTGCTCCGTGATGTGCTCAATCGTTTCGAACGAAACGATGACGTCAAAGCTGGCGTCGGGCTCAGGCACTTGCGTGCAGCTTGCGGCCACGTAGCGCAGGCGTTCACCACCATAGCAACTGTTTGCGTGTGCCACGGCTTCCGCCGATATATCGACTCCAACAACGCGTGTGGCTGCGTCGGACAGCAGATGTGACCCGTAGCCCTCACCGCTTGCGACATCTAGTACTCGTTTGCCCACCACGTAATCGCGCACGATCAGGTAGCGATGCCAGTGCTCGTAAATCATCTCTCCTGCGCATTCGGGCAGGAAGCGTTCGCCGGTAAAAGTGAGTGTCATTCGTTGCCGTCCGTCGCGCCCTGATGCGGGTGTGAGGTGTAGT
>Ga0105047_10017166_pt1 | contig 11294 bp, 11 predicted proteins | sample MAT04_FD_78384 | JGI IMG/M metagenome (GOLD analysis project Ga0105047, IMG submission 78384) | Freshwater microbial communities from Lake Fryxell liftoff mats and glacier meltwater in Antarctica - MAT-04 (megahit assembly) | ecosystem: Environmental > Aquatic > Freshwater > Ice > Liftoff... | reverse complement strand
TCAGCAACCGGGACAGGGTCAGCAACCCGGACAAGGACAGCAGCCCGGACAGGGTCAGCAACCCGGACAGGGCCAGCAATCGGGACAAGGACAGGGGCAGGGACAAGGCCAAGGACAGGGACAGGGACAAGGACAAGGACAGGGCCAGGGACAAGGGCAAGGACAAGGACAGGGCCAAGGTCAAGGTCAAGGACCCGGGCAGCCCGGCACACCGCAGGGTGGAGGCGGGGGCAAAGGCGGTGGAACTCCGGCCGGTAGCGCGGCTGCTTCGGGACAGGCCAATGCTCGCGGCGGCGCGGCGGACAATCTGGCTGCGATTGCCAATGCTGCCGAGGAGATTCGAAAAGGCGAGGCCGACGAAGAGACCGTCAAGCATGTCAAAGAATCGTTCGACAAACTTTTTGGAATTGGCCGCGCCCTGACAGCTCAGGACAAAGCTCGCGCGCAAAAGGCGATCGAGAACAGTAATAAGGAGGCGACCAGCGTTCAGCCCGGTGACCCGCAGCGCGCACGCCAGCCCGGCGGCCGCGCGCGCAGCGACCTGGCCAAAGCGCCCAACGCCGGAAGCGTGCGCAGCCGCGAAGGCGAACTAAAAGAGGACGAGACGCGCCGCCTGATCGAGACAGGACAGGGAAAGATCGCGCCCGAATACCGCAAGGCGCTGGAGGATTATTACCGCTCGATCTCGCAATAACGGCGGTTTCTAGTTTCTGGTTTTTAGTTTCTGGCTCACGAGCCGTTAACCAGAAACCAAGAACCAAGAACCAAGAACCAGGAACTAGAAACCGTTTTATTCCTTGATGTGCCGGCCGAGCACCAGAAGCTCGTGTTCGTCGCAGGGCAGGGGTTCGAAACCGCTGACTTTGATGGTGGGTGTGACGATCTCGGGGAGCGGCGGCAACGGCAATTCCAGGTTGGCGCGCAGCGGTTCGACCAGCATCGCCATTTCATTTCTCAGGCTGGAGATGTTGAGGCCCATATAGATTTCAGCGGGCACTGCGGCGGCCTTCATCTTGAATGTGTGCTGCAGCGAGAGCACGCCTTTGCGGTTGCCATTCTCCCAATGGACGAAGCAGACGGCAGCGTGAATGATCATCTGGTAAAATGTTTTTTCGGTGCCGATCGATTCCATCCACTGCTCTTCGAGGATCTCGTGGCATTCAAAAAAATAACGGTTGTTGAAAAGCCAGACGCCTTTTTTGTAGCGCTCGGGATACTCCGGAATTTCAAGTTCGCCGTAAATCATGAACTTCCTTATACTCCCCGGATCGAGAATTGTCAGTCGTCAGTTGGCGGTATAGTCAGAGCTGGCTGTGTCTCGTGGGTTGCATATTGAGGGTCGACGTGAGCGTAGCGAACTCGGGGTGAGGGGTCGGACGCTTGCATTGCAACACAGGCTGCGACTGCCACCTGACGCGCCAGTTCCACGAATTCGCGCTCGATCTGCAGACCGACGCCGAAGGCAATTTTTACTACGGCAAAGGAACGACGCCCGGACGCGGCGGGCCGAAGTTTGATCTCTGGTCGATTCACAACGGCGCATTTATCAAAGTCTCAAAAGATGGCAGCAAGCTTGACGTGATCGCGCGTGGCCTGCGCGCTCCGAACGGCATTGCCATCGGTCAAGGAATACGGCACCGCGGACTGGTCGCTCCTTGATCCGACCAAAAAAGGTCGCGATCTGATGGTGATCAAAGCCGTCAAACTGAGCGCAGACGGCAAGACGGTGACGCTGGATATCGAAGACATGCGCCCGGTCTCATGCGTGGTCTTGAAGATGAAAATCAAAGCGGCCGACGGCGCGGCGATCACTCAGGAAGTGAATTTTACAATCAACGCACTGGAATAGTTTCAGGGTGGGGCAGACATTTTTGTCTGCCCCACCTATTCATTAATTATCGCCCGAGCAGCAGTTTTAACTCGCTCAAGCGCTTGGCTGCGAAGCTGCGATCAACGTTCTTCAGTTCGTCGGTCAAGAATTCCTTATGCGTGCACTCGACCACCGCGGCCATGACCTGCAGTTCGACTTCGTCACTGTTTGTCGTCGGCGCGAAGCTGGCCAGTTCGCCGGCGAGGTCTTCTTTGCGGATGATCTTCGATCCGGCGATCAGCGCGCGGCGCTTGGCGCGGATAACGACGCCCTCAATGTCCGAGCCCGACATTTTCGACTTGAGCGCGTTCTCGGGAACGTCCTTGGGTTCGAGCACGCTGCCGTTTTTCTTGGCGAGAATCGAAAAGTACGTGCGCTTCTCGTCGTCGGTCTCCGGATAAAAGAGAGGGATGTGAACTTCCGCGCGGCCCTGCCGTTTGAGATCGATCGGCAGCAGGTCGGGGCGCGCGGTGAGGAGGAACCAGAGAATATTTCCGCGGTATGTGGTGTCGGCCATCTGCTGCGCGAGCATCGAAAAAACGCGCGAACTGGTGCCGCTGTCGCCGCTGGCCTCGCGGCTGCCGACCGAGGCGTCGGCTTCGTCGATGATCACGGCGACGGGGCCGGTGGCCTTCAGCGTGTTGAGAATCTTCTCCCAATTGCCCTCGGTCACGCCCTGCCACTGGCTGCGGAAATTCATCAGCTTGACGCACGGAATTCCGAGCGTGCCGGCGTAGCACGTCATCAGATATGTCTTGCCCGTGCCGACCGGGCCGCAGATCAGGTAGCCCATCGGCAGCGCCTCAAGCTTTCCTTCTTTAAGGAGCTTGGCGTCTTCCTGCAGCCACTTTTTCGCGCCCTCGTGTCCGCTGACGGATTCCAATCCGCGCGTCGGATGGAGAAATTCGAGCAGCCCGAAGCACTCTTTTTCGATGATCGCTTTCTTAGCATCGAAGAGCTCGTCGAGATCAAGCTTCTGGCCATGCGCCTGCGCTTCCATTCCGGCGATGGATTTGTCGGGACTCTCCGAGGCGAAGCGCGCTTCGGCCATCAACTGTCCGAGATTAACGCGCGACAATCCCGCGGTGTGGATCGAAATTTCTTCTCGAGTCAGCGCGCTGATGCGCGAAAGCTCCGCGTCCGACGAGGACGTACGCAGATAGTCGAGCCGCTCGGTCTGGTCCGGAAGCGGGATGCGAACTTTCGTGGTATGCGGCGAGCGCACCAGCAGCGGATGGAGGTCGGCGAGATTCTCGGTGATCAGCACGATCGTGATATCCGCGCGCGTGAACGCCGGGTCGCTCGACCATTTGTGAAGCGTGATCAGGCTCGACGCGTCGTCCTGCGAGAACGAATATCCAAGGCTCGCCGGCGCGACAAAGTGCGCATAGTCGAGCATGATCGCCGCGCGATAGTTGGGCTTATCCATGATGCGCGTGCGCAGGAACCGTTCAATTAAAGGCAGCGCGCGGGCGGGCTCGCGCGGCAGGCGGTCGGCAAACGTGGTGCCCTGCACTGTGTCGACGGCTTTGGCGACCTTGTTGAAATCCTCGCGCATCGTGCCGATGGGAAACCAGATTCCGGCCGATTGGTCGTAGCAGACGATCATCTCGCGGCGCGGGAACATCGTCGTGACCAGGAATTCTTTGAGGCTGACAAAACGAAGCGAATTGTTCTCGCGCACCGGCTGCAGATCGTTGACGTTGCCGTGCAGCAGAAATGTATTGACCGCGCCACCCTGATAAGTACGGGCCAGTTCTTGCGCCCAGAATGGAAGATCAGCGCTCATCGAGACTCCTTCTAAAATAAAGTTTTGCAATCTTCCATGCAAGGGAGGATAAAATCAAATTGAGGTCGAAGATGAATTTGGGTCTGTTGCTTAATTCACCCAGTCTTCTAAATTCAAACCATCGATATGCTTGAAATGCCGAGTGTTGTGGGTGGCTAGAATTGCATTGTTTGCTATCGCGGTCGCGGCAATCTGGATGTCCACGTCGCCTATCGTCTTGCCTTTTCGAAGTAATGTTGATTTGATGTTGCCGAAAATCTCCGCGCATGAGCTATCGAAATCCGCTGTTTCGACCAACTGTAAAAATTCGCGAACCCGAGCTAGATTATCAACTGGCTTCGAGGAATGCATTGCAACGAATGTTAATTCAGCGAGAACAATTGAGCTGATAGCAATTCTGGGAATGTGTACCGTTATGTGCTGATCAACGCCGCGATGGCCGGATAGATATGCGATGACTGTATCAGTATCCAAATGCCTTATGAGGGAAAGCTGGTCGGTCGCGGCGGCGAAGCGTGGCGCTGCTCGACAATTGTGTTGAACAGTTCTTGAATCTCTTTTTCTGCCGACCAAACGCCGAATAGAGCGCTGGCAATCCGGCGCTTTTCTTCGATGGAGATGCCGGGTACATGCTCTATACGTACGGTTACACTTGCGCCACGCGGTAAATGCAGATCGCGCTCGAGGTGTACTTCCGTTCCGTCGATTGTGCCTTTAAGCTCGGCTTTCATCTTGCATTAAATATAGCATCCTTGCGGATGAACTCAAGGTATGCTACCTCGAATTTTCACTGCAAACTGTGTGCATAAATTGTAAAGTAGACAATCGAAAAGGGGGCGCGGGTGAGTCAATCAGAACGCAGTAATGGCGCTGAGCGCATTCCGATCGGACGGGCCAAAGTGCCCGTGCAATTCGGCGAGCAGGTCATCGTCAGCATTCTCTACAATCACGACGCCAATCCGGTTCATCACCGGCCCGACCACGCCATTCAATGGATGCTCGGCCTGCTTGCGGCGCAGGGCGTCGGCGGCAGCGAGGGCGGTCTGGAAAACGCTGGTCCCGAGGAGCGCACCTACGCGCTGGGAACCCGTCTGCTGGCCCGGCAGGATGTTGTGGTAATGCCTGGAATTGTGCTCGCCGCGATTTGTCACGAACGCTTTATTCCGCCGAGCGAATTGACGATCAGCCTCAATACGACGTTCACGTATCCGCTGCTTGTGCCGACAAAAGGCGCCGTCGAAGTGACGCTCGAGGCATTTGAATTGCCCGCGCCCGAAAACACTCTTCCCGGCGGCCGTGTGATTCAAATCGACGCCTACGGTCCGGGCGTCTCCGAAGGACAGGTGCGGCTGCTGCGCATGGAAGTGCTGGCCTACAAAGCCGGCAGCGACCCCGAGGCCATCTTTCAGAAAGTGGTCGCGCCGCAATTTGCCGAACTCGGAAAACAGAGCAGCAAGGTGGCCGGACTGCCGTACCTCACGCATCCGTCATCGATCAGTCAGGAGGACCGCCGGCGTTACAGCCGCATTGTCGATCCGCCTTACGATCCACTGACGCAGCATGGCGAGCGCGCGCATGTTCATCCGATCACCGAGAGCGCCTGGCAGTGCAAAATTCCGCGCGCGCTGACCGAAGTGATCGATCACATGAAGCACAACGAGCCGTATCAGAATGAGGTCAAAGCGTATTATTCGAACCGGCCCGATGAGCTGGAGCGGCGCGAGGCGATCAAGCGTTACGTCGCCAAGGAACGGAAATACAGTTGGATCAAGGAAGAGCAAGCTGCGGCGCGAATCGAAGAACTGGCGCAGTTGCAACAGCACCTTTACGCGCGGCAGCACACCGTCTTCGATCCGCGTTGTTTCCGCGAGAACGGCGCCGCGACCGCGCCCGGCGCGCAGATGCATCTGGATTTGCAACTTGTCGAAATGCGGCTGCGGCGAAGTATTCATCGTTTCAACACCAGCGCCCGCTTGAAGGATCAACCGGTTTTCATGGGCGAGGCCACCGTCATGGCGCAGCCGCTGGTAACGAAGGAACTAGCGAATTTTCTCTGTGAAGTCAATCATTCGTTCGCGACGCTGAAGCTGCTCGAATATGAGCCGCGAGTGTGAGGTGGAGCAGACATTCCTGTCTGCTCGAATCAGGCAGACAGGAATGTCTGCCCCACCCACACTATGGCGCTTGCCACGTGACTTGCAGCGGAATCTGTTTATTCTTTAGCGAATGGCATCGAATCAGAAAACCAAGAAGCAGATCGAACGCGAGGCGCGCGAGGAACGCGCCTCCCGGCTTGCGTACGTCGGTACTCTGGCCTCCGGACTGGCCCACGAAATCCGCAGCCCGCTCAATGCCATGCGCCTGAATCTTGACTTACTAAAGGAAGATATCGAGGTCGTCGACGCCGCGCGGCGCGAGGAGTTTTCCAAGCGTTTGGGCATGATCACGCGCGAGGTCGACGGGCTTCAGAAACTGCTGAACGAATTTTTGATGTTCGCGCGCCCGCCGCGCATGGAGATGCTCGCCACCGACGTGAATCAGCTTCTCAGGGATATGCAGCAGTCGATCGCGGCCGCATGTGAACAGCGGCACATTCAACTCAAGGCCGATTTTCAAAACGAGCTCTATCCCGTGGCGCTCGATCAGAATCAATTCGCGCGCGGCGTGATCGGCAATCTGCTCACCAATGCCATGGAACAGATTGGCGAGCAGGGCCAGATCGTGATGCATACGCGCGAGACTCAGGATTTCGTCGAGGTCTCCATTGAGGACAATGGCGGCGGCGTGCCGCGGGATTTGGAGTCGCGCGTCTTTGAACTTTTCTTCTCAACCAAAGATCATGGCACCGGGCTGGGCCTGGCCATTGCGCGGCGCATCGTTCACGAGCATGGCGGCGAATTGACATTGGATAACCATCCGGGCAAGGGCGCGACGTTCATCATCCGCCTGCCGAAGAGCAAGATTCTGGAATTCAAGCGGTAAGGGTTCAGCGCATGATCGGCGAAAAAACAAACAACGATATCGCGCTACCTGGGCTTCCCTTCGGGCCGCTGAAGCGCTTTGGCGTTTTTGGTGGTTCGTTCGATCCTGTGCACGTCGGCCATCTCTCCATCGCGCAGCAGATATTTAATGCGCTGAAGCTGGAGAAAGTCGTCCTGCTTCCGGCCGCAACGCCGCCGCATAAACAGACCGGTCGCGCGCTGGCATCCGCCGAGGACCGGTTGAAGATGTGCGCACTGGCGATCATCAACATGCATGGCCTGAGCGTCAGTGATTTTGAGATCAAGATGGGCGGCGTCAGTTACACCGTCGAAACGGCCCGCATCGTTCGCCAGGCGTACGGCCCCGCGGCGCAGATATATTTTGTGATAGGTTCCGACAGCCTTGCCGATCTGCCCCAGTGGTACGAGATCAACGAACTGCTCTCGCTGATCGATTTTGCCATCGCCGAACGGCGCGAGACTCCGATCAAGGAAGCGTTGTGGGATCAGATTCGAAGCGCGCTGGGTATCGATGCCGAAATGAAACTGCGCAAGGGTGTGGTCGAAGTGCAGCGCGTGGACATCAGTTCCACGCTGATCCGTCAACTGCTGAAAGACGGCGAGAAAATCCCGGGTTACCTGCGCCGCGACGTTGAAGATTACATTCGCGCCAAAGGTTTGTACGACGCCCCCCTCAAGCCGGTTGCGAAGAAGCGCATTATGTAACACCCCTCTGTTTCTCATTCAGAAATTTTATGCCATTAACTGTATAAGTTCTTTCATTGTTTTAGAGTCCTACATAAGTCGGCGTTGAGGAATTGATGACAAACGGTTCTGAAGAACAAGATGATGCAGCCGAGGCGCCACCGGCGCGCACTTGGAAATCAGTCATATCGACGCTGGTAAAATGTGCGCTGCTCGTTGGTATCGTCTTTTATCTGCTTAAGTCAAAGAATCTCGAACCCGCGAAGTTTGCCTCATTCAGGACAAACTGGCAGTACATTATTTATGGCCTGCTGCTGCTGCTGCCTACGCTCTTACTTGCAACCTTTCGATTTCAAATGGTGCTGCGCGCGCTGGGGTTGCCCTCGGCTTTGAAGACGGTTTTTGCCTGGACGATGATCGGGAACTTCTTCGACGTCGCTGCGCCATTCACCGGCGGCGGGGATATCGTAAAGGCTGTCTACGTGACGGCCGCAGCGGGGAAGGGGCGGCGCAGCGTCGCGGCGCTTTCGATTGTGCTCGACCGCGTGATCGGCATGTTTGCGCTTTTCCTTTTTGCTCTGTGCGTCTGCCTTGTTGCTTTTCAGCAGATCAAAGACCAGCCCCAGCTTTTGCAGGTGGCGCGCTGGCTTGCCGTCGTCTGCGGCTCGGGGGTGGTTGCTTTCTTTGTGGTGACGGCGCGCTTCCTGGTCGAAAGTGAGACGCGCAAGCGCCTGGTCGCAATGCTACCAATGTCTGATCGCCTCGAGCGTGTCTATGAGGCGCTGGCCGGACTGCGTAGTCATCCGCGCACGCTGTTCGGAGTGGTGGCGCTTTCATTGCTCAACCATCTTTTCGGCTGCCTCAGTATTTTCTGCCTGGCGCAGGGCTTGAATTTTACGTCCACGATTGATGGCTCGGCCGCGACGCTCGACCTGCTGCATTCTCTGGTGGTGCTGCCGCTTGCTTTGTTTCTGAACACCTTCGGCGTGGCGGGCGGTTTTGGTGTCGGCGAGATTGCATTTGAGAAACTATTCGCGTTGATGCTGAAAGTGCGCGAGGGCGCCGAACTGGCTTTTGTGTTTCACGTCGTCGTGCTGGCCGTCCGGCTGATGGGTTTTCCTTTCGTGCTCTTTTATCGCAAACACAAACACGCAATCGCGCCCGTGGCGCCGCAGGAAAGTGAGAAAATCGAGACGCGGGAATTGTCTGAGGCTTGATTGGTCAGCGCCGCGATTCGAGGTACTTATCCCAGATATCTTTGCGGATGTAGAGGTATAGGAATACGCCGGGGCGCTGGCCGTAAATATTCAATTGATAACCAATAAGTTCAATCCGTTCTCGATCTGTGATAATCACCTCCATATTCCGCTCGATCTCCGTTGAATTCCATTCATCAACAGATCGATCCCGGAGCAGCCAAGGCAGAGGCCATGCGTCTTTGGCGAATAATTGGACGTACGGTTTAATTCCAAATTTTGCGTCTCCTAATATTCGCAGGGCTTTAATATCCTTCGCCATCCTCAACATGTCCGGGGACGTCTGCGCATACACATACGGATTACGCGGGTCGGATTCGAAGACATAGCTGGCGCGGTAAGTTTGACGCGTTAAGTGCGCGGTGCCGGCGAGCATTAACAGCACTGCGATTGCTCGCAGCGGCAGGTTGGGCAGTGCGCGAATGAGCCAAACGGCGCCGATTCCCGCGAGCAGAATCATGCCGTGCAAAAAGCCGAGCATGCACCACGGCGTCTTGTACGGAATCGCCGAGTACACAACCAGCATCGCCAAAGTATAGATCGCCAGAAACGTAAGCAATTGGCGTGTGGCACGGGCAGCTGTTGGGCTGCCCGTGTGTGGCGTCTCATCTTCGGCATTATTGACACGAACAAACGCCGCAACGCTTCCGAAAAGCGAAAGAACCAGAATCAATCCTTCGCTCCACACCGGTCCGGGCCCGTAGCGAAACCAGCCGAGCAGCCAGAGGTACCACCACGCCGGATGGTTGTGCGTTTCACCGCTGGCGCGGTTGACGTAGGTGAAGTAGGTCATCACCGAATCGATTGGGCCGCGCATGTTGCTGAAGAACGACGAGAAGAGCAGAACGGATGCAAACACACCCCAGCCCAATGCGGCGGCGAGCGTCAGCGCGCGCGGGCGGAGCCATTCACGAATGGCGAGCGGCTCGCCGCGCAAGCGGCGCAGCAGCAGCGTGCCAACGATTCCGGCGCCCATCGCGGCCCAGGCGATCACGCACGTTTCCTTCGTCGCGTGCATCAGGCCGAGGCTGATTCCGCAGGTGATCGCCCAGCGGCGCAGGTCGGTCTGCAGGTAGCGCCAGCCGCTGCCGATTGCCGCGAACGTGAAGAAGACCAGCAGCATTTCATGGATGTAATAACGGCTGTAAAAAACCATCGCCGGCGAGAGCGCCGTCAGCAGCCCCGCGACGATTGTCTCCGGCTTGCCGAGTCCGTCGCTGATTAGAAAGAGAAGCAGAATCAGGCCCACGCCGAAGGCGACAGTGATGCGGCGGAAGGTCGCTTCATCGGTCTCGGCGAATGGTTTTTTGACGAACGGCAGCGTGACGTAATTCAGCACGGGGCCGTGGTATTCGTGCGCGTCGTAGGTGTAGCGGCCGTGCTCGAGCAGTTCCTGAAACTTGATCGCCTGCACGGCCTCATCGGTGTGCATGGGGCGGTTGGGCAAGTCAGGCAGACGCAGCGCGAGCGCGCCGCCGAAGATTAATAATAGGAGCAGCGCGAATAGGATACGGCGAGACATGAGGTCGTTTCGAGTTGGGGTTCCAGCGGGAACGCTGTTTTGCGATCTGGCGCGCCTTGCCCCTCACCCCGCGTTCGCTCTCGCTCACGTCGACCTCTCCCCCGGAGGGGAGAGGGAAAACTGCCAGGATCGAGCAGACAGGAATGTCTGCTCCACCTATTTGGAATGCCTGCTTCACTTAACTAACTAGAAACTAGAAACCGTAAACCAGTAATCGCTTTATTTGGCCGGCTCGCCGTAGATTTCGATTTCGGTGTAGTGATTCAGGTCGCTGCTTGTGCTGCCCTTGGTGTAGAAGCGCACGTAGCGGCCGGTGATGTCCTTGAGCTCGATCTGCTTGCCTTCGAAGGTCTCGATGTAGGCGCCGTCTTTACCGATGCCCAGTCCGGCGGAGTTGTCGTGATCGTTGTTGAAGAGTGTTTTAACGCCGGTGATGAAGTCGGCGTCGTCAGCAGTCTGCACGACCACGTCGTGATAGATGCGCGCCTCAGAATGGTAGTGCCACAGTGCGATGGCGTGAATTTTAAACTTGGCTTCCAGGTCGATCTGGATCCACTGCAAACCCTTCCATAGCTCAACATAATTGCCGTCGGCGGCGTCCTTGATGCCGTCGGTGATCTGCGGCAAGGTGCCGATGAACGGCTGCGGATCGCTGCTGGTCACGGGCTTGTTCAGCGCGACGTTCTTGGTGCCCTCGGGGACGGTCAGAAAGATTTTGTTTCTCTGGTCGCGCGGCTTTTCAAGGTTGGCTGTCTTCAAATCCTTGGGCGTGCCGAGGAAGACCGGTTTGGGCAGCACCAGTTCAAGCTGAACCATCTTGTCTTCGCCGAAAACAAGTGTCGAAGCACACAGCACGCACAGAGCCAGCACAGCATTTCTCATGAATCCAAGCACCTCTATCAGTGGGTTGAGCTGCATTTGTAAATTGCGTCATGCAGTAACGCAAATCACAGAATCAAAAAGCGTTTGCCGCGCAGTCGTTCTCCCCTCGCCCCTTTCGGGGAGAGGAAAGGGGGCCATCACTTCTTCGCAAACTTGTTCAGAGTTTCCTGCACTTCTTTTTTCAAGTTCTCATTTTTAGAGACCTCAAGCACTTTCGCCAGTGCGGCGCGGGCCTCTGCGGGACTGGTCTTGCCGAGCTCCTTGCAGAGCACGTGGATCGCGCCGGCGG
>Ga0105047_10017163_pt1 | contig 11294 bp, 7 predicted proteins | sample MAT04_FD_78384 | JGI IMG/M metagenome (GOLD analysis project Ga0105047, IMG submission 78384) | Freshwater microbial communities from Lake Fryxell liftoff mats and glacier meltwater in Antarctica - MAT-04 (megahit assembly) | ecosystem: Environmental > Aquatic > Freshwater > Ice > Liftoff... | reverse complement strand
TCCGGGCCGAGGTCGGCCTTGATCGCCTTGACGATGTCGTAGGCCGGCTGGGGCTTGAGCAGGGCGGCCATGTCCTTGATGCACAAGGAGTCGCAACCGAGCTCCATGAGATCGCGCGCCATCTCGACGTAACCCCGCACGGTGTGCAGCGGGCTCTCGGTGTAGCAGATCGTGCCCTGGGCATGCTTGTCCACGCGGCGGACCGCGGCGATGGCCTGCTTGACGTTGCGCACGTCGTTGAGGGCGTCGAAGACCCGGAAGACGTCCATGCCGTTCTCGGCGGACTTCTCGACGAACCGGTCGACGACACCGTCCTCGTAGTGCCGGTAGCCCAGCAGGTTCTGCCCGCGCAGCAGCATCTGCAGGCGGCTGTTCGGCATCAGCTGACGGAACGTGCGCAGCCTCTCCCAGGGATCCTCGTTGAGGAACCGGATGCACGCATCGTAGGTCGCGCCGCCCCAACACTCGACGGACCAGTAGCCGGCCGCATCGATGTCCGCGCATGCGTCGACCATGTCCTCCAACGCCATCCGGGTGGCCATGAGGCTCTGGTGAGCGTCGCGGAGGATGAGCTCGGTGACGCCGATCTCGCGCGGCACCCGGTCATCTGCAGGTCCGGTCATGTGTCCACCCTGCACCATCGCGGGCCGTCAGTTAAGGCCTTCGGTCCCAAGGTGCACCTTCTGGCGTCGAGGCGGATCTGGCTGATCGCGGTGATGTGGATCAGGTGGTTGACGCCGTGGTTGGCGCGCCTGGGGCAGCCCGTGCCGGTTGTTCTCGCCATGCTGTGGTGAGCCAGCAGACGCCCAGGGTGGGGGTTCGGCGGGCGCAGTTGCGGGGTCATTTCAGACCCCGCGGAACCGGTTGATCGCGGAGAGGTGTTGGGCGCGCTTCTGCTCGTTGCGTACGCCCAGCCCTTCCTCGGGAGCCAGGCACAGGACGCCGACCTTGCCTTGGTGCAGGTTGCGGTGGACCTCGAGGGTGGCGTCACCTGCTTGGTCGAGTGGCAAGGTCCGGGACAGGGTGGGGTGGATCAGGCCACGGTCGATCAGTCGGTTGGCCTCGTAGGCTTCGCGGTAGTTGGCGAAGTGCGAGCCGATGATTCGTTTGAGGTTCATCCATAGATGGCGGTTGTCGTACTCGTGCATGTACCCGGATGTCGATGCGCAGGTGGTGATGGTGCCGCCCTTGCGGGTGACGTAAACCGAGGCGCCGAAGGTTTCGCGGCCGGGGTGCTCGAAGACGATGTCGACGTCCTCGCCGCCGGTGAGCTCGCGGATCCGCGACCCGAACCGTTGCCACTCCATGGGGTCCTGGGTCTGGGGGTCCTTCCAGAACCGGTAGTCCTCAGCCTTGCGGTCGATGATCAGCTCGGCGCCCATGCTGCGGCAGATCTCGGCCTTGTCGTCACTGGATACGACGCACACAGGCGTCGCTCCGCCGTTGAGGGCCATCTGGGTGGCGTAGGAGCCCAACCCACCGGACGCGCCCCAGATCAGCACGGTGTCGCCCTGCTTCATGCCCGCGCCGTTGCGGGAGACGAGCTGGCGGTAGGCGGTCGAGTTGACCAGTCCGGGGGCAGCGGCTTCCTCCCACGTCAGGTGCGCCGGCTTGCGCAGCAGCTGGTTGGACTTGACCAGGGCGATCTCGGCCAGGCCGCCGAAGTTGGTTTCGAAGCCCCAGATCCGTTGCTCGGGATCCATCATCGTGTCGTTGTGCCCGGCAGGGCTCTCCAGCTCGACGCTCAGGCAGTGGGCGACGACCTCGTCGCCGGGCTGCCACGTGTTGACCCCGGGCCCCGTGCGCAGCACCACGCCGGCCAGGTCCGAGCCGACCACGTGGTAGGGCAGGTCGTGGCGCTTGGCCAGGGCGTGGGAGCGCCCGTACCGGGCCAGGAACCCGAAGGTGCTGACCGGCTCGAAGAGTGCTGTCCACACCGTGTTGTAGTTGATCGCCGAGGCCATCACGGCCACCAGCGCCTCACCGGGCCCGAGTTCAGGGATCGGGACTTCGTCCAGGTGCAGCGACGTGCGCGGGTCGCGGTCTTGGGAAGCCAGGCCGACGAACATCTGCTCCTCGTCCTTGTGGACGGTGATCCCGCGGTAGGACTCGGGCAGCGCGATGGTTGCGAAGCCCGGCTCGAGATGGGCGTCGGACAAGATGGCGTCAAGGATGTTCTGCATGGGGACCTCCGGGGTCTTCAAGGATGGGATCTGAGGGCGGATGGCTGGTTGCGTGTCGCGCCGGGGAGGCATGCGCGGTGCGGGAGGACGGCCCCGTCGGGCACCTCGGATCCCGCGGGCGTGCCGAATTGGTGTCGCGGCGGCGTCATCCGAGGTACCTGTTCTCGAGGGCGGTGAGCAGCGCTGCTCTCGCGGGGTCGGCGTTCGTCCCGGGGTGGGGGGCCCGCTCGATGGCAGCGAACTGTTCGGCGAGGACCTCGTCACGCAGGACGCCGCCGATCCAGCGGGAGAAGTCCCCACAGCGCAGGTGGTGCTCGACGATCGCGGCGTCGCAGCGGGCCAGTTCCCGGTGGAACTGGGTGAGGTTGCCGGCGACCATCCCGGTCGGCTGGTGCTCGCCCCGGTGGAAGTAGAACTGCAGATGCTTGTCCAGGGTGCTGTTGGTGTAGCGGTGCCAGTGCCGGATGTGGCTGGTTCGTCGACTCCTCGGTGTGAAGGCCACGAGGTCGTGGGGAGCGGTGCGGCGCACCAGAACGGCAGGGGTGCTGCCAAGCTCGCGCAGGCGGGCGACCACGTCGCTCTGGGGCAGGCCGGTGAACTTGGCGACGAAGTCCGGGACCGGGTCGGGCTCGGCCAACGGGTCGGGTGATGCGTCCGCCAGCATCGCGATCAGGACGTCGATGTCGCCGCTGGCCTCGGCGCACAGGTCTGCGGGCCGGTGGGTGACGAGACAGTGCCCCTTGCGTGAGGGTGAGTACCCGGCACGTGCGGGACCCTGGTCGTGAAGGGGTTTGTGGGCCTCGTCGAAGATCACCCAGTGGGGCAGGCCGTTGCCCGCCCGTAGCGACTCAAGGCGTGCGGGCGCGGCCTGATAGTAGGCGTGCTGGGTGCGGGCCGACATCTGGGACAGGTCGACGATGACGCTCCCGCGGCCGGCGTCGATGAGCTGGGTGAGGTGCTGAAGGTCGGGTGGGGCGTCGTGGCCTCCCACCGCCATGACGCCGGGGATCTGCGCCAGGTTGGCGTGGTCGCCTTCGGGGTCCACCAGGACCACGGAGTAGCCCAGGTCGATGAGCTCCTCGGCGACCATGCCGGCCAGGTAGGACTTGCCCGACCTGCTCGCGCCGGTGATCAGCAGGTTGACCTGCGACGCGGGCACCGTCACGGGCTCACCGCTGCCGGTGGTGCCGAGGTCCAGGTGCCAGCGGCGGGGGTGGACTCGTTGCTTGCCGCGCAGCACCGGGCCGCGCAGGAACGCGGCGACACCGAGACCGTCGGGCTGGTCCAGGACGATGTCGGCGCGGTCCTTGAGGGCGTCCACCGCGTTGGACACGGCCACACCCAGCTCGCAGCTCTCCAGCAGGGTGTGATCGTTCTGGGCGTCGCCGATGCCGATCGCGCTGTGCGGGGACAGGCCGAGGTCGGCCAGCGCCTGCACGAGACCGGTGCCCTTGCTGACCCCGCCGGGCAGGATCATCAGCTCGGAGCGGTTGTGCACCAGTTGGCATCCCAGGCCGAGGTGACGGATCGCGGCGAGCGCGTCGACGTCTGCGTCGGCCCGGCAGGCCAGCAGCACCAGCCCGGCCCTGACCTCGTGCCCTCGTCGTTGCAGGGAGTGGCGGATTCGCGGGTCCACGGGTTCGACGAGGCGGCGCCGGCCCGTGGTTCCGCTGATCACGGCGCCGTTCTCGGCGACGATGGCGTCGAACCACTGGTCGACGTCAGCGAAGTCCGCGCGCAGCTCAGTGAGGATGCGGCCGGTGACCAGGACCACCCGCCGGCCGGCTGCCCGGGTGTCGGCGATGGCGTGCAACACGTCGTCGGCGGGCCGCCCGCCGGACGTCAGGGTTCCGTCGAAGTCGACGGCTACGGCGCGGAAGTAGTCAGGCATCGCCGGGTTCCTTCCGACATCTGGTCACGGCCTGCCGAAGCCGCGAGCCGAAGGTCCCCGTCATGGCAGGGGTTCCGCAGGATTGCTGGGTGCGGCCACCGGTGGGGCGCCGCGTCGTGTCTTGCGCCGGCGGATGACGGCTTTGCGTGCTTCGTCGACCGGCAGCAGCAGGCACGCGGTGGTGGCGGCCACGAGCCACAGGGCGGGGCTCAGTGACGCGGTGTCGAACACGTCCTGGGCGAACGGGACGCTGACCACGACGATCTGGACCACAAGGATAAACCCGAGGGCGAGCCACAGGGAGCGGTTGGTCAGGGTGCGGGGGTGGAACACCGACAGGTCGGGGGAGCGCACGGTCAGCGCGCTGACGACCTGGAACAGCACGAAGGTGGTGAAAGCCAGGGTCACGGCCTGGTCGAGGGGCAGCAGGGCGAGCCCGCCGGCTAGCACGCTCAGGGTGCCTACGGCCATGACCGCCCCGTTGAGCCCGATCACTGCGAGACGGGACAGCGGCAGCAGCTGGTCACGGGCTGCCCGGGGCGGGCGGGCCATCTCGTCGGGTCCGGCGGGGTCCATGCCCAAGGCGATTGCCGCGGGGCCGTCCATGATCATGTTGACCCACAGGATCTGCAGTGCGGTCATCGGTGCTGGGAGCCCCAGCAGCGAGGAGGCGAGCATGGTGGCGATGGCCCCGGCGTTGGTGGTGAGCTGGAACTTCAGGAACGACACGATGTTGGCGTAGATGGTGCGTCCCGCCTCCACGGCATGCACGATGGTGGCGAAGTGGTCGTCGGTGAGCACCATGGCGGCTGCGTCCCGGCTGACCTGGGTGCCGGTCTGTCCCATCGCCACTCCGATGTCGGCTGCGCGCAGTGCGGGTGCGTCGTTGACCCCGTCGCCGGTCATCGCGGTGACGTGCCCGGCGCCCTGCAGGGCGCGCACGATGCGCAGCTTGTGCTCGGGGTTGACCCGGGCGAAGACCCCCACCTTCGCCAGTGCGCTGTCGTCGCCCTCGCTGGCGTCCAGCTGGGCACCCGTGATGGTGGGTCCGGTGATGCCCAGTTCGGTGGCGATCGCCTCGGCGGTGGCGGCGTGGTCCCCGGTGATCATCTTGACGTCGATTCCGGCGGTGTGGCATGACGCGATCGCTTCGAGGGCACCGGGTCGGGGCGGGTCGGCCAGGGCGACCAGGCCGAGCAGGGTCAGCTGGTGCACCCCCGCCTCGAGGTGGTCTGGGTCGACGTCTTCGGCGGGCAGGCGGCGTTGGGCGATGGCCAGGACCCGCAGGCCCCTGCCGGCCAGGCGGGCCATCGCCCCTGACACCTTGGCCTCGGCGGCGTCATCCAGTGGGGCGAGCTTCCCGTCCGGGTTGGCGATGAGCGTGCAGCGGCGCAGCAGGGCGTCCGGGGCGCCCTTGACGGCGAGCAGCACTTCCCCGGGGTGCGCCAGGTCGGTGTGGGCGGTGGCCATGAACCGGTGCCGGGCGTCGAACGGCACCTCGGCGATCCGTGGCCATTGGGTCTGCAGGGGTGCTGGGCTGAGCCCGAGCTTGCCGGCGAGCACCAGCAACGCGGCCTCCATCGGGTCCCCGATCACCTTGTCGTCGGTCACAGTGCTGTCGTTGCACAGCGCGGCCGCCCGGCCGAGCCGTCGCAGGACGGCCACCCCCGCGTCCCCTACCGGTGAGCCGGCGTCGCGGACCTCGCCGGGAGCCTGGTAGCCCTGACCGGTGACGGTGTAGTCGTGACGGCCGATCCACACCTCGCGAACGGTCATCTGGTTGACGGTCAGCGTCCCGGTCTTGTCGGTGCAGACCACGGAGGTGGCCCCGAGGGTCTCCACCGACGCCAGCTGTTTAACCAGGGCGCCGCGGCGGGCCATGTGGTGGGCCCCCACGGCGAGGGTGACCGTGACCACCACCGGCAGGCCCTCGGGGATGGCGGCGACCAGCAGGGCGACCGAGGACAGCAGGACCTCGTGCCATGGCTGGCCGCGCAGCAGGCCGATGCCCAGGTACACCAGGACCACGGCGCCGCCGATGACGGCCAGCCGCTTGCCCAGCTGTGCGAGCTGGTGCTGCAACGGGGTCTGGGCCACGGGGGTGGCCTTGATCAGCTCGGCCAGACGACCCATCTGGGTCGCTGAACCGGTGGTGACCACGACCAGCTCGCCGCGGCCGCGGGTCACCAGGGTGTTCATGAACACCATGCAGCGCAGGTCGCCCAACGGCGCGTCCACGGCACTTACCGGGTGCAGGTCCTTCGACGTGGGGATGGACTCGCCGGTCAGCGGCGACTCGTCCACCTCGAGCTGCTCGGCGGCGATCAGCCGCCCGTCGGCGGGGACCTGGCTGCCCGCGTCGAGCAGAACCACATCACCGGGCACCAGATCCTGGGCGGGGATCTGCACGGTCACCCCGGACCGGCGCGCAACACAGGACGGGGCCAGCATCTGGCGCAGCGACTCCAGGCTGTTCTCGGCGCGCGACTCCTGGACGAACCCCAACAGGGAGTTGATCACGACCACGGCCAGGATGACCGCGGCGTCCTTGGCGTCGCCCACCACCCCGGCGATGACGGCCGCTGCGAGAAGGAGCAGCACGAGCGGGTTGCGGAGCTGGTCCAGGAGCAGCATCACCCGACTGCGCCGGTTCGGCGCGGGCAGGGTGTTGGGCCCGGCGACCTCCCGCCGCTGCTGGACCTGGTCCTCGTCCAGGCCCACGGCAGCCGACACGGCCAGCCTGTCGGCGGCCTCGGCAGCAGTGAACAGATGCCACGGCCGGGGGGCTTCGGCAGCGGGCGGCGATGACGTCGTTGTGGTCATGTGGCCTTGGTGTCGGGGTCGGGCAGGTGGGCGATCAGCAGGTTCGCCGATCCGTCCTTGACCAGCGCGGAAACCGTAGAACCCACCCGCATCCTTCTCAGGCCACCCAGTCCTTCGGTGCCCATCACGACCAGGTCGATGTGGTTGGCGTGCACGTACTGCGCCAGCACCCTCTTCGGTGTTCCGGACAGGTGGGTAACCGTGGCGGGCACGACACCCTGGGGGAGAGCCACGCTCGCATGCTGCAGGGAGCGCACGACGTCCGTGAAGCCGTCGTCCACCGACACCAGGTGGACCGCAGCGTTCCTCGCCCACGGCAGTGACCAGTACGCCTGGAACGCCCGCTGGGAGTGCGGGCTGCCGTCGACGAAGATGGCCACGGACTGGGTCGGGTACCCGTGCCGAGCCAGCAGCATCGGCGCGGGTGGCCGCACCAGCAGCCACTCCGCGGTGCTTGCCGCCCACAGACCAGCAAGGTGCCCGCGGTGGCGACATCCCAGGACCATCAGTGAGGCGTCCGCCCGCGAATTGAGGACGACCCGGGGGTCACCGGTCACCTCGATGTGGGTCGAGGAGGACACACCGGTCTCGGCGGGGGGGTTCTCACCACGAACCGGGCGGGCTTGAGTTCCCCAGCGCCCGACACGAGAGTCCACCGCACCGTCACGGTCTGCAGATCCCAGCCATGCCAGTGGTGGCTGGTCAGCCACGCCCACGCGACATCCGATTCAGGTTGGCCACTGTCGGCAAACAGGATCCCCGGGCTGGTGAAGCGCTGCGGTCCGGACATGGAGACCACCTCCTGCTGTGATGAGCCGTCGTCTGATGCTGGGTGCCGGACATCGACGTCCGACGCCTCGGGCCGGGGGAGGGCGGAGGCGGGAGGCCGCTGCGGCGACGTGAGTGGGCGTGCGGGCGCTGCATCGTGAGCTCATCCCGTGTTCTGGAGTCCTGCGGCCGCGCCGTTGACCGTGAGGAGCAGCAGCCGCCGCCAGGCCTCGGCGGCGTCGACCTCGGCGCCCGGCTCGTCACGGGCGGCGTGCAGTTGGGTGAGGGCGCGCAGCTGAAGCCGCGAGAGCGCGTCGACGAAGGGCGCGCGCAACGCTACGGCTGAGTGCAGGACTTGCTTGCGCTCCAGCAGCGTCGACTGTTCCAGGACGGCCAGGACGGTCCTGCGGGTCAGGTCGAACTCGGTCAGTATTCGCTCTGTGATGTCTGGGCGTGCGCCAAGGGCAAGGAAGCCTTGCGCGAGGTCGCGGTTCGCCTTGGCCAGGCTCATCTCGGCGACGTCGATGAGGGCGGCGAACAGGGGCCAGTCGCGGTAAGCGGCGCGCAGGGTGTCGTGTTCGCCCACGGCCGCCAGCCCGGAGCCGAGACCGAACCATCCCGGGATGTTGGCCCTGGCCTGAGCCCAGGCAAAGACCCAGGGGATCGCCCGCAGGTCGGCAAGGTCGCGTCCGCGATCAGCACCGCTGCGGCGCACCGGACGGGAGCCCAGGCGCAGGTCTCCGATCTCTTCCAGCGGGCTGACAGCGGCCAGAACGTCGGCGAACCCGGGAGTCTCGACCAGGGATCGGTAGGCCTCCTGGGAGGCGTTGGCCACGATGGCCCCGAGGTCGGCGAATCGCTCCGCTGCCGCAGCGTTTCGAGCTGCGTTCGCTGGTGAGTCCACGAGCAGGACAGCCGTTGTCAGACGCTCGAGGTGGCGCTGCGCCAAAGTGGTGTCGGCGTACCGCGCGAACACCACCTCGCCTTGCTCGGTCACCTTCAACCGGCCGGCGACCGACCCCGGTGGCTGGGCGGCGATGGCGCGGTGCAGCGGGCCCCCACCCCGGCCCAAGGAGCCGCCCCGGCCGTGGAACAAGGTCAGCTGCACGTCGTGACGCGTCGCCCAGCTGACCAGGTCCCCCTGGGTGCGAGCGAGATTCAGGGTGGCGCTTGCCGGGCCGACGTCCTTGGCGGAGTCGGAGTAGCCGAGCATGACCTCGACGGCGCGCTCCCTGGAGGCGAGCCACTGCTGGGTGCTGCGCAGGGCGAGCCACGCTTCCAGGGTCGGGACCGCGGTCTTCAGGTCGGCTCCGGTCTCGAAGAGGGGGACCACGTCCAGTCGCAGCGGGAAGTCGCCCACGGCGAGCCGTGCCAAGGCGCGCACGGCCACCAGGTGAGCCGGTGCCTGCGTGAACGACACGACGAACGGTCCGCAGCACCGGTCTCCCCAGCGCTGCTGCAGCCAGGCCATCACGCGGAAGGTGTCCAGGACCTCCTTGGTGGAGTCCTCCCGGGCTTCCACGAAGGCGGGCCAGCCGTCCACGGCCAGCTGGTCCAAGAAGTGGGCGTCGTCGACCTGGGCGGCTGGGTCGGTCACCCCGGGAAGCTGCGCGATCAGGTCGAGCAGCGCAGCTCGGTGAACCTGGGAGTGCTGGCGGATCTCCAGCTCCACGAGGTGGAAGCCAAAGGTCTGCACCGACCAGATCAGGTGCTGCAGCTCTCCATGAGCGGCCCGATGCGCCCCGGCCTCATCCAGGGACCGCTGGACCATGCGCAGGTCTGTGAGCAGGTCCTCGGGCGCCCGGTAGGAGGCTTCCAGCTGGCCGTCGAGGGTGGCTCCGATCCGCACGGCGATCACCAGCATCTTCTGTCGGTGTGGCTCATGGGGCGAGCTGAGCGTGACGTCGTCGAAGGTGACTGGGCCGGCAACTGAGTCGGCTGCCAGGGACTCCAGCAGCTCGCGTGAGGCCGGTGTGTCGCCCGCGTCCAAGGTCATGGTGCGACCGACGCGCAGCACGGCCTCGTTCAGCCACCGCAGCGCGTGCTCGGCATAGGTGGCCACGGTTTGGCGGGTGACCTCGGCGGTGACGTAGGGGTTGCCGTCCCGGTCGCCACCCACCCACGAGCCGAAGCGCACGAATGCGGGCACCGGGGTGGGTACCGACCCGCTGGCATCCCCGATGAGCGTGGCCTCCGTTGCCCGGTACAACCGGGGGATGGCGCGGAACATGGTCTGGTCGAACACGGTCATGATGGTGTCGACCTCGTCCAGCGGGCTTGGCCTGGTGGTGCGCAGGGCCGAGGTGCGGTAGAGCAGGTCCACTTCCTCCAACAACCGGCGGCGCGCGACGAAGCGCTCGTCGTCGCCCACCCGTGGGTCGCTGTGTCGGCTCAGCTGCTCGGCGATGCGTCGGAGTGCCGTTGCGACGGCGCGGCGGCGGGCCTCGGTCGGGTGCGCCGTCAGAACGGGCTGGATACGCAACCGGTCCAGCCTGGACAGGACTTCGCCGCGCGCTGCGGAGACGGCCGGCCACAGCGCGTCACCGGCATCGGCCTCACCGAGGTGGCGCTGGTTCTGGAGCAGCCGGGCGCGGTGCCGCTCATCGGCGAGATTTACCAGGTGCAGGTGCACCGTCAGAGCTCGTGCCAAGTGCTCGGCGTCGACGAGGTCGACCACCTCACCGACTGCACCGGAAGCGGCAGAGCCGCCATGGATGCGGTCGAGCTCGGCGGCCACCTCGACCAGGCCGGCTTCGCGCAGCACCTGTCCCAGGACGATGGAGAGCAGCTCGACCTCACCGCGCCGCGCCACCTCGGGTTCCTGGTGGGAGCAGCCGACGTACTCGTTCACTGACCTCGCACTCCTTGGACGTCGCTGCCGTAGTCCTGCCGATCACCCTGGCGTTGCTAGGGCCGGTCCCGATGCAGCTGTTAGGTCGCACCAGCGCGGTGACGAGTAGTCCTGTACGGAAGAATGTATCATGAAACAGAGTTCACCAATAGGGGCGTCAGGTTGACGGATGAGTGATTTAAGTCGCACAATTGGTGTTCTGTAGTTCATTAGTCTGTGATCCCCGCCACATGAGGAGTCCCGTTCGTCGATGAGGTCTGCCAGCCGCTCTGCGGGACTCGAACTGCGCCGCTGGGATGCCGTCCCTCCGGGCGGCTATCGCTGGCCGCATCAGTCCCTGGTGGAGGTCCTGGGCGATGGCTGACTCCGCGACCCGGTCCTGGACCTTCCTGAGCAACCACGGACACATCCTGGTCTGGGTGAGCCGGCACCCCGACGCGCTGATCCGGGACATCGCCCAAGCAGTCGGCGTCACCGAGCGGGCGACTCTGAGCATCCTGCGCGACCTCGAGGACGACGGCTACCTCATCCGGGTGCCTCAAGGTCGACGCACCTCCTACCTCGTCAACGCCCGCCGCCCCTTCCGGCACCCCGTCGAAGCCAACAAGCGGGTCGGGGACCTGCTGTCCTTGTTCTCCCGGCAACCCGGTGATGACTAGTGGTGTGTCTGTGATTTGACGTGGCGCAGGGACTCTCTGCCACGAGAGACCTTGGCGATGATGTCGGCAGCGGGGGCCTTCCACACGAAGGGTTTCGGGTCGGTGTTCCAGTGCTCGGC
>Ga0105047_10017162_pt1 | contig 11295 bp, 11 predicted proteins | sample MAT04_FD_78384 | JGI IMG/M metagenome (GOLD analysis project Ga0105047, IMG submission 78384) | Freshwater microbial communities from Lake Fryxell liftoff mats and glacier meltwater in Antarctica - MAT-04 (megahit assembly) | ecosystem: Environmental > Aquatic > Freshwater > Ice > Liftoff... | reverse complement strand
CGCCTTCGTAAGTGGCGTCGACGAAGACCGTGCCGCTTAGAGTGTGTTCCAACTTTTGCGCCAGATCCTGAACGGTGATGCGCATCAGCTTTTTCCGGCCGCCCGCGCCCGCTTCGCTTTGAACTGCAAGCAGCCTGTGCCGCATCAGCACACGTATATTTTTCTGCCCGCCAAGCAGCTCTTCGAAAACCTTGCGCGCAATGCTGGGTTCATAACACGCGCCTTTGAAGCAATCCTTGACCTGCTGCGACTCGCGCCCGTACTTCGACACATACTCCTGTTCAACGCGCGCCATGAACTCGCGATATGCGCCGCCCAGCGATTCAAACGATTGGAAATCGGAGTGCGATAGTCCGCTCGAAACCATCCCGCCGAGATGCGCGCTCTCCTCTAGTAGGATCACGCTGGCCCCCTCGCGCGCCGCATTAGTCGCCGCCGCAATCCCCGAAGGCGTCGCGCCATAGACGATGACGTCGGCGGAGAGGTCGGCCGCGTGGCAGGTCGTTGCAGCAAAAATGCAGAGCAAAATCGCGCAGCGGAAGCCGAAACCGACGCCGTTGTCGAAGCCGTTGCCGGCAGCGCCAAAGGCGCGAAATGCGATAGCCAGGGGCGAAGCCCCTGGACCGCCCAACCCGCACGCACCCAAGCCCTGTAGGGGCGAAATAAAATTTTTGTCCGCCATCACGTTCATCAATTGAAATCTCATTTCAAAACTGGATGCAACTATTTAATACCCATTGCGCCATCTATCGCGCCACTTTATTGCGCCCCTTCAGGGCTTCGGATCAATCGATGCAATCTGACCCAGGGGCTCCGCCCCTGGCTATCACATTTCGCGCCTTTGGCGCTGACGACCAAATCAAAACCCGCACCCTTGCTATCCCCGCATCCCGTGTCGGTCACTCTGCCAGGAGACGAGCTGATTGACCAGCGCTCCGCGGCTAACAAACGCATTGCAATACTATTCCACGTCGCCCCTCGACCGGCTCCGCAGCACTACGTCTCCGTGTCTCTCCGTCACCCGTCACTCGCACGCGTCAAGCGTCACGCGTCACCCGTCACTCGTCACTTGCCCACTCGCCGTCTAATCCACGTCCGCCGAAAACTGCCGCCGCGGCCGGTCGCTTTCCTTTTTCGGCGACGGCTGCACCGCCGGCGACGGATCGACATTCTCCGTTTGCGACGGCTGATGAAGCATCTTCTGCCCCTCTGCAAAAGCCAGAAATTTCCCCGCCGCCGCCCACGCGTCCTTCTCCAGAAATGCGTCGAGCACCGACTTCTTAAACCGGATCGTGCGCCCGATGCGGCTCGCCGGAAGCGTGCCCGCGCGCACATGCCGGTACACCACCTGCGGATGAAGCTGCAGATATTCGCCGACCTGTTCGATCGTCATGATCTCCGGATAGGCGGCGGGCGAGTGGCCTTGAATTTCCATCCCAGCCTGTTTTAGTTCCGCCGCAGCCATCTGCTGGGCTGCAACATCGCGCATGGCGCGCAGAGTCCGCAACTGCTCCGCGAAAAGCTGATTTTCAGCCGGATCGCTTGTCGCGCCGTCGATCTCGTCCATCGCGCGCTGCTGTTCTGGAGAGGGCAGCTTGCGGCGGATTTTTGCGTCGTCGCTCGCTTTGCCGGCGCTTTGATCGTCGCTGTCCTCACGCATTTTGCCGGGACCGTCTCGCGTGCCGCTCATCCCGCACGCTCCATCTGCTTGAGCACCTCGCCGGTAATGCGCGCGATCAATTCATCGTTCTCGCCTGCAGAATCCGGCTGCGGATTTTCTTTCAGCGCGCCCTTGCCATAGCTGGCGCGCAGCTCATTCACCTGCGCGCTGCTGAGCGTCCGGACGCCTCCGTCGCCGGCCAGTTCACGCGCCGTCTTGATGATGATCGCCATGTGCTCGAGCTTCTCCATGCGCAGGTAAGCGGCCCACGGATCGGCGCCGACGCAGACCGCGCCATGCTGAGCCAGCATCACGATGTCGCACTTTTTAATATGCGGCGCGAACGCTTCGGCCAGCGCGCGCGTGCCAGGAGTCATGTACGGCGCCGACGGAATCGGACCGATCTGCGCGACGACTTCGGGAATGATCGGCTGCTGCAACAGATCCTGCATCCCCGCAAAGGTGAAGGCCGTCGCCACCGGCGGATGCGCGTGCACGACCGCGCCGATATCTTCGCGCGCGCGATAGGCCGCGAGGTGAACGTGAATCTCACTGCTGATCTCGCCGCGCCCGCGAATTTTGCGGCCGTCCATATCGCAGAGCAGAATATCAAGCTCGCTCACTTCGCCCTTGCTGGTCCCCGACGGCGTCACCAGCACGCGATCCGGCGAGAGCCGCGCCGACACATTTCCATCCGTCGCCGCCACAAGGTTTTTCTGAAACAGCGCCGCACAGACCTTGACGATCTGGATGCGTATCTGGCGTTCGGTCCAGGGGAAGCTCATAAAACCCCCTGAACTGATAAATTCCAAGAACCAAGAACCAAATTCCAAACAATAGGCAATGGCCAAACAGATAAGGCCGGAAACGAGGCGGTGCGCGCTGATGTTTTGAATTTGGTTCCTGGAATTTGGTTGATTCCTGGTTCTTGGTTCTTGGAATTCAAGCCGTCATTTCTGCTGTCAGCATTCCCGCTCTCTCGGCGTATGATATCAAGAAGGAGAAACTGAATGGAACTCGCGTCAATGATCGTCTGCGGAGTACTCTCGCTGCTGGGGCTTTTCATCATTCCCTTCGGGCTGCCGGGACTGTGGATCATGGTCGCGTGCACCGTCGGCTTGACCGCAATAACCGGCAAGCTCGGCTGGGGCTGGGTAGTGCTCTTCGTGGCCATGGGCGGCGTCGCCGAACTCCTCGAATTTCTCTCCGGACAATGGGGCGCAAAACATTTTGGCGGGTCGAGCAAAGCCGGATGGGGGGCGATCATCGGCGGATTTGCAGGCTTGTTTCTGGGCGTTCCCATTCCCGTCATCGGCTCCCTGGTCGGCTCGTTCATCGGCACATTCAGCGGCGCCGTGCTCGGGGAAATGTACGAACAACGCCAGCGCCGCAGCGCCGGCGAACGGAGCACCGACAGCGTCAACATCGCCGTCGGATTCGGAGCCATCATCGGCCGTGCTTTCGGCATCGGAACAAAACTCTGCGTCGCGTTCTTGATCATGGGCATCTCAGTAGCCGTCGTCGGATGGGGCTCAATACACGGGTAGCAACGCCCGGCGTCAGCGCCAAAGGCGCGAAATGTGATAGCCAAGGGGCGAAGCCCGTAAGCCGCGGAGCGGCGACACAATAATAGCCCACGGCGTAAGTGGGCGTTCGCGCAAACTCCTTGCGCGATTGCCAGCGGCAAGAGCCCCGAACGGCGCTCCAGAGCGCGTGCCGTTGCCGTCAGCGCCAAAGGCGCGAAATGTGACAGCCAGGGGCGAAGCCCCTGGACCACGCACCCCCGCGCACGCAAAGCCCTGAAGGGGCGAAATAAATTATTGCCAAACATAACGTTCATCAAAATCGATCTCGTATTTCTTTAAAAACACCCGGTATTCATCCTGAAATGAAATCTTGCGATGATGCGTTTTCTGTGCGGCGATGTATGTCTTCAACGCCGCAACATTCGATTGCCCAATCGAAAATGATCCATAACCCTTCTGCCAATAAAAATCGGCGTACGCATCGCCGCGCGTTTTGATCCAACTGCTGGAATTTGTCTTCACGTCCTCAATCAATGCAGCCACCGATATTTTCCGCGAAAGGACGCAGAGAATGTGTACGTGATCGGCCGTCCCGTTGATCGTCAAGGCCGGTGATTCGTTGGCCTTGAAAATCGTGGCGATGTATGGATGCAATTCGGATTCGATCTCCGGGCGAATGAACGGTTCGCGATTTTTCGTGCTGAAGACGAAATGCACGAGAATGTTGGATAACGATTGCGGCATCCGTTCGCGCCTTTTATTTCGCCCCTTCAGGGCTCTGGATCATCGCATGCGATTCGGTCCAGGGGCTACGCCCCTGGCTATCACATTTCGCGCCTTTGGCGCTGAACGGCAACGGCTTAAGGTTTTCATGGCGTCGGGCGTGAACGGATTCATTGTGCCATTGAGAAAAGTTTCGCGACTTTATTTCCGCTCCCGTTCCGGTGCCAAATGGAAACGTGCAAAACGCAGCTCTGCGCCGCAATTGGCAGTCAGCCCCAAAGGGGCGAAATGTGACAGCCAGGGGCGAAGCCCCTGGACCACGTACCCCCGCGCACGCAAAGCCCTGAAGGGGCGAAATAAATCATTGTCAGAAATGGCGTTCACTGAAATTCGATCCCCGTGGGTTTGAATTTTTTTTTCACCGCCGCGCCAACCCTCCGTTGCACACCGCCAACCGCCGTTCCCGGCAAAACGTGCGCGCCGTCGTCAACCCTTCGCCGGTCGGCGTGGCGATCGAAAACGAGGTGTAGCCTTCGCCATTCATTCCCAATCCCGCGTAGTTGGCATCGTTGGCGACGAGAATCGAACAGTTCAGCGCGTTCGAAAATTGCGTAATGCGGTCGAGACGCTGCGAGTGAATCGACGCGGTATGGTGACGCCCCGCTTCAACGGCCGCCGCGTGAGCGACCGCCGCTTCGGCGTCGGGCAGGCGGCAGATTGGCAGCACCGGCATGAGCTGCTCCGTCCAGACCAGCGGATGATTTTTGTCGACGTCGACAAGCACCAAGCGCACGCGCTCGTCGGCGGCTATCCCGAGCTCTTTCAAAATGTGGGACGCATTTTTTCCGACGAACTTCTTATTCGGCGCGCCATGCTTTCCCGGCCCGCCCTTCTCATGCAGGACCAGATCGGTCAGGCGCTCGATATCGCGTCCCGAAACTTCGACGCATCCTTCTTTAAGCATCAGCGCCTTGAGTTCATCCGCGATCGAGTCCACCGCGATCACCGATTTTTCATTCGTGCAGACAACATTGTTATCCAGACTGGCGCCAGAGACGATCGAGCGCGCGGCGTGTTCGAGTTCGGCGCTCTCGTCGACGACGGTCGGCGGGTTGCCCGGCCCGGCGCAGATGGCGCGCTTCCCCGATCTCATCGCCGCCTCGACGACCGCGCCGCCGCCGGTGACGAGCACCAGCGCGACAAGCGCGTGATGCATCAGCGCGTGGGCCGATTCAATCGTCGGATCGGCGATGCAACAGAGCAACTCCGGAGGCCCGCCTGCCGCAGCAAGAGCGCGATTGAGAATGCGCACGCAATCGAGCGACACATTTTTTGCAATCGGATGCGGGTTGAAGACCACCGCATTGCCGCCGCTGATCATACTGATCCCATTGTTGATGATCGTCTCGGTCGAATTCGTGCACGGAATAATTGAGGCGATCACGCCAAACGGATCGAGGCGCGTCACCGTCAAACCGTCGCTGCCGCCAAACGTGTCCGGCCTCTGCAGTATCTCAGGGCCCGGCGTGCGTGTGGCAACGAGCCGGTTCTTCCTGATCTTATCTTCGGCTCGCCCCATCTGAGTTTCAGCCGCAGCCTCATGCGACCAGCGCTCACTATTTTCTAGAGCCGCCTTGCGCAGCGCATCGATCAGTTTGAAGCGCGCATTGAATCCCATCGCGCGAAGTTTTTCGTACGACTGCTGCGCTGCCGAGCAGGCCGAATCGACGCACTCATAAATGCCGTCGCCGAACGAACGAACGCGCGGCGCAACCGCAATTGGAGAAACAGGCGCCTCCGCCGGCGCGCCGGCACTCGCGCGCTTGCGCTGCAGCGGCCGGTCCTCGCTGAGCGGCCGCGTGCGACGCCAGCAATTTTTTTCCCGCTCAGTCTCTTTCGCCGCGCCGACGCCGTTCTTCCGAAGCCGCGCCACGACCTGCGAAACAATCTCTGCGACTCTCTGTTCGTCCATGGCAGACCTCAGGAACAAAAAACGGATTCACCACAGAGAGCACAGAGCACACAGAGAAACGGCGAAAAGCAGGGTGAAAAAATCTCAGTGCTCTCAGTGCTCTCTATGGTGAAAAGCTGTTATTTTTTGGCGACGCTCTTCTCGATGCGCCCCAGCGGCAGCACCTCATCCACGTTCTGATGCGGGCGCGGAATGATGTGCACGCTGACGACCTCGCCGATGGCCTCCGCCGCGCGCGCGCCGGCTTCGGTCGCCGCTTTCACCGCCGCGACATCGCCGCGCACGATCGCTGTGACGTAGCCGCCGCCGATTTTTTCGTAGCCGACCAGTTCAACCTTCGCCGCCTTGACCATCGCGTCGCAGGCCTCCACCATCGCCGCAAAGCCGCGCGTTTCGATCATTCCCAATGCATCCGCCATTTTTCTCTCCTTATTGGTGTGCGACGTTCGTCCTGAATTTTTTATACGCCAGTGATCGCCTTGATCGCCACTTCGGCGGCCTCCGCGGCAACGACGACGTCGGCCTCTTCTCCGCCCAGAAAAAGCCGCCCGAAGGCGCCGACGCCGCGCAGCTCGAGCAGATTCACGTGGCTCGCTTTTTCGGCTTCGTTGGCCGCGACATGAATGTACGCCGCGGGCTCGACCTCCAGAATGTAAAGCGTCTGCCCGCCCAGCAGCATGTTGCCGTGGCGCGAACGGTTGATCAGCATGGTGTGATAATCGGTCGCGTTGCGAATGAGGGTGCTGGTCGTGACCTTGGGCTTGATGCGCTGCGACTCTTTGACGCCGAGCGATTCGAGCACCGCAATCCCGGCCTGCCGCACCTCGCCCTGGCTTTCGTGATGCACCTCCATCATGCCAAAAGCGCGCTCAACTTGCAGACTGCCCGGCATTACTGCGGTCGCTTTGCAAGCCACGTCGAGCAACCGTTGAATCTCCATGCCGGGGGCAACTTCGACAAAAAGCGCCGCCTGCCCTTTCACTGGCAAAAATCCCTGCGAGATCGACGCCAGAAAAGAGGCGAATTGCGGCTGCATGTTGTCAATAAAACAGTAGCCGCGTAACTGGACGTTGCCCATTGATAAAATCTCCGGAAAGGTAATGCTATCCGTTTCATCGTTTAAAATCGTATAAAACTTGAGTTAAATGCTCCGATTGCGACGCAAAATACTTTCTCGATTATACTTTTTTAAACTATTGTAAACGTTTTAACTATTTCAAGCCAGAAATGCACATTGAGCATTGGTCGCGGAACCGTTCACTTTCCTCCGATCAAAGTTTTTTGGTAAATGTTCGCTTATAACTAAACCCTAACTAATAACGATACAAGAGTCCATTTCCTTCACGTAAAACCGATTAAATTACACTATTTTTACTGCCCGAATACCTCGCGATACAGCCCCGCCATCATCACGCGCCGCGCATCCAGATTCACTTTCACGCCGCGCCGAATCCGGGCCTGTCCGTCCTCGCTCGCTGCATACGGCGTCAACGCCTCGCGCATGATCGCCGAATGATGCTCGTCGATTCCGATGTGGCTCGTGAAAAGTTCCAGGTCCGCTTCCTTGATCCCCGGAACTGTCCGCAGCCCCTTCAGGAAAGATCCATATAAGGAAGGAATCGGCCACTCGCTCGCCACGCCCACCGCCGCCGCCGCCTCCAGCCAGTCGCCCGTCTGCGTCAACCGCATCATCGAATCGATGTACATCGCCAGCTCCGGGAAAATCGGCGCGTTGGCGTACTCGTTCTCCGGCACATCCAGAGCATGCAGAAATTTCCGGTATACGCCCGGATGCGTGCGCGAAAAATCCCCGTTGCCGTACTCATCATAGAGAATATCGGCCAGCACAAACTGCACGCGCTCGTCGGGCGAAATCCCCAGCGCATTGGCCTGATACAATCGCGTCCGGAAAATATGCGGATAATAGAGCACCGCGAACGTCCGCGCCTCGGCGCGCGAAATCGCGCCCGGTGTCGAAACCCGTTTCACAAACGGATCACTGAGAAACGGATGCGCCAGAATCTCCTTCTCCAGCTCCGCCATGAATGCCATCGCCTTCGCGTTCTCCGCCATCGTCCTGTCGCTCCTCTTTATGAATCGCCGTCGTCGGCACAGTTGCGTCGTTCTCCTCTCGCCCCCGAAGTAGGGGGAGAGGGGTCGGGGCTGAGGGGCCTGCCGGCGTCACCCAATCTGACACGGGCCCCTTATTGAGTCCAGTGTTGTTAATGAAGGGAAAGAAGACTTGAAACGATTGGCAGTTGAATCGTTTCAAATCTTCTTTATCCACACTGGAATCACTAATCCTGTTTCGTTTGATACTGCGGCCAAGCTGGATATTCTAAGACCTTTTACCAGAATCAATCAAGGAGCACCTGCGACAATGGGCACTAAGCGGATTGAAGATTTAGCAGTAGCCGGCAAGAGGGTTCTCTGCCGCGTCGACTTTAACGTCAGCACCAACAAGAAAACCGGCGAGATCGAAGACGATACGCGTGTCGTTGCCGCGCTGCCCACTATCAACCTGCTCACCTCCAAGGGCGCGCGCGTCATTCTCTGCAGCCATTTCGGTCGCCCCGAAAAACGCGATCCCAAGCTCTCGCTCAAACCTGTCGCCGAGCGGCTCGCGACGCACCTTAAGAAACCCGTCGCTTTCGCCACCGATTGCATCGGCGCACCCGCCGAAAGCGCTGTTGCCGCGATGAAGGACGGCGATGTGCTGCTGCTTGAAAATCTGCGCTACCATCCCGGCGAAGAAGCCAACGATCCGCAGTTCGCCGCGCAGCTCGCCAAGCTGGGCGACATCTACGTCAACGATGCCTTCGGCGCCGCGCACCGCGCCCACGCCTCTGTCGCCGCCGTCGCCGAACACTTCAAAGAAAAAGTCGCCGGCCTGCTCCTGCAGAAGGAAGTCGATTACCTCGGCAGGGCGCTCTCGCACCCCGATCATCCATTCGTGGTGATCCTCGGCGGCGCAAAAGTCTCCGACAAAATTCAGGTCATCACCAAGATGCTCGAAGTCGCCGACACCGTCCTGATCGGCGGCGCGATGGCCTACACGTTCCTGCTGGCTCAGGGAAAGCCGGTCGGAAAATCATTGGTCGAACCCGATCACGTCGCAACCGCCAAAGAGATCCTGGCCAAAGCCAAGTCGATGAACAAACTGCTCCTGATCCCCATCGACCATGTCGTCGCCGCAGAGATTAAAGAGAACGCGCCGAACGAAGTCGTCGCCTGGGATAAAATTCCTGACGGCAAGCTGGGACTGGATATCGGGCCGGAGACCATCAAGCGCTACGCCGAAGAAATCAGCAAGGCCCGCATGATCGTCTGGAACGGACCGCTGGGCGTCTTCGAAGTCGCTCCCTTTAATGCCGGCACCTTCGCGATCGCCAACGCCGTCGCCGACCGGGCCGGCCACGCCATCTCAATCGTCGGCGGCGGAGAGTCCGTCAAAGCCGTCAAGAAGGCCCGCGTCGCCGACCGCATCACCCACATCTCCACCGGCGGCGGCGCCAGCTTGGAGTTCCTCGAAGGCAAAGTCCTGCCCGGCGTGAAAGCATTGCAGTAAACCACGAAACTTTTTGAACCGCCAAGACGCCAAGAACGGCGGATTGGGGTCAGTGCTCGAGCGATGGGATAGAAAAAAAATCAACCCGCACCCATTGAAATTGACGAGGGATTAATTCGAACCTCATCAATAAAATAATCTGTTCTTGGCGTCTTGGCGGTTCAATCCGTTTGATGTACGAAAGCACCTATGCCCGAACGTTTTTACTGGGAAGCCATCCGCGATACGCTCGCAGAAGAAATGCGCGCCAATGAGCGCGTGTTTCTGATGGGCGAAGATATCGGCGTGTGGGGCGGCGCATATTCCGCGACCAAGGGGCTGCTCGAAGAATTCGGCGCGCAGCGCGTCCGCGATACGCCCATCAGCGAGATGGCCATCACGGGCGCCGCGGTCGGCGCGGCGATGTGCGGTTACCGGCCGGTCGTTGAAATTCAGTACATGGATTTTCTGACGCTGGCGATGGACCAGCTCGTCAATCAGGGCGCCAAAAACCGCTACATGTTCGGCGGCAGGACCAGTGTGCCGCTGGTGCTGCGCACGCAAGGTGGCGCCGGGCGTTCGATGGCCGCGCAGCACAGCCAGTCGCTCGAAGCCTGGTTCGCGCACGTGCCCGGCGTGCTGATCGCCACGCCCGCGACGCCGTTCGATGCCAAAGGCCTGCTCCGCACTGCGCTGCGCAGCGAAGAAGATCCCGTTCTTTTTTTTGAACACAAACTGCTCTACGCCACGCGCGGCGAAGTCCCCGACACCGACTACGCGATTCCTTTTGGCGTCGCAGCGCTGCGCCGAGCCGGCACGGATATCACCGTCGTCAGCTACGGCCGCATGGCCAACGTGGCGCTCGCCGCCTGCGAGGACGCGTCCAAAAAAGGTGTCGACGCCGAGATGATCGACCTGCGCACCATCAAACCCTTCGACCTTCCCGCCATTCTGGAATCGGTCAAAAAAACCGGCCGCGTGCTGCTCTGTTCGGAAGCCGCAAAGACCGCCAATTTCGTCTGCGAACTGGGCATGCGCATCAACGAGCACGCCTTCGACGAACTCGACGCCCCCATCCGCCGCGTCTGCGCCCTCGACGTCCCCATCCCGATGAGCCCGGTGCTCGAAGCCGAAGCCATCCCATCGCAAGCACGCATCACGCAGGCGATTCTGGATCTGGCGCGGGAGTGACGATTATTATTTTAAGTATGGAAGACGCTATGGTATCTTTAGCTATGGAGATTTTGATATGCGCACATTTGAAACGACTGTATTCATTGATGAATCACGAGATGTCACGCTTCGCCTTCCGGCAGCGGTCGAACCCGGCGCGTACAAAATTGTCGTGGTCATTGACGAGGATAAAACGTGGGACCAATTTGGCACAACGCCGGAAGAGTGCGTGAAGAGTTTTCAACACTGGATGAATAAAATGCGTCCATCGGTACCCCAGATTCCTTTACACGAGTTCAGGCGTGAAAACCTTTACGAATGACGAAATTTCTTGTCGATACCAACATATTGCTGAGAGCGGTTGACAGATCGGCGCTCGAGCATCCCATTATTCTACATGCCATAAGCACCCTGAAGAGAAGAGGCGATTCTGTCTTTGTAACGCCACAGGTGCTCATCGAATTCATGACGGTGGCGACACGCCCGATTAATGTAAAGGGGTTTGGTTGGGAGAGGAATTACGCCATCTCTGAAATGGAAAACATCGCATTGATAAAGTGTAACCGTTCAGTCATTCGTGCCGTCACTTGCCCCAAAGGGGCAATGTCCTCCAGCCCAGGGTTGCGCCGAAGGCGCTACCCTGGGAAAATACACGGTGAAACAGAACAACCCCGAAGGGGTTGCGGCGACGTCG
>Ga0105047_10017161_pt1 | contig 11295 bp, 10 predicted proteins | sample MAT04_FD_78384 | JGI IMG/M metagenome (GOLD analysis project Ga0105047, IMG submission 78384) | Freshwater microbial communities from Lake Fryxell liftoff mats and glacier meltwater in Antarctica - MAT-04 (megahit assembly) | ecosystem: Environmental > Aquatic > Freshwater > Ice > Liftoff... | reverse complement strand
TGGTGATGATATCGACCGTCAGCGCATCGACGGCGACGGCGCGTTCGATCGTGTCCACGAAGATGCCGAAATTGCTGGTGGGCTGGAGGGCGCGGGTGATGCTGAACACCACGTCATCGCTGGTGAAGGCCTCGCCCTCGTGGAAGCGCACATTGGGGCGCAGCGTGAAGCGCCAGCGGGTCGGCTCCTCCTGCGTCCAGGCCGTGGCCAGGCCCGGCTCCAGGCCGAGCTGCGGATTGCGGCTGATCAGCGCGTCATAGATCTGCTGGAGCACCATCGTCACGGTGCCGACATTCTGGCTGTGCGGATCCATGGTGTTCGGATCGCCGCTCGCGGCCCAACGCACGGTGCGCGCATCGGCGGCGCCCACCATCAGCGCCGCGACGAGGGTCGCGGCCTGCAGAACACGCATCATGGCCTGTCTCTCCCGAAAGCTCCCGGCATTCTGGCCGGATTTGTGGCTATACGGGGGTCTGCGCGTCGGGGGAAGCCTCTTCCGGGACGCCGGTTGCCCACTGTTTGAGCAAGGAATATCCCACCGCGAGCATGACCGGCCCCAGGAACAGGCCGAGGAAGCCGAAGGCGAAAACCCCGCCCAGCGCGCCCAGAATGGTCAGCAGCAGCGGCAAGTCCGCCCCGCGCGCGATCAGCCAGGGCCGGATGAAATTGTCCACCGAGGAGATGCCGAGCGCCCCGTAAAGCAGCATGAACACCCCCCAGCCGATGCTGTCCGTCGCAAACAGCCAGATAGCGGCGGGGATCCACACGAGCGGCGCCCCCACCGGCAGGATCGAGATGACGCCCGCGATCACCGAGAGCAGCACCGCCTGCGGCACGCCCGAGATCCAGAGGCCGAAGAAGGTCATGAAGCCCTGCACCACCGCGGTACCCAGCAGCCCATAGACCACGCCCCGCGTCACGTTGCCGGTCAGTTGCCACAGATGCGCCGCCCCTGTGCCGGCCAGGCGCTCCAGCAATTGGTAGGTGTGCTTCGCGATGGCGGGGCCGTCCCGGTAGATGAAGAAGGCGAGCAGAATGGCGACCAGCATCTCCGCGATGCCCGAGAGCAGGGCCAGCAGCAGCGAAAGCGAGGTCTGCGCGATCGTCCCGGCATAGGGCCGCAGCAGGGAGACGAAGGCCGAGGTGTCGCCCGCCAGCGTCTGCCACCAGTCGGCCAGCCAGGCGCCCAGCATCGGGATCCGCAGAAACACGCCGGAGAGGTCGGGCAGGCCCTGGCTGAAGATGCGCTCGATCCAGTTGCGGATGCCCTCGATGTCCTCGCGCTGAACCGGCACCGCGAAGGCGAGCGGCAGGCCGATCAGGAGGAACTCGGCCCCCACCATGACGGCGGCGGCCGCGCTGCGGCCCAGGCGCAGCCGCTCCATCAGGAACACATAGGCGGGCCAGGTGACGAAGACGAGGATCACCGCCCAGAGCAGGGCGGACAGGAAGGGCCGCAGCACGAGGAAGCACCCCGCCGCCAGCATCCCCGCCGCCACCAGCCCGACCAGTTGCGCGACCTGTTTCCTGCTCTCCATGCGTCGCCCTTTGCCCTGACACCGTTCCAGGATGTAGCATGGCCACGTGAACGTGCTCGCACCACCCCGCCCGCGACTGCCGATCGAGATCGTCTTCGATCTCGTCTGCCCCTGGTGCTACCTCGGCATCCGGCGGCTGATGCGCGTCCTCGCCGCGCGGCACGATCTGCAGCCCGACCTGCAATGGCGCCCCTTCCTGCTGAACCCCGAGATCGCCCCGGGCGGAATCCCGCGCCAGGACTGGCTGACGCGCAAATTCGGCGGCGAGGAGCGGGCCCGGCGCCTGCACGGCACCATCACGGACCTGGGCCGGGCCGAGGGCATCTCCTTCCGCTTCGACCTGCTGCGCCGCATCCCCGCGAGCCTAGACGCGCATCGCCTGCTGCGCTGGGCCAGCCGGCAGGACCCGGTGGACACCCTGGTCGAGCGCCTCTTCGCCGCGCATTTCTGCGAGGGGCTGGACATCGGCCACCACCCGACGCTGGCCACGCTGGCCGGCGAAAGCGGCTTCGATGTGGCCGGCGCCCTGCGCTTCCTGGCCGGCCCCGGCGAAACAGAGTGGGTTCATCTGGAGAACCTCCGCGCCCACCGCCTCGGCATCAACGGCGTGCCTTGCTTCCTGGTGGATGGCGAGCACGCGATCGCCGGCGCCCAGGAGCCCGAGGTGCTGGAGCGGCTGATCGAAGTGGCGCTCGCCGTCGGTTGATGGCTGCGAGGGACGGCGATGCGTCGTCAAGTCTGTTGCGCCGCGCTGAAACGCGCCACAATCAGAGGGTGAGTGTCACCACAACCATCCTTGCCTCAGGCGCGCTGCGCCATGAGATCGGCGTCGCCGCCGCCGCGCTGCCGGCCGTCCAGCCCTCGGCGCTGGAGGCCGCGTGGGAGGTCGCGCGCGCCTCGGCCGAGGCCGGCCTATGGGGTCCGGCACGGCTGCTGGCCTTCCAGGATGGCGTCGAGATCGCCTTGACCGACGCCGATGCCGCCTGCTGGGCGGAGGCCATGGCACGCCACCGGGGGCTGAATTCGGTGCAGGACTTGGCCCTCTGCCTGCGCCTCCTGGCGCTGGTCGAGGTGCTGGGCCGGGCGCGCTGGCTGCGCGACCTGTTCACCATCACGGGCGACGGCGCGGAGTTCCACCCCTCGCTGCTCGCCGCCGCCGCGCGTGCCCCCCTCGACGACACGGGCCGCTTCGACGACACGGCGTTGCGTGCCATGTTGTCGCGCAGTTTCCCCGCCCCCACCATTCCGCGCGCCGATGCGCCCAACTGACGAAAGAATGCCCCACATGCCGCGCGCAGTCTCGCTCCTGCCTGTCCTGCTGCTTCCTCTCCTGCTCGTCGCCTGTGGCGCGCCCGGCTCGTCGGTGCCACGCTTCGAGAGCCCGACGCTGTTCCAGGCCCGGCCGGGCAATCCCAACACCAACCCGGCCGTGGTCGAGGCCTGCCGCCAGCAGGCGGCGCAGCAGATCCAGCGGCAGGATCGCGGCCAATTGCTGCGCGAGGATGAGAGCCAGTCCCGCCTCGGCGCCGGCTTCGCCGGAACGCCCGCCACGAACCAGTCGGACCGGCTGGGCCGCCAGTTCCAGTTCGATCGGCGGATCGACGAATGCGTGCGCGCCAACACCCAGACCGGCGTAACCGCGCCCACGCCGACACCCTCGCCGGAACCGGCGCCCGCCCCAGCACGCACGCGCCGCGGGACGCTGACGGGGGGACGCTGACGGGGGGCCGCTGAGCTGGGGCCCTTCGGCGCGCTGACGCGCGCCCTCTCCCACCGGGATGCCCGCATCTTCTTCGGCGCCAGCCTCACTGCCTGGACCGGCTTGTGGATGCACCGCATCGCGGTGATGTGGCTCGCCTGGGAACTCACCCGCTCGGCCTTCTGGGTCGGAATGGTCGCCTTCTGCGACCTCGCCCCCGCCGTGGTGTTCAGCCCGATCGCGGGTGCGGTGGCCGATCGCATGAACCGCGTGAAACTCACCATGATTGCGCAAAGCGTGATCGGCGCGCAGGCGCTGGGCATCGCCATCCTCACCTGGACGGGCGTGATCTCCATCGGATCGCTGCTGGTGTTCGAGGTGATCGGCGGCATCGCGGCGAGCTTCGCCCAGCCCGCCCGCCAGGCCCTGATGCCGGGCCTGGTGCCGCGGGCCGACCTGCCGGCCGCGGTCGCCTGCAACTCGCTCTGCTTCAACGTGGCGCGCTTCCTGGGTCCGGCCATCGCGGGGCCGATGATCGCCGTCTGGGGGGTGGTGCCGGCCATCCTCTGCAACGTGGTCGCCTATGTGGTGGCGACCGCCACCCTGCCCCTGATCAGGGTGGACCCCGCGCATATCCAGGGCCACGCGCCCGAGGCTTCGCTCCTCGCCGAGACGGTGGAGGGCGTGCGCTACGCCGCCAACCATCCCGGCATTGGGCCGATCCTGATCTTCGCCGGCATGAGCGCCATCCTGCTGCGCGGCGTGCAGGAGGTGCTTCCCCCTTTCGTCGAGCGGCTGTTCGGCCAGGGCGCGCCGGGACTGGCCATGCTCACGGCAGCCATCGGCATCGGCGCGCTGATCGCCGGGCTATGGGTCGCCTCGCGCGGGCGACTTGAGGGCACGACGCGGATCGCAGTACTGGCGACGGGGGCCCAGGCAGTCTGCGTCATGGCCTTCGTCGCGACCGGATTCTTCCCCTTCGCGGTGCTCTGCGGCGCGCTCTACGGCGCGTGCGCCTCGATGCACGGGATCTCGGTGCAGACGCTGGCGCAATCGGCGGCACTCACGCGGATGCGCGGGCGCACGTTGGCGCTCTGGGGCCTGATCACCCGCGCCTGCCCGGCCTTCGGCGCGCTGCTGCTAGGCACGACGGGCGAGGTCTGGGGCATGCGCCTGCCGACGATCGTGGCGGCGCTGGCCGCGCTATGCGTCACGGCCTGGGGCGTGACACGGATGCGTGCCTGGGCCAAACACCTTGAAAATCCAACCTAAAGCGGGATGCGTTGAGGCGACGTCGCCGAACACGTTGAATCCCGCGATCAACACAGCCTGGAGTAGCCGGCATGCTCGACACCGCGATCATTGGCATGGGCAATTGGGGCCGCACGCTCGTCAATTCCGTGCATGCCAAGAACGGCGCGGGGCTGCGCTTCGTGGCCGGCACCACGGGCAGCCTCGACAAGGCGCGCGACTACGCGGCCGAGAAGGGCATCCGCCTGCACAAGACCTATGCCGACGTCCTGGCTGACCCTGAGGTGAAGGCTGTCGCCCTCGCCTCGCCGCACGGCATCCACGCCGAGCAGGTGATCGCCGCCGCAGACGCCGGCAAGCATGTCTTCGTCGAGAAGCCCTTCACGCTAACCAAGGCGAGCGCGGAAGCGGCGGTCGCCGCCTGCGCCCGCGCGGGCGTGGTGCTGGCGCTCGGCCACAACCGGCGCTTCCTGCCGGCCGTCGCCGAGATGAAGCAGATGATCGCCGATGACGCCATCGGCACGCTGCTGCACGTCGAGGGGCAGTTCAGCGGGCCGGGCGCCTTGAACTACAAGGAGGGCATGTGGCGGGCCGATCGTTCGGAGAGCCCACTCGGCGGCATGGGCGGCATGGGCATCCACATGATCGACATGATCATCAACCTGGCCGGCCGCTTCCGCGACGTGCGCGTGCTGAGCCATGCCAAGGTCAGCACCACCATCGACGACACGACGGCGATGATGGCCACATTAGCGAACGGAGCCACCTGCACCTTCGCCACGCTGGCGCTGGCACCCCGCTACTGGCGCTGCGCCTTGTTCGGCACCGATGGACTGCTGGAACTGCGCGGGCACGAGACTGTGTTCCACCGCCGCCGCGACGGCGTGGAATGGACGCGCGACTGGCCCGCGACCGACATCGAGCACGCCGAGTTGGAGGCCTTCGCCGCGGCCGTGGCCGGCGGCCCCGCCTATCCGCTGCCGGTGGCGGACGCCATCCATGGCGTGGCCGTTTACGAGACCATGATCGGCGCCGCCGCCTCGGGCAGCACCTACGCCGTGCCGGCCTGAGGCCAATCGGAAACGGCCTTCAGATCCGGGTGGGAAGGAAGGCCGTGATGGGCTGACGTTCCTGGTTGTTGCGCGGCTCGTCTGTTGGTTGCTGCCTTTACGCGTCGGGGTATGGGCGTTGGCGGATGGTGGCGGCGCCCCAACGGGATGACGGAACAGAAGCTGGCACTGGTCAAGGAGGCGATGCGGCCTGGCTCGTCGGTGGCGGCCTTCGCAGGCTGGAGCGTGATCGGTTGAGGTGGAATCACCGAAAGGCGTGAATCACGCGGAATTTCAGAGCGCTAGACCATTCGCCGAGCTTCCAACGGCGCGGATCACGGTCTAGCTCGGGAAGGGCGGTGCGGCTTGGCGACGATCGGCACAGACCTCCGGGGAAAAAGCCTCAGGACCGTGACCCGCACGCACCAGATCGATCATCGGTTCGCCAGCACTTACGCAAATACGGCAACAAGGTCCCAGGTATCGGCGACGTCCCGGGCGGAAGCTTCAGGGCATCCGCAAACGCGGGTCGGATACAACCAGCAGCGCCCCACTTGACCTGCCCAACAAAAAGGTAAGGCCGGGCCCTTGCAGGTCCGGCCTTACCCAGCGTTCTCCTGGCATCCGCGCGCCTGTCCGGCCGCGCGTCGCCAAGCCGCAATCACGCCGCCTTGTTACGCGCCGAAAGCTTCCGCGCCACGCCCAGGCCGAGCAGACCCATGCCCAGGATCGCCAGCGACGCAGGCTCCGGCACCGGCACCGAGTTATGGACCTGCGTAACGCTGCTGATCGTCGCGAGGCCACCCGGCGGGAACGACTGCAGCAGGATGTCCTTCACGACATAGGCGAAGAAGACGGGCGTGAAGGTCAGCGTGTCGAAAACGGTCGAGCTGAGCGGGCTGACCCGCACGAGGCCGCGATCGAGGAGCTGCGTGCGGTCCGCATCGGCAAAGACGGCCTCACTGACCTCGGCGAAGGAATTGGCCTCGAAGTCGCCGTTGAAGCCCAGGCCGATGGTGCTGAAGGGGGTCCCCGACGCGTGGATCTTGTACGACACCAGGATGTCCTGGGTGGAGGCGGTGCCACCAGGCCCTGTGAAGGCGCTGAGGCCACCGGCGATCTGGATGCCGGTCTCGCCGAAGGTGTTGACGCTGAGGCCCGAGCAGGCGCCGCCGGCGCCGCCGCCCACGGTGTTGTCGGTGCAGCTGAAGTTCATGAAGGTCAGGTTGCCCTGGGTCAGAACAGTGTCCGCGGTGATCGGTGCGGCCTGCGCGGTGAGCGATAGCAAGCTCGCGATGCCGGCCAGAAGGAGCTTTTTCATGTGCGTGTCCCGAATGGTTGCGAGGCAGGGGGTCTGCCGTAACCAGATAAGCAAGGCTCGTGCCAGAAAAAAAAGGGCTGTTTTTCAGCTATATAACCGGCGGCAAGAACCGCTGAGCATTTACCTGTAAAGTCTCTCGACAGTTTTCCGCCGTGCTTTGCTTGGCATCGTTACGGTTGTTCGTCTCCCATCGGATGGGGGGTCGGCCGACAGCGACCCGACACATCTGTCGCGACACCGCCGCCCGCGAATTCTTCGGACGGGCAAGTTGTTTAGCGGCAGCTGCGGCGGCTCCCCCAAGGCGACGGAGCGAGATTACCTCGGCTGCCGAACTGTGCCCCAGGGCGGGCCCTACCAGAACACGGCGACCGTGCGCCGCAGCCAAGTGGAGGCGCGGGTTCTCGACACGCTTGGTGGGGAACTCATGCGTCCCGAGTGGGTGGCGGCCTTCGTGGCGGACGTGACCTTCATCATTCCGGTCTCTCCTCGGACAAATGGGTGTCCAGGGAAACCGGGTGCAGCTCGCCATTCATTGCCCGGCACGACTTATCGCACATTCGTCAAGCGGCGGATCGCATCGCGCAGGGGTACGGCCATCTCTCCCAATCCGATCCAGGGGTCTCGCGGCAATTTTCCGCTTGCGAGGCCGGTGACGTGAAACGCAGTAGGGTCCAGGCCCGGCCGGACTGCAGACCAGCCAATGGGATGAGCGACGGGCGCTCCCGGCCTGGCGCGCGGCGAAAAATTCGCGATCGCCGTGGCAAGCCGGTCATTGCGCAGATAGTCGAGAAAGATCTTTCCCGCACGCGCCTTCTTGCTCACGGTCGTCGTGTATCGCTCCGGCGCGCTCTTTTCCATCATCACGCAGATGAGACGGGCGAACTGTTTGGCGGCGGTCCAGTCCGGCCCCTTGCCACGTTTCGGTGCCACGAGCGGGACGACCAGGTGCATCCCCTTCCCGCCCGTGACCCGCGGAAAAGGCGTGAGCCCTACCGCCTTTAACCGGTCCCGCAATTCGAGCGCCCCACGGATCACCTCCGCAAAGTCCAACTCCTCTGCCGGATCGAGATCGAATACCAGTCGGTCCGGCACGTCCGGCGCGTCAGCCAGGGCGCCCCAGGGGTGAAGTTCAACGGCAGACACCTGCGCCAGCGCGGCTAGGCCCTCGGCGTTATCGATCCGCATATAGGGCTTCGCTTGACCGTCAATCTCGACGGCGCCGATCAGTGGCGATTGTCCGCGCATCGCATGGCGTTGAAAAAATAGTTCTCCGGTAATGCCTTCCGGCGCCCGCAGGACCGACAGCGGCCGACCAGCAATATGCTCCAGAATTCTATCGGCGAAGCGGGCGTAGTGTGCGGCGAGATCGCCCTTGGTCACTGCGGGCGTTGTCTCAGTTGCGGGCCAGAGCACGCGTTCGGGATGCGTGAGCCTCAGCCCAGCTTTGCTGGAGGTGATCGCCAGCGCCGGCACGCGCGCAGCACTTGGTGGCACCACTGCGGCGGCCGGCTTGTCCTCTCGCAGCCCCTTAAAGCTCGCATGCCGCAAAATCCCACCCTCGGTCCATCCGCCATACGCAATCTCGGCCACGAGTTTGGGCTGCGCCCAGTTTACGCCCGCGGTGCGAGCCGGCGGCGTGACATCAAACGGTGAGGCCTTGGCACGCAAGGCCTCAAGCTGGACCAGCAAACGAGCGGCAATCGGCCCGGAAAAGCCGGTACCGACACGTCCGACATACACAAAAGCGCCATCCCGATACGCACCCATCAGCAGCGCGCCAAGGCCCTTTCCGGAGCCTTCGGCCGTCCACCCGCCAATGACAAACTCGTCGCCACCGCGGCATTTCATCTTCTGCCAGTCGCCGCCAAGTCCAGAGACATAGGGCGCGTTTCGCCGCTTTGATACGACGCCTTCCATGTGGAGGCGGCAGGCAGATGCAAGCACCGCTTCGCCGGGGGCCGTGAAGTCCTCGAGGTAGCGCAGATTGCGATCGGCCTGCGCCGCAAGCTTCGCACGCAGTGCCGTCTTGCGTTCGTGCAACGGTTGTTTCCGGAGGTCGGCCGTGCCGTCATGCAGCAGGTCGAAGGCATAGAAGACAATGGTGCCCTCCCGCTCTCCGCCGAGGATGGCCTGGAGCGCCGAGAAACTTGGTTGGCCGTCCGCGTCGAGCGCAACCGCCTCGCCATCAACGAGGGCGTCGGACAGCGTCTTCGCCGCGCTGGCAATGGCCGGAAAACGATTGGTCCAGTCCAGCCCAGAGCGTGTGCGCAGGCGCACGATGCCCCCCTCGACCCGCAGTTGAAGTCGATAGCCGTCGAGCTTGAGCTCATGCGTCCAGCCCTCTCCCCTGGGCGGCACGGAGACCAAGCGACAGAGCTGCGGACCAACGAAGTCTGGCATTGATGGAAGCTGGTGCGGGGACAAGGGGGTGGATCTCGAACGCTTGCCTGCCTTTGGCACGCAACCTCGCCCAATTTCCTCCAGGGTCAGACCGCTCGCGACAGAAGTCGTGGCCTGGAGAATAGCATCGCCTTCGCCGGGCCGCGCCATGCTGTCGCGCTCCTTGATGAGTAGCCAATTGTGCTTGCCGGGAGCATCGCCCGCGCGCGGCTTGAGCCGAATGAGCACAAAGCCGCCCCTGAGCCGCTCACCCGCGAGCACGAACTTGAGTTCGCCACGCGCGAGATCTTCGGCGACGGCATTATGCCGCAACGGCGCCCATGTGCCGCGATCCCAAAGCTGCACCACGCCGGCGCCATATCCCGGCTTGGGGATCACTCCCTCGAAACTACCGTATTCGGCTGGGTGATCTTCGACTTCGACCGCAAGCCTCTTGTCGGCAGGATCAAGCGATGGCCCGCGCGTGACGGCCCAGGATTTTAAGACGCCCTCCCATTCCAGCCGAAGGTCGTAATGTAAACGTCTGGCAGCATGCCGGTGCACGACAAAGCTCAGATTCTCGGTCTGTTGTGCGGCCACTTTCCCGGCCGGCTCCGGCGAGCGATTGAAGTCCCGCCTTGCGCGGTAGCGCTCTAGCGGCGGGATGGGCATCACCCTGCCCGTTTCCGTTTAGGCGGCACCTTTGGCGTGGATTTCGATGGGGCTGTTTTCTTGGCGGCGGGCTTCTGCGAGGTGGCCTTCTTTGCTGCCGCTGGCTTTGCAGGCACTTTGGCGGCTGTGCGCTTCCCGCCTGCTTCCAGACTTTGGCGCAGCGCCTCCATCAGATCGATCACATTGTCGTCGCGCGGTGGCGGAGCCGTCACCCCGCCATCGCCACCATCTTCCTTGTTCCGGATCAGTTCCCTCAGCGCATCCTCGTAGCGGTCGTTGAATTGGCTCGGGTCGAATGGGCCCTCTTGCTGGGCGATGATGCGCTCAGCGATCTCGATCATTGCTGCGTTGCGCTTCGTCGCCGGGATGGCATCAAACACCTCAGCCTCGTCCTGCACCTCGTCATGGCTCCGCAGCGTCGTCAAAAGCATACCTGCGCCGCGCGGCTCAATGGCCACAACGCGCTCGCGCGTGCTGAGCACGAGTCGAGCCAGAGCCACCTTGCCGGCCTCCTCCAATGCACAACGGATCACGGAAAACGCGTCTAACCCCGCCTTTCCATCCGGCACCAGGTAATAGGGGTCGTTCCACCAGATGCGATCGATCTCGGAGGCATCGACAAAGCGTTCGATGTCGATCGTCCGGGTGCTTTCAATGCGGACCGACTCCAATTCCTCTTTGGAAATGAGCACATAGCGGTCCTTTTCAACCTCGAACCCGCGCACGAGATCCTTGCGCTCAACCTCGCCCGTATCAGGATCGACCACCTGCTGGCGAATTCGGTTGCCGGTCTCGGGATTGATGAGATGGAAACGGACGTCATTGGCGGACGTCGTCGCCGGGTAAAGCGAGACGGGGCACGCGACCAGAGACAGTCGCAAATGGCCTTCCCAACTTGGTCTGCGTGCCACGAGTTTCGCCCTCAAGATCAATCATCTGATGTCGGGAGTAGTGTCTCAGCAGTCAGCGTTCATTTGAACCTTCCCGTCTGGGTCCGCGAAAGCTCCACGGATCAACCGACACGGCGACAAAAAGTTGCGACGGCGCCGCACTGCCTGTCCTTCCATCTGCCAAGAGCTCACCCCATGCCCACCCTCGACCTTCCGAGCGGTGTTCGCGTGGAAAGCCGCCACGTCAGCCAGTGAGCTGCACCCGGTTTCCCTGGACATCCATTTGTCCGAGGAGAGACCGGAATGATGAAGCCGAACATGAACAAGATCGATCGTCCTGATGCGGTTGATGGGCCGGTGGGCAGCGATGGCGGGCGCATCCTGTCCACGCTGTCCACCGGCCGCGCTGCCCCATTGTTGCCAAGCGGGACAAAGCCCGGCCCGCTCGCGCCCGGTCAGCGGTGGAGCGTTGCGCGCAGGCGCGCAGGCGCGAGGT
>Ga0105047_10017159_pt1 | contig 11297 bp, 6 predicted proteins | sample MAT04_FD_78384 | JGI IMG/M metagenome (GOLD analysis project Ga0105047, IMG submission 78384) | Freshwater microbial communities from Lake Fryxell liftoff mats and glacier meltwater in Antarctica - MAT-04 (megahit assembly) | ecosystem: Environmental > Aquatic > Freshwater > Ice > Liftoff... | reverse complement strand
TGATATGCGCGAGCCTTTCAGGCTCAGTCGCAGCACTCACATCGTCGGTCAACACCAACACATTTAATGCACAAATGTCACCGCGCACTTCATTTGTCGATGAACCGGATTCCCGACACCGCCTCATGATCTCCCGACCGCTTCCATGCTGCGGCCTCTTCACCATCGAGCCTTAGTGTGAGACATTTGGCACTGCCGCCAGCTTTGACAAATTCACTTAGCGGAGTTTCGATCGGATCGAAGCCCTGGTCACGAAGACGTGCATGAAGTTGTGGGCAGCCGGTGTTCGTGACGACGTGTCGTCCGATGACCACGGCGTTGGCGGCAAAGCCAATGGCTTCAGCCTCGGTCAGATCGATCAGGTTTTGAATATTTGCCCGCATGACCTGCTGTCCGTAAGCATCGAATGCCTCGGGATACCAGATCGCCTGCGACGGTTCGAGCGGACAAAAGCAGGTATCGAGGTGATAAAACCGTTGATCCACGAGTTCCAGTGGCATGATTTGCACACGGATCAGCGTTGCCACATGCTGAAGGCTGCGTGCCATGCTGCGAATGCGATAGCCGGCAAAAAGTCCTTCACCGCAGAATAACGCATCGCCGGCACCTTCAAAGTATTCATCATTCGGGAGTCGGACCACTTCCAGCCCGAGCTGCTCAAGCTTTGCCGCAAAATGCGGTTCTTCCCCCTGACGCTGCGGATGTCGAAAACGTGACAGAATGGCCCTGCCGCCGCAGATCAGCGCGGCGTTGGCGGTGAAGACGAGGTCTGGCAGTCCGGCCTGAGGTTCAACAAGTTCGATCGCTGCACCGAGACCGCTGAGAATACCATGCAGCGATTCCCATTGGTGAACGGCCAGTTCGTGATTTGCCGGATGAGCCCGGTCCATCCATGGATTGATCTCGTATTCGATTCCAAAGTAATCGGGGCGGCACATCAGGACACGCGGCGGCGAATGATTCATGACGCGACTATTTCCTGTTCAGCGGATACGGATTCCTTCAGCGCGGCTTCCAGCCGATTGATCTCTTCCACCAAGGCGCGCAGGAAAGGTTCAATGTCGGTCACAACCGGCACAGTCTGGAAGGAGCCGCGATCTGCCAGTTTGATGACTGCTGACGGATTGATATCCACACAGACGACCTGCACCCAGGCAGGAAGCAGATTGCCGACGGCGACCGAGTGCAGCATCGTCGAAAGCATGAGGCAAAACGTCACGTCGCGAATTCGTGTACGCATCTGTCTCTGAGCGACGACAGCATCTGTAATCACGTCCGGCAGCGGACCGTCATCGCGAATGCTCCCGGCGAGTAGAAAGTCCACATTGTGTTTGACGCATTCATACATGATGCCCGACTTGATCAGCCCTTGCTCGACGGCGGGCCTGATCCCACCGGCGCGACGGACAGTGTTGATCGTCCGCAAGTGATGCTCGTGACCCGACGGAATAATATCACCGCGTTCGAGATGCACACCCAGGCTTGTGCCGTAGATCGATTGCTCGATGTCGTGCGTCGCCAGGGCATTCCCCGCAAACAAACGATGAACATAACCGCGACGAATGAGTTCGCAGACATATCCGCCGCTGCCGGTATGCACAATGGCGGGCCCGCCCACGATCAGTGTCCTGCCGCCAAGTTGTTTCGTCCTGACCAGCCACTCTGCAACCTGTCGGGCTGCGACGCGTTTTGGTTTTTCGGTAGAGACCGGGCTGTCCATGAATTCGAAACCGCCTTCCGACTGACTGCGTTCTTCCGGAAAGACGCGGACTCCTGCGTGCCCCACCATGATCTGCTGTCCAATGCGGACATCCAGCATCGGGACGCATTCTGCCGTCTGGCGATCGACATCCACGACAATGCCGCAGTCCATTTCCTGCAGATCCACGGGAATCCAGTGACCGTGCATCCGGACTTCTGTCCGCTGATTTGTGGTGCTGTAAAATCCTTCCGGAAAGGCACCGGCGACATCCGCCGCCAAAATCCGACAATCACTTGTGACGACCGGCACAGCTCCATGGACAGAGATTGTGTTGAGGATCCGTTCGAGCTGTTCTCCTGTGTCGGCCTGAACCTGAACCAGCGCGTAGCTGGGATCAAGGCGTCGCTGCCCGACCGTGATCTTCCGAATCTCGAACGTGCCCTTGTGAGCCATAATCGCATCCAGAATTTTTGGCAGCAGCAGGCTGTCGATGATATGGCCGGCGACCTCAACATCTTCCACAAACGGCTTCGAGGCAGGCGCGGCGGACGGGGGTTTCATCAATGACTCTCCGGCTTTCGGATATCGACAATAATTCACAGATGCGAACAATCATAGGATCATAGCATGACGCTCGCATTTGTTCTTCGAGGCGCAGGGGTGCGGACCGTTCGAGAAACAAGTGTCCGATTTGACGATCAGTCGCCCAGGAATTATAAAGAGACCTGACGCCTTTGTTTACCCTCCTTTGTTTTCCTCGCTTACGCTTCGGGTCACTGTGACACGATCAATGGAAAAGATCGGTCACGTTGATCTCCAACCGCTGCGTTGGCGAGAGATTCCACGCGAGAGTTTGGCTTGGCCTGAAGATTGTCTGCTGAGCGTATTTGCCAGACGTTGAATCTGGCTGTTCGTAGACCTCGACCTGCAACTCCGGAAGATTCACGAGCCAATACTGTGTAACTCCCGCCGTCGCATACAGCCGCTGCTTCGTGGCGCGGTCAGTGCCAACCGAGGAGTCTGACACCTCAATGACCAGCACCAAATCCGCTGGACCGGGATGACGATCATCAGGTGCAATTGATCCACCGTGATCGGCATGAGCGGCGGTGCCGTGCCGCTTCGCAATTCGTCCAACAGAGTGGTGACCATGACTAATCTCCAAGAACCGAGAATCAATTCCGTTCAGAATTCCGAGAGTTCCATTTACGCCTCGGTGCCCCACAACGTCTATGCGGATGCCCCCATCGTGATCGTTCGCCGAATCTCGTCGGCCTTGAAGCCCAGCGCCGCCGGACGCCGCACGCCCGGCAGCACGACCACATCATACAGTTCGCGGACGATGCCTTGAAGCCACAGCCAATGCACCAGGTCGCCCGTCCGCAAGTCGATCACGCACAGGCCGCAGTGTGCCTCGTCCCAATGGTATTCAATTTCACAAAGCAGACCTCACTCTCCAAGTGAGGCAGGTCTCAAAACGCGGCCTTTGGCATTCGTCACTCAGTGAGTGACGGCTAGTTTGATCGCAAATCGAGGTACCGGAGGGCTTACGCCGCTCCGCTCGCCGGAATCATTTCAGGCATGTGGCCGTGCAGGCAAAGTGGACTCAAGGCGAAGTTCGAATCACAGAACCCGACGACGTCGTTGAGACAACAGCTCGTGCACCTGTTTGTTGACTGGCGGCGCGACGACGTCTGAGCAGCAACTTTGCTAAGATTCCGTATCCCACATTCAGCAGCGACCTGATCAGCGGCAGTTGTGTCAGCAGAACCAGTGGTCTGAGGCCGACAGCGGAACCAAGTTCCCGAAAAGCATCCAGGTCTCTGAACCAGGTGCCGTCAGGCAGGCGGGCATAAATCCCGGACGTCAACTCGAGCTGGGAACTGTCAAAGATTCCTGCGTCAAATTTCCGCGCCGCCATGTTCGCCAGATGAACGCGGTTCCTGTGGTCCCGGCGTTTCAGGAACTGCGTCGCCCTCGCAAGGAACCTGCAGTTTCCGTCATACAGGATGTCGATTATGTTCGAAGGCTTCATAGAATTGTTGTCACGTCAACAGGAAGTATGAAAGGGTTCGCGTCTGAACTCTCACTCACGACCACGCGGAATATCATCCATCGTGCGGCATCGAAGAGTCAGCCAATGCAGCCTGTGTGCCAAGGATACGGCCGACCGACCGCAGCCGACAAATCCTCGGTAATAATGGACCTGAGTGCCGCGAACCGCAGATTTCCGGTTGACGTAGCAGGCAAACTGCCCGAAATTACGGAGCCGCTGCCTGCAAATCCAGCAACTCTGTGCCGGTCGCTGTACCTGACGTGACGGCGGATCTTCAGGGACACATGTACATCTACGATACCTAAACTCTGTTCAGGAGCCGTTCGGGGTTGGCTACGGTCATTCGAACCGAGTCACCGATTCGCAGATCGCAGGCTTCGCCCGAAATCTGCAACGTCGTGGTTTCGGACGTGGAATTCAGAATTGTTGCTCCGGTCGGGGCGTGAATGCGAACGCCTGACATGTCGCCGAATGCGTTTCTGCCTGCATCGATGACGCACCATTCCAGTGTCGGGCGCGAGATGACCGTGGCAATGAGGCTGACACAAGGCGGGTGAGCGGCAAGGGGTATGTCGTCAGCGAAATCAACAAAAGGACTCACGACCAGACAATTGATTCGTGCGTCCTGCAACAAAGGCCTGGGCAACGACGATATGGAGATGACAGTCTCACGGTATGCTGCCGAGACATTGCGGATACTTCGCAGAGCATGCTCAGCGATTGTGACAATCGCAGCCAACTCTGTCTCTCCGTCCCCCTCCCCGTGCTCATACTCCGCGCAGGGATCATGGGCCGACGCAAAAACGCCGACGACTTTTAAACTCGGCAATTGCGCCGCTGCCGTCGCGAGCAATGACGCATCCGGTCCCGGACGGACTCCAGTGGATTGCCGCCCGGTATCGACTTCGATCAGCACCTGAATCTCACAGCCGGACTGAACCGCAGACTGCGACAGCAATTCAGCATGGCGGAAATGATCGATGACAGCGATCAATTGAGTCCGCTCAGCAATACGTCGCAGTCGCCCCAGCGATTCTGAATCGACGACACGACCGGTGAGGATGATCTGTTCAAAACCCGCATCCGCCAGATGCTCTGCATCGTGGACTCTAGAGCACGATCCGTGTTTCGTGACCGGCAGGATAAGGTCTCGCAGCAGGCCTACCGGTACCAAATGAGTCAATGCTGCCGCCCACCAGCGTTGGGAATCGACCGCGAATTCATTCAACCGCCGCACATTCCCGGCAATCGCGACTTCTGAGAACGACAGGGAGGGGGTCATCACCTGGCAGTCTCCAGAAGCGCTTTCAATGCTGCTGCCCGCGTCTTTCTTTCGGACGTCCCCCAGTCCGGGTGCAATGCATCGATCACGTTGAGTACCTTTGCGGCGTCCTGGAAGTTTTTCTTCTGAACGGCGAGTGTGGCAAGTTGCAGGGATGCTTCAAGCCATTGGTCATCACCTGATCGTGACCGCCTGCGCACCGATTGCCAGAAAGTCGCAGTTGATTCGGCTGACGCTGTGTCCGTCGATTTCAATGCAGCTCGGCGCTCCAGAATTGAAGCCGTCGTCTGTAACTGCGCATCGGTGAGAGATTTCGATGTGAGCTCAACAATCACCGCATCAAATCGCTGAAAGTTATCGGCAACTCTTGATGCTTCAAGCAACATCGGAAGTTGTTCAAGCTGCCAATCGACGGGCAGTGTTGCTGAGTCTTTCTCATGCAGCAGGTCGAGTGCCAGGAATCCCAGCTGCGGGTCACCGGGGAGTGGATCATTCAATGCACCTGCCTGCTGAAGCAGGAATCCGGCAAGTTGACGACGCTTCTCTCGCGTCTGTCGCAAAAGCACGTCACGAAATTCCCGCATGGCATCGAAACCGAGCAACTGTCGAAGGGCCGCGAGTGCCATCAATGCATGACAGTTTGCGATCGCGGCGTTGATCTGAGTCTGCTGCTCGCCGCGGAGGCCAGTTGCTTGTGCCTCCGCCATATCAGTTTCATTGGACGCGGCAAGTGCGTCATGACGCAGTGCCGCGTCTGCAGCCAGCTTCGGCCAGTCGTCTGAAGCTGGCCAGCGAAGTTGCAGCGAAAACACCAGCTGCTGAATTTCCAGCACTGGGCGAACCCAAACTTCCGGTGAAGCGCGAGTCATCGTTTCATCGTGCTCTGCCAGAGTTTCTTCAGCACGCAGTGCCCACGCCTTGATCGCTGCAGTCAGCCGATCCGGATCAATAGCCATTGCCGCATTGTGCGAATCAAACTTCACATCAATCAGGATGTCACCGGCCTGAATCAACAGCAGGGGTTGATTGCTGGTGGCGTCACCTACCAGCCCAAGTAACTCTTCTGCCGCTGCGACGGGATCTGTGGCGCGGATCAACATGGCTCGCCATTCACGAGCCTTCGCTGTCGTGCCTTCCTTGACGTACCTGACAATATGCTGCTCCAACGCTGTCCGATAGGCCGCTTCAAGTGCATTGCGGTTTTCGATCGGTGCAGAATCTTCTGCGTCCCAATGACGTCCTATCGCGTAGATGCGCAACAAATCCGAGGCAGCTTCCTGCTCCTGATTTTGTGCCGTCCGGAACAGTCCAACGGCGGAATCCAGATCAGCTTCTGCTGCTGACCAGTCATGCAGGCGAATTGCCAGATCTCCGGCCTGCATCGACAACGTGGCCGCGATCTGTGGACTGGTCCGTTCAAACGACGACCGCATATCCAGCAGCGATTTCCGCGCTGCCGCGAATTCGCCCGCTGCAATCAGATCGGCGACGCTTTCGACGGCCGTAGCCGCTTCCGGACCGAACTTCTCCACATGGCTGAACCTCAACGCAATCCGTTCGCAACAGTCCCGCCACACACCTTTGGATCCGGAACCGATTCTTCGATTGAGCAATCGGAATTCATCCGCAGTTTTTTGCCTGAGATCCGGAGCGTCCAGCTGATGCAGCAGTTCGAACAGATTCAGCAGCGAGGCCAGTCGCAGCGTGCTCAATTCCTCACCGCGCAGTGCCTGCTTTTCCAGGTCCAGACAGAGTTGCAGCGCTTCCGACGGCTGATCGCGTCGCAGCAGACCGCGAATTTGCAATGCCGCAACCGCAATCTGCTGATTCTCATGTTTCGCCATCGACTTCAGCGATGTCACTAACAGGTCGAAACCTTTAAAGTCTTTCCTGTCAAGCAGCGTTTCGGCAAGCAGCCGCCGAGCCTGAAAACGCATTTCATCGTCGCCGCTGGATTTCATCAGCTGCTCGGCCACCGTGGTCGCCCTCGTTCGCAGAGCAGCATCTGTCGGATTCTGCCGCGCCTGCATCAGCATTAGCTCCGCCACGACATACCGAGTTCGATCACGAGCCGCCCGAGCCACGTCACTTTTGATGTCCTTTCGAATCTGTTCGATCTGCAACAGCATGGCCTCCGCAAGCTGCAGTCCTTCAGCGATCGCCTGAGTTGCCAGAGGTTGCGGAGCGATCTTCGGCCCGAATTCGGAACACGTTGCATCGAACAAGGCAATCGTTGCAAGGACTTCAATTTGTCGCACGCGAAGCATCAGGTCCAGTTCTGCACCTGGACTTTCTTTGCGGACAAACTGCGTGATACTTTCCGCCGCATGAGTCAGAATCTGCGTTCGCCCTGGTTCCTGCAGTGTCCATGCGTGTTGCGCGCGGCAATCCGCCAGCATGATCTGCCACGCCGCGCGTGCGTCGGGAGTTCTGCTGCTTTCCGATTGCCGCACGCAGAATTGCTCGGCCAGATCAAAGAATTGCCGAGACTGCAACTGCTGCACGAACTCCCGTTCGCCATCAGCAATTTCATCTGCCCGTGCAACTGCGAAATTCGCCTGCACATCAAGCGTTATCAACACAGCAGTCACAAGAAATCTTTGCAGGAATGTCATGCTGTTATCTTACGCTGGACTCACCGCGCAGGATACCCGACCGCCGTTGCGATTCTGGAACGGGATGCAAACGGAATGGCTCCAGTCATCGTGGCGCGGGCTTCGTCCGCAAGCCAATTTACGCCCCGGCGGAGCTTGCCGTGAAGGGTTTTCTGCCGAAAAACAAGTTCATCGACAAATGAAGTGCGCGACGACAAGTTGTATATAAAGTGTGTTGGTGTTGATCGACGCATTTGGTGCTGCGATTGAGCCTGAAAGGCTCGCGCAAATCAGCCTGGGGCAAGAGAATCCGCGAATGCGGATGAACGCCGCCCCAGGTCGATGTCTTCATTTGTCGATGAACCCGAATCTGCGGCTCGCCGATTCGCGCACTCATGACATCGAAAGGGATTCTCAGTTCCCGTCGGGCAAATCCAGATTCATCGTGTTGCCATTTTCGCTCACCTGGAAGACCAAGCCTTTTCCGAGAGTGTGAGCGTCGTCGGTGGTCGGTCCGGGAGCCACGGCACCCATGTTGGTCACGATCACGTCGCATATTCCGGGTGCTGTTCCTGCGGTCGCGGGGATGTTGAATTTTCCTTTTGAAACCATCGCCCATGCGACGGGAGCATTTGCGTTCCGAGGCTTGAAGGCGATGGTGCCGAATTTCAAGGGTTCGCCGTTGAGTTTCACTTCGCCCTGAATGGCCTGTCGTGTTGCCTCGACCAGTAACGCATTCTGTCGCAGCCATGTTCCTGCAGTCGTGATCCATTGTGACAACGCAGGGTGTTCATTCGCCAGACCGACGCCATGCGGTCCCTGCTGGTAAATATGCAGCTCGGCAGGGACGCCGGCTTTGCGGCAGGCCAGATACATGCTCACGCTGTTCTCAGCAGGTACGCCTGTGTCTTCAGATGTATGAAACAAAAACAGCGGCGGCGTTTCTGCCGTGACGTTGAGTTCATTCGAGAGTGACTTCAACTGTTCGTCGGTCGGGTCTTTGCCGAGAAGATTATTGCCCGATCCGCGATGTGCAAAATCGGCTGTGAGACTGACGACGGGGTAGCCGAGAATTCCGAAGTCCGGTCGGCTGCTTTCTTTGTCGATCGCGTCTGCAGCATTCGCATCACCGCCATCGAAATGCGTGACCGAAGTCGATGTCAAATGGCCACCCGCCGAAAATCCCATGATCCCGACGCGGTGTTTGTCAATTTTGAATTCGTCCGCATGGGCGCGAACAAATCGCAAAGCCCGCTGAGCATCCAGGAGCGGCACGGGATGTCGATAGGGAGACAATCGATAGCGCAGGACAAAGGCCGTCACGCCGATGCTGTTGAAATACTTTGCGGGCTGAACTCCTTCGTGGTCGGTGGCGTGAATTGCATAACCGCCGCCGGGACAGATCACAATGGCTGCACCATTCGCGTTTTCTCCCGCCGGATAAACCCAGACGCCCGGCTTGTCGGCGTCGGCATCACCCATCGCCTGCGGTGCTCCTTCGGGCCACAGCAGACGGATTTCAGGAGGTTGAAAATCGTCGTCGGCGAAAGTGTTTGCACAGATCGCGCCGAACAGGGAAAGCACGAAGAGAGTGCCGATGGAACGTGGCATGGTCAGGCTCGATTTTGGAAGGAGGGGTTGCGTGAATGGTTGAGTCGTGTCGTACGACTATACCCCATTCGCTCACGCGATGAAATCAGAGAGCCATGTGCATCGAATTCGCTTTATTGAAGATCGCTTTCAGCATCGCTGGTCCCTCCGAATGTTTGTGGGTAGATGTTCTACGAATGCTTGTGATCTGATAAATTGACGGTGCCGGGAGAAACGGAGTCAGGCTCTGCGGGGACGCAACCTGACAAGGGATATCACGGTCGATGTGCGCCAATGGTGCTGTCTGCCTCTGGTGAATTCTGCTCACCAGAGGTTTTGATCATGGAAACCATCGCCTGAAACACATTGCACGTCACCGAGGCCGAACCTTCGTGAGAACGAAGTTCATGCACGAGAACAACCGGCACCTGCGACTTCCGGATAAACGAATTGGTGGATGAATCTGCGATTCGCTGTCATAATAGACCGGAGCTACATTCACCGATCGGGTCGGCTCTTGGGGATTTCTTCCATGCTGCATCGCAGACGATTTCTGGCACTGGGGCTCGCTGGCGGAACGCTGGCGAGGTTTGGGATCTCGCCACGCGAGGTCCGTGCGGCAACGCCCAGGACATCTTCAGCGCCGGGCGAAGGTGTGTTTGATTATATCCAGCGCATGCGTGGCAAGTGGGATGCGGCGCTGTACAAACAACTGCTGGGCGCTGCGAACGAATTCAAGGAAGGTGATGCAATCATCGGCGTCGCGGCTGCCGATGACGCTGCTCGTCGGCAGGCTCGTGATTTACTCGCTTCCACGCGGGTGAGCGAAATTGATCAGCATCCGCCTTTTCGCGACGAATTGTTCCAACTGCTCACATCGTCCCTCGACCGCGAGATTCAGCAACAGATCGGCAGCATGACGCTCGGGATGCTGAAGACGTTTCTACTTGAAAACAGCGAATCCGAAATTCACGCCATGCGTGATGGACTCTCGAGCGACGTCATTGCGTGTGTTGTGCGACTGATGAACAACACGGAACTCATTCAGATTGGCGCGAAGGTTTTCAATCCGCTCCCTGAATCAAACATTGGCGCTCGAGGCTATATGGGAGCCCGGGTTCAGCCCAACTCCCCGACCGACAACGTTGATGATATCCGCTGGCAAGTCTTTGATGCGTTTGCGTACGCTGTCGGCGACGTACTGCTTGGGACCAATCCAGTATCGAGCACACCGGAATCCGTGGCGGCGGTTGAAGAAACTCTCAGGGATGTGCTGGTCACATTTGGAATCAATCATGTCCTGCCTCACTGTGTGCTCGCACATATCGATGTTCAGGCCGCCGTGGAAAGCGCGCACCCCGGCCTGACGGCGCTGTGGTTTCAAAGCATCGCAGGAAATGACGCCGCGAATGCGACATTTGACATCTCTGTCGATAAAATGACGGAACATGCAAAGTCGCGAAACGGTCGTTTTGGCCTGTATTTTGAAACTGGTCAGGGAGCCGATTCGACGAATGGCCATGGTCATGGCGTGGATATGGTCGTTCACGAATCGCGCAAATATGGCTTTGCCAGAGCACTCACTCAGACGATTGCAGCGACGTTTGCGAATCGTGGCAAAAACGTACATCCCTGGGTTCATCTGAACGACGTTGCAGGCTTCATCGGCCCGGAGGTTTTTCGATCACGCGAACAGCTCGTGCGGTGTTGTCTGGAAGACATCGTCATGGGAAAACTGCACGGACTGATGATTGGTCTGGACGTGTGCTCCACATTGCACATGGACGTCAGTCTCGACGATCTGGGATGGTGCATCGATCAGATCATGCCAGCCAATCCCGGATATCTGATGGCTCTGCCGACTCGTATCGATCCGATGCTGGGATATCTCACCACTGGCTATCAGGATCACGTTCACATTCGCGAAAAGTTTGGTTTCAAAGTCAACGATCGTATGTGGCAATTCTTCCAGCAGCTCGGCGTGATCGACGCACAAGGGCAGCCCACGGAGCATTTCGGCGATCCTTCATGGGTGTATCAGCAGTACTGTCGCCAGAAAAACGACGCCCGAAC
>Ga0105047_10017151_pt1 | contig 11301 bp, 11 predicted proteins | sample MAT04_FD_78384 | JGI IMG/M metagenome (GOLD analysis project Ga0105047, IMG submission 78384) | Freshwater microbial communities from Lake Fryxell liftoff mats and glacier meltwater in Antarctica - MAT-04 (megahit assembly) | ecosystem: Environmental > Aquatic > Freshwater > Ice > Liftoff... | reverse complement strand
TTTTTAATTGAAAAACGTTGTGCTTAATAAAGGTAAGATTTTTAACGGAATATCTGTTACAAAAAAATAAATGGTTCATTATTCCATAAGTTTTATCCATTCCGTAATTAATGCCAACCCTTCGGCGTGTGCCATCTTACGTCCCAATTCTGGCATAGCAATCCCTGGATATAGAGAGTTCATTCTGTAGTATAAGATGGATTGATCAGGTTTGCCTGGTACGATGTCGTATTTGAGACCACCTGAACCTATACCTGCTGCGATCGGCGTCTTCATGACACCGTATGCAATGGGATTTTTTTCGGATGCTAATAGATTGAGCGCACTATTTTTAGCGGGGCCCTCGGGTCTGTGACAGTGAGCACAATTGATGTCTAAGTAAGCACGAGCTCTGTCATCTGTTGGTAGTGAAGCATTTGCATAATCTGGTATTTGGGGACATGATGCTGCACTTGTGATACCTTGGAGTTTTCCTAGAGATATCAAATGGTCTATTTGATTGACGTGTGTAGTGGTAAATGTATAAGGTTTGTTTAAGTGTCTAGCAGTTGGGCCGATGGGCATCATTTTGCCTGCATATTCGTGGCAACTTTTGCACTGTATGAGATTGGGTATGCTATAATTGACCTTTTGGTTTTTGCCTGATTCATCTATCCAAGCTACAGATCTCGTGTCGCCTGCTATGGAAAGGTGAGCATCAGATTGTGTCTCGTCCCAAATATAAGTTAAGGCTGTCCAATCGTTGTTTTCACGAATGAGCACCCTTGTTTCTATGTGTTGTAAGTTCTTTTCTGGTTGTCTGAAATCTTTGGGGTAGTAAAAAAACTTAAATATCAAACTACCATCTGGAAAGTCAAAGGCTTGTTCTGCGTGATATGTCATGGCTTTACCTTCTGGCAAATAAATAAATCTTTTTTTGAAAGCATAATCTGTAAAAAGTGACGAATTTAAATCGTAAGGGAACACTCTATCTTTGGGTTTTATCTCGGAAAGTGGTAATTCAAACATGCCATAGTCTGATAATTTTTTCAAAGCTTTTACATCTTCTATGCTGCGGTGTACATAATTTTCTTCTGTGACTTGTACGGCTTGTTCTTTATGTTTACAAGCATTAGGTAGGATACAAATTGCTAAGAAAATGAACGTAGGAATAAAGAAATTATATTGACGATTGTGAGACATTTTTTTGACAATTAGAGATTATTGGCCAGGAAATTTAAAGGTTGTTTCTTGTACTTTTCCTTCCTTACATAGATATGGACTTGGGTCTGTACGAATGTTTTTTAGGTTTTCAGGAATATTCAGATTGGCAAAAGCAATATTTGATTGATCCATACAAAATGCAAAGCCGTCTTTCAGTTTGGTGTCAGAAAAACCATCAATCACAATGTCGGGAGTATCCATAAAAAACTTGGTCAAAAACAACTTGCCAAAATCGGACTCTAAGGTAGGAAACCAATGTTTATTGGAGAAAGTATTTCCATGGATGAAGACATGATTAGGATATGGATCATACAGACTATCCAATTTGTACTGATGATTGATGGGCTGACCTGACGAGTCATTTTCCTTTTTGTCTTGCGACATTTCTGTCACCAAATCATAACTAATGATGGCTGTCGGACAAGTGCGATTGTCCGTGATCTCATTATCAAAAATTTCAATTTTTCTTGTCGCTAACAGCATGATGCCTGTACCAGGTGGCACCATCCCTACGATGTTTCCTTTGGGAGCAAAATTAGAGTGATTATTGCTGATGACTTTATTGTTAAATACCCTTGTGTGATGACCATATTGAGTCAATCCTGGTAGGTCAAATACTAGGATTCCACCTGTATTGTTGTACGTGTGATTGTCATATATTTCTACAAAATTGCTGTTTTCGCTTTCGATTCCTGCTACATTTTCATACACTGTATTGCGTCTGATCACGACAGAATCTGACTGACCTACATACACACCTGCATCTGATGCACGAGCTGCTACACAATCTTCTATGACCACACGTTTGCAAAGCACGGGATAGAAACCATACGCACCATTGTTTTCCTTAGCGCCATTTGTCCAATAAACTTTCACTTTTGAAAAGAGTATGCCGTCTGTATCTGTCACTTTGATATTGTCACCTTTGGCATCTTCTACGGTAAATGCTATGAGTTGAATATTTTTGCAATTTGAAATTTTGATACCTTCAGCACCTTCTTGTTGACCTTTGAATGAAAGTATCGTTTGGTCCATTCCTTCACCGATAATGACAATATCTGATTTGCCATCCATCATCAGACTACGTGTAAACCAAAAATGCCCTGAATCAAGTCGGATAGTATCTCCATTTTTTGCGGAGATGAAGGCTGATTGCAATCCTTTTTCAATGTTTTTCCACACAATTCCTTCACGTTCATCTACTTGCTGACAGCTAAAAAAAGATGATATAATAACGATAAGTACCCCAAATGTAAACAATGACTTCCTTGACATAAATGAGCGGCATTTGATAAAGTAACAAATTTAATGCATATTTGGACTTCATCAAATTTTAATTGGAAAAGAAGTTTGAAAAAGGTAAGCTGTTGTTTTAAGAATTAAGTTATTGATGTAATTTGTGTTTTATTTAAAAAACATTAAATAGAGATATTGGGAAGCTTTTTAGAAAATATACCTGTTTGCACACAATCTGAATGACAGCCATAATATCCAAATGTCCATAGTTGTGGCTGTTATTCACTTTTGCATTACCTTGCCAATGACGATCTGATTTCTGATATAAGCCGGTGAATACTTACTCTCAAATAGTCCGGATGAAGTGATGAAAGTGACAAAAATACTTTTGCGGGTCTTTGTAAAATACTTAAAAAAAGCAATTTTATTTTGCAATTTTGTGTAAAATATTTTATCCATAATTTAACTTTTTGGGGCGTATTTTATTTCGCAAATAATTGATCACTTTATCTAATCGATCGATGAGCAAGTCTATATGTGCTCCATGCAAAGTTTCGTCACCTTTGTGTCTCCACGCAGATTCTGTACTGAATATACCTGTGATACCTAGTTGTTGTTTTATTTCCTGTATATGCAGCATACATAAATTCTCAAAGCAAGTTTACTCCAAGCATATCAAGATGGCGTATTGGTAAGGTAATGCCAGATATTTTTGGACCTTATTTCTGTCTTTTGAACATATTTCAGATAGAACAAGACATAAGGATCCGTCAATTTATAGCTAATATCTCTTTTGGATTTTCCGTAGGGCACTTAAGGTGTAATAAATCCAGCTGCTTCGAGTTTGTCGATATTGTTGGTCAATGTTCCTTCTGATGACGTTTTGCCAGTTTTTATAATTGTTGTAGTTGTATTTTAAGCGGATTTCAAACTGAGCTGATGCAGTGGAAAATGTAAAACAAATGATCCGAATTACAATTGTTAAGGAAGGGTAATTTACTCTCATTTAGCGGGTATGAATTTGCAAAAAAGATTAAAGGATTAATAACGTATAACCATCAATTATTTTTTTCCATTTACCCTACCCTTAAACCTTACTCTCAACTCAACCTAACTCTAATCCTACACCTAACTCCCAATATCAACCTTAATCTCAACCTCAACCTTAAGCTTAATCTTAATTTAAACCTTAATCTTAATTTACCTTAAGCTTACTTCACCCTACCAGCCATTTTTTAAATTGTGGAGACCGCTCCGTACTCACGATCACTTCTTCACCGGTAGGCTTAAGGATGATCCTCACCCTTGATTTGGTATGGGTGGACATCTTGTCTATGGCGTTTTGGTGGATGATATATTGTCGATTGATTCTGAAATAGTTGTGATCTGTGATATTGGTTTCGATGTGTTCCAATGTAACATCCACAGGGTATTTTTTATTTTCAAAAGTGTATAGATAGGTGATTTTTTCTATAGTGAAATAATAAGCTACCTCATCGTAATTGATGGTGCGGATGTTATTACCTATTTTTATCATCCATTTTTTTTCCTGCATGGGTTTGTCGGAAAGTTTGCTGTAGTCGGGAAGATTGGGTCTGTAAAAGCGTTCATATTTTTTTATCGCCAGATCGAGCAGATCTTTTTTGATAGGTTTGAGCAGATAATCTACGGCATATTGTTTGAAAGCTTCGATGGCATATTCATCGTATGCTGTCGTAAAGATGACTGGTTTTTGAATATTAACATGTCTGAATATCTCAAAACTTGTGCCATCAGACAGGTGTATGTCTATGAGAATGAGGTCGTAGTTGGGATCTCCTGACAGATAATCTATGCTATCCGCTACACTATCCAGCACTTTGATCACTTTTATGTCTGAAGAAATGGATTTCAGCATTTCCATCAGCCTTTGTGAAGCGGCATCTTCATCTTCAATGATGATTATTTTTGTCATGATTTATTTTTTATTAATGGGATCGTTACGCAAAATTGTTGTTGGTTTACAAGTACGATGATTTCTTTTCCGGTGATATTCAAATATCTTTTAGCCAATGATTGCAATCCGAAATGAGTCGATTTTTCGGTTGTACGTCGGGTCTGAATATTATTACTTACTTTCAACGTATCATTTACACGGGTAATGGTAATGATCAGTGGACTGGTTTTGGATGCAGCATTGTGTTTTACGGCATTTTCAGTCAAAATCTGAAGCGTCAGAGGAATAATCAGCCAATCGTCGTCATCGATGCCAGTCCTGATCTGCACAGTATTTCCAAAACGTTGATGAAGTAAAAAACTGTAATTCTGATTGATTTCAAGCTCATCTTTGAGTGGAATGAGGTCTTTATCTCGATATTGAAGCATATTTCGATAAAAGTCAGAAAGTTTTTCCACAAATATGACCGCTTGTTCGGGTTTGCTTTCGATGATGGACACAAGGGTGTTAAAACTGTTGAATAGAAAATGGGGGTTGATCTGGCTTTTGAGCGTTTCAAGTTGGCTTCTGACTTGATCCATTTTTATTTCTTCCAACTGCTTCCTTCTTTTATTTCGGCTTTCATTCCATACATAAAAGCCAGAGATTAAGACTAAAATTATACTCAAATAAAACCACCAGCTTTCCCAGAAGGCAGGCTTAATTCTAAACTTTATTTCAAATTTATCCGCGCCTGAAAATGTTCTGTTTGCTGCACATTCAATAGTGAAAGTGTAATTTCCCGCTGCCAGATTTGGATATATCAGTTTCTGGTCTTTGGTATATCTCCATTCATTGTCGATGCCTTCCATATTATATCTGTAATGCACCACATCCGGATCACTGAACCATATACCTGCATATTCTATCAGAAAATCATTGTCTATGTGACTCATGATGTTGTCTGTATCTGGCATAAGCAATGTTTTGCCCGCCAAAGCAGTTTTAATGATCAAATGTGCTTTTAGAAAAGTTTGGTGGACGGGCTGATAGGTGATGATTCTGCTTCCTTCTGATATCAATATAGGATGTATAAAATCATTGAAAAAAGGATTAATATTTTGCTCCCATTTTCTGATTCCTATATTATTGCCAATACAAATAATGGTATGTGTATCAGGATCAATAATGTCCATACCTGTGTGGTGAAAAGAGATGATATTGCCATCTTTGTCCGATGTAATACCCAAAATATGCAATTCTGTAAGGCCATCCGATAAACCAAACCACCTGATACTGTCTTTTTCTATTTTCCCCAATCCATTGTTCAGCGTGCTAAACCATATTTTTCCGTTTTTATCTTCTGCAAAAGATATAATGGTTTGATCATTGGTAATTTGTTTTATCCGATCATTTTTATCAATAACTGCTATGCCTTTACCGTCAGTTCCCACCCACAGATTATCGGATTTATCGGCAAATAAAGTATAATTATAATCCGTCGATAACCCTGATTTTTTATTGAGCTGTTTTAATACTTTTCCCTCCGGTGACAGTTTATTGAGCCCAGCGAGTGTGGACACCCAAATATAACCACTCCTTTGTGTAATACAGAATACATTATTGTTGGATAAACCGGTTTTTTCATTCAAAACTCTGATCAGCTTTCCCTGTTGATCAATGATTTTTATACCATCACCAAAGGTACCGGCCCAAACTTCATCCTTACTTTTATTGTAATGCAGGGACAAAATATTTTCTTTTTGCAATATGAGTTGTACATCTGCTCCTTGATGACTGATGTAGAGTCCTTCATCGTTTCCAAAATAAATATCTCCTTCGATTTCCAGTAATGCCTGAATATTATTTATCTTGGTTTCCTGGACACTGAATATGCCAGGAGATGAAATCAAGCCGTTGTTATTGCATAAAATCCAGATATTGCCTTCGACATCACAAAGAATGTCAAGGATAGAAAGCGGTGATTCTATGCCGCTGGGGTTAAATGTTTTTGGGCTATGGCTGATAGGTTCAGCGTACTTCAAGGGGTTTGTTTTTTGATCTGTCAATGCCAAAATTCCAAAACCTGAAATACCAATTTTTTTAACCTGATTCTTGGTTTTTAAAATTTGAAGTACTTTTTTTGTTTGAAAGTCGTACATCCATAGTCCGTTTTCAAAAGTTCCGATGTACAGTTTATTATTTATTTCATCCAAATGCAATGAAGTGATGATTTCATTTGGCATGGCTGATAAGAAAAATGGTTTTTCGATGATTTTTTTCTCTTTTTCAAATTGACAGACAATTAGTCCGTTGTCTGTACCAGCATATATTTTTCCGGTATTGTCTGTGACAAGATTATAGATGTCATTTCCTTCCAGACCGTCATCTGTATTGAAATTGTATAATACATCATTTGCATATACATACAATCCTTCGCCATAAGTAGAAAACCACATTTGCCCGGAATTATCTTTTCCTATACCTGTAATTTTTGTTTTGGGCCATCCTTCAGGTATCAGCCATGACTGGAGTTTAAAATCTACTAATCTGAATATTCCGCCATCTGCATAACCTATCCAAAGGTAATTGCCATCATGGAAGAAGGAAGATGGTTCTTGTGTACCACCATCTTTTCTGAGCAGCACATCATGTTTTTTACCATCATAAGCTATCAGGCCCTCTTTTGTGCCTATAAATATTAATTCATTTTTGTACCTGAAAATAGAGGTAGGATTCATTCTTAGCAAGTCAGTACTTACTTCATGCTGATTGAAATGATAGTTTTGGCTATACAAATCAGATGCAAAAATAAAACAGAAAAATAGAAATAGTATCTTCATAGGGATGAGCCGGATGCAGAAAGCGAAATTTGTATTTCTTCAGCAATTTTTTTATGAACGATACGCGGTATGGTAATATTATAATCTACCAGCAAAATGACAAATGAAGATTCTATCGACACTTTGCCATTTTGTACCATGATTTTATTTTTAAGAATTCGCTCTTTAGTAATGCCATGTATAGTGAAATTGCCTTTGCTTCTTACTTCATATACCCCATCTGATGAAATGTCAGGTTTGTCAAGAAGTTTGCCCGAGTAAGTAATGGTAGGATATTTTTCTGATTCCATATAGTTTTCATGAAAATGTTCTTTTTGTAAAGCAGAGTTAAATCCGTTAAAAGATTTTAATTTAACGGAAAACGCAAATTTGCTTTCTGCTATATCTACAATGCCGGTTAGATTATTGCTTTCTGCTTTGATCATCTCGAGTGGTGCATCAGATAAAAATTTAACCTTGCCGGAAAAATTTACTTTTGAAGTTTGACCTTGCAATAATGTTGTCAAGTAAAAAGAAAATATGAACGCTAAAGATCTCATAGGTCCAAAGTTAAATATAAATTAGCGAATAAATTGGGAAAACCGTACCGAAACAGAAAATATATATGCTGAACAAGGATTATAGTGTTCTGTCCAGATAAAGAACTTAATGAAATGTGGTTCTTTATCCAAATCTCTTCGTTAAAAATACTCGTCGTAGCGTTGTCTAAGCCGTGGCACGGAGTCCACAGTTCAGAGCTAAAATATCCACCCATCCGAGCAAAGCTCGGTTTCATCACTAAATCAGTTTGCGACTGATTTTGCTTCGCATCTTTCAGTCATGATGATTTTTTAACGTTCTTCATGTTTTTTGCCTTGATCTTTGAAAAAATAACTGCCGTTATAATTTAACTTTTTATCTGGACAGAGCAATAGTCTAATTTGAATGATTAAATTAAATCATATGATTTCCTGATTAAAATTTTTCATACATCTTTACTTCGTCAGAAATTGACTTAAAACGCTGTTTTTAATCAACATCTTTTAATCCCAAAATCCGCATTAGAAATGAACTATATGAAAATCTGATTTCATATGATCTCCACGTAGGTCAGATGACCAACGTGGTAAATCGTTCTCAATTTTATGTCATCGCTGTAGCTTAGGCTACACCTGCGGGATAAAATCTCCGAGCAATGCCAACTATTTTGGCATATATTCACTCGAATAATGTCAAATGCGGAATTTGGGTTAAAACATGAAATATAATTTTACTGCTATTTATTTGGCATACATATTCCTGCCATGTCGCTATGTTCCTTTTCAGCTATCAATTTCCCCTGTTCAGTATAATGAATACATTTGTTACAACAAATACATATACCTTTGAGTTATGATTATAAATATGGTAAAAATGCCAAAAATTATCCTGCTAATTTCTGTTCTGGTGGTTTTAATATCCCAATCCTGCACGCATCAACCGATCGTTCCGGAAGTAAAACCAACAACAAGCACTTTGACATTGACCCCAACTTGTCAGGGATGTCCCACAGATCCGATTTGTGCAGTAGCTGATGACATTATCATCAACGAAACAACTGTGTATTCTACATGTGCAACACAGAATGCAGGTCAAGGAACTTTCATCATAAATACACAAAATTGTTACATTTGGACACCATCTTCCAGCCAGACTGAAATTTTTAGCACTTGCATCGTTGTCTGTACCGGCAAAATTTGTGATACTACGTTGGTTACAATTTTTCCGCCATTGCCTTCAGACACCATGTTTACAGGTATAAAATGTAATGCTGATTCAGTGTATTTTGAAAAGGAAATTTTGCCCATCATTACAGCCAACTGTGCTTATTCAGGCTGCCACAATGCAATCACAGCGGCCGAAGGTATAAAGTTGGACAATTATGCCAATATTATAAAATACGGTAAGATTAAACCTTTTAATGCATCCAAAAGCGAACTGTATGAAGTAATCACAGATTCAGACCAAAAAGATGTGATGCCGCCACCACCTGCTGCTAGGTTGACAAGCACGCAGATAGCTCTTATTTCAAGGTGGATCGGTCAGGGTGCTAAAAACAATACCTGTAATGATCAACCCGGTGGATGCAATACAGATAATGTAAGTTTTTCGACTTATGTAAAACCGGCTTTGGCATCCTGCACAACATGTCATAAAACGGGAAATGCTGGGGGTGGAGTCAATCTGGATTCATATGCCGGATTTAAGTCTGCTGCAGTGAGTGGTAAATTATATGGAGCGATAAGTTGGTCTTCTGGGTTCATGGCTATGCCCCAAGGAGGCTTAAAGTTACCGGATTGTAATATCAGTAAAATAAAAAGTTGGATAGATGCAGGTGCGGCCAATAATTAAATATGATTAAAATCTTTTTTCAAATCAAATAAAAATGTAATATATTTGCACCCGAATTATAAATTAGATGTATGAAAAGTATAGGAATATTTGTTTGTATTTTATTTTGTCTGGTAGGTTGTTATTATGATTCAGAAGAAGATTTATATCCATCCTCTGCCTGCAATACGACAAACATTAGTTTTGTAAATGATATTCAGCCCATACTAGCCAATAGCTGTCTATCCTGTCATAATGCAACATCAACGATCGGTGGCGGAGTAGTACTGGAGGGGCATACTGCTGTACTTAGATATGCCAATGACCAATCTTTAGTGGGATCGGTAAATCATAATTCAGGATATTCGGCGATGCCACAAAGCGCATCCAAGCTGGACGACTGCAAGATATCAAAAATAGAGTCCTGGGTGCAGGCAGGAAGCCCCAATAATTAACATCAAAAAAAGCAATGAAATGAAAAAGTTCCTTCCCTATATTTTAGTGGTAGCATTAGGTGGTGGATTTATAGGATATTACATGTACAATAAGCCACATAACGAGACAAAAGGGGCAACTTCTGATATCATCATTTCGCCTGCTGATCTCCTTAAGGCTTACGAGACAGATGAAGCAGCAGCAGATGTCGCGTATCTGGATAAAATATTGGAAGTCGAGGGAATCGTAAAATCAATAAATACTCTGGATCAGGGTTCAAGTTTGTCTCTTGATGCAGGTAGTGAAATGTCTGCCATTACATGTGAGTTTGAAGCTGCTGATGCATTGGCCGCTGTCAAAATGGGCGACAAGGTAAAAATCAAAGGATTTTGCACCGGTAAGCTGATGGATATCGTTTTAGTAAGGTGCTCTATGTAATATCTTTAACAGTATCTTAATCTGTTCGCTGTAACTCAAATCATTCCGTAGCGTCTCATGAATACCGATATTGACGTCATATCGTTTTTCATAGTCGATTTATTTCTCTTTACAAATTTAAAAAATGAAAACATGAAGCAATCATTGTATATCTTAGTTCTGCTTTTAATTAATGTAACTTATAGTTCAGGCCAAAAGTATTTTACCAAAAACGGCCACGTATCCTTCTATTCAGATACCCCATTGGAAAAAATCGAAGCCAACAATAAATCATCCAACTGCGTGCTTGATCTTACAACAGGCAAACTGGAATTTGCGGTTTTGATCAAAGGTTTCCAGTTTGAAAGAGCCCTGATGCAGGAACATTTTAATGAAAATTATCTGGAAAGTAGTAAATTTCCCAAAGCTTCTTTCAAAGGTCAGATAGACAATTACACTAAGATAGATGTATCGAAAAATGGAAAATCTACTGTCAAAGTATCTGGAGATCTTACCCTGCATGGGATAACGAAAAAGCTGACTACAGACGCAGTAATAGAAGTAAAGGACGGAAAGATAGACGCAGATGCCACATTTAATATTAAGGTGGCTGATTTTAATATAGCTATACCATCTCTTGTCAACGACAAGATAGCAAAGTCTGTAAAAGTGAAAGTAGATGCTACCTTGGATGTTTTAAAATAGTAAATGTGAGGATGCTATATTTTTAGCCAAAAACCGGAAAAAGATAGAATGTAATCATCTGAATATCAACGATTTAAAATTTTAATTATATACATATTGAATCATGCGAAACGTTACCTTTTTTACCCTATTATTATCGATGTTTTTTTCATTTGCATATGGTCAGGATGATGATTTATTGTCATTGCTGGGCGACGA
>Ga0105047_10017150_pt1 | contig 11301 bp, 9 predicted proteins | sample MAT04_FD_78384 | JGI IMG/M metagenome (GOLD analysis project Ga0105047, IMG submission 78384) | Freshwater microbial communities from Lake Fryxell liftoff mats and glacier meltwater in Antarctica - MAT-04 (megahit assembly) | ecosystem: Environmental > Aquatic > Freshwater > Ice > Liftoff... | reverse complement strand
GGCTTCGCCACCGATTTCAAGGCGGTAGCCCGGTGGGAGTTGGAACCCGTTGGATTCGAGAGATGAGATTGCCTGGTTAGTGACTTCAATGGGAAGCGTGCCGTCGGCGGTGTAGGCGAGGATGTTATTTGAACGTTCACCGTTGCGGCGGGTGATTCCGCCTTGCTCGGGCCGGAGTTTGATGTCGCCGATGGCGGTGAGGGGAATCCATTTTACGGCGATGCCGGGAACCGGGAAGTTGATCGATTCGATGTCGGATATTTCATCACGATGTGTCGCCGCGTAACGGACACGGACGGGAAGGGATTCGATCTCCTCCAGGACGGAACCGGCGGTGATTCCGTCGAGGTTGGCCTGAAGTTCTGATGCGAGGGCGGTGAGCGGCAGGGTTGTCTCGTCCTCGCGGGCGTCGAACCAGAGTTTGGGTTCACCGCGTGGCATGGACATCTGGGTGTGAAGCACACCGGGGTGGGAGGCGACGGCGAGGCGGATTTGCTCGCCGAGGTCTTGGAGAACCTCCAGGGAGGGTCCGGCGATGCGAAGCTCAATGTCCGCGGGGGCGGGCGGGCCTTGGGCAAATTTGCGAACGACGATCTGGGCGGCGGGAAAGGCGACGTCGAGGTGCGTCTGGAGTTCCGGAACGAGGCGGGCGACGGCATTGGCGTCCGTCGCCTCAATGATCGCGTGGGCGTAGCTGGGGGTATTGTCGCGGTTCGCGATAAGATTGTAATAGACGGGCGGAAAGCTCGCTCCGACCTGCCAGTGCACCCGTGTGATTTCCGGGAACTCTCGGAGGGAGTCTTCAATGGCGGTGGTGAGACCATGGGTCCGGGCCAGCGAGGTCTCGGTGGGCGCCCAGACCTGAAGAACAAACATGTCACGGTCGGTCCGCGGGAAGAACTGGCTGCCGAGCGTAGGGGCGAGAGCGAACCCGGCGAAGGGAATAGCGGCGGCAGTGAGCAGGGCGGCGATGGGGCGGGTGACGGCGAATGTGACGAGATGCCGCCCGAACGCAGCAATCGCGCCGCCCCGGACACCCCGCGCAAGCCAGGACGGAAGGTTGGTGACGCCTCCGGGTGGGCGACCATAGAGCCCGGCCAACGCGGCAATGACGGTGATGGCAACAAAGAGCGAGCAGGCAAGCGCAACGATGACGCTGCCGCCGATGGAGCCTACAAAATCCCCGGCGGGACCGGGTAGCAGTAAGATAGGAAGAAACGCGAGGATGGTGGTGAGAGTGGAGGCAAAGAGCGGGACAAAGAGATGGGAGACAGCAGTGTGAACGGCTGTCAGAGCGGAGGCTCCGGCGCGCAGATGTTTGTGGATTTCGTCCGTGACGACGATGGCGTTGTCGATGAGCAGGCCGAGGGCGATGATCATTCCGAAGATCGACATCTGGTGGAGTTTCCCGCCCTGAAGGGCGACAACAAACAGGGTGAGGGCGGCAGTGAGCGGAATGGCTGAGCAGACGATGATCGCGGACCGCCAGCCCATGCTCAGCAGGACGACAAGAAACACGACGGCGGCACCCAGGACGAGATTCCCGGCGAGCTCGCCGAGCCGGGCGCTGGTGTATTCGTTTTGATCGAAAAGGGTTTCCACGGTGATGCCAGCGCCGGTTTCGCTGGCAAAACGGGCAAGCGCCTCGTTTGCGGCGGCGGCCCAGACATCCACGCGCCGGTCGGGGGCTATGCGGGCGGCGACGTAGATGGCGCGGTGGCCTTCGGTGATCGAGAGATCGGTCGGAGGATCGGTGATGGCGCGGGAAACGACGGCAACGTCACCGATCCGGGCGGACGAGCCGCTGTCGCTTTGCACGAGCGGGACGGCGGCGACGCGGCCGGGCGAGTCGAGTTCCCCGCGGACCTCGATCTGAAGGTCGGCGGTGGCGTGGCGGACGGTTCCTGCCGGGACCTTGGAATCGGCGGCGCGGATGGCCGCGGCCACGTCGGTGATGCTAAGGCCCATGGCGGCGAGTTGGCGGGGGTCCACGGTGGCGAGGATTTCCTCGGTTGGTTCACCGAAAAGCCGGACGAGTTCAGTGCCGGGAACGGCTCGCAGCCGGTCGGCGAGGATTTCACTCTGCCGGGCCAGGATAGCGAGGTTGTCATCCGAGCCGTCTGTCCAGCGCACCGCAGCGATGTAGGTGTAAGCAACGGCCCCGCGTTTTTCGTCGAAGACGGGGAGTAGAACTTCGGGTGGAAAGGTGGCGGCCGCGTCGGCGAGGCGGTCCCGGATTTCCGAGAATACTGGCTGGTTGGTGGTCGGGGTGATCGAGTCGATCAGCTCAATGGATACGACGGAAATGCCGGCGCGCGAAGTGGTCTCGACATTTTTTATGGCGGGGATTTCCTTGAGTCGCTGCTCGATAGGCTCGGAAACAAGGGCTTCCACGCGGGCGGCGGAAGCCCCGGGGTACGTCGTAAAGATGAGGACGTTGCGGGTGGTAATGATGGGATCTTCGAGGCGGGGCAGGGACGTGAAGGCGGAGGCCCCTGCCACCAAAATGACGATGATCGTGAGGATCAGCAGGTGACGATTGCGGAAGTAAAGGGTGGCGAGCCCGTTGGGCGGGGTGGCGGGGTGATTCATGGCTCAAGGAGAGGTGCGAAGGAGAGGGTTTTTCTCGCGGCGGGCTGTGGGGATGGCGGTGACGCGCAGGCCGGGGACGAGTTTTTGGAGGCCCGACGTGACGACCTCGTCACCGGGATTGAGGGCTCCCTGGACGAAGACGCGGTCGGTGGTCTCGTGGAGGATTTGGAGTTGACGGCGGGTGATTTCCTGGGTTTCCGGCTCGACGACGTAGGCGGCCCAGAGCCCGCGCGAGCTTTCAGTGAGGGCCTCGCGGGGCAGCCAGATACCGGAAGCTTCGTGGGTGCGGGTGATCGGAATTTCGACAAGATCTCCGGGTCGGAGCGTGGACGATGTGGTCTCGAGGATCACGTCGATAGTGCGGGTGAGGGAATCGCGGGCGGGCAGGATGCGGGAGACCGTGGCCGGGAGGGGATCGGTCTCGTCCGGGGGGTGGACGGTGAGCTCAGTGCCGGAGGCAAGATCCGTGATCGCGGCGGGGGCGAGTCCGGCGCGGATTTCCAGCGAGCCGGATTCGAGGATTTCAAAGACGGGTTCAGCGGGCGAAGTGACCGTGCCCTCGTCCATGGCCCGTCGGGCGATGGTGCCGGCGTACGGCGCGACAAGTCGCGACTTGGAGAGGTCAACGTCGATCGCAGCCATCTGAGCGTCAATGCGCGCCCGCGCGGCCGCGGCAGCGTCGCGCTGCTCACGGGCACTGTCGATTTCCTGGGTCGTGGCGACGCGGGATTTGATAAGTTGGGCGGTGCGCTCGAAATTTGCGAAGGCGAGGTCGCGGGTGGCGGTGGCTTGATCACGGGCGGCGGCCAAATCGGCGCGCCGAGTCGCGAGCTGACGCGTATCGAGCTCCGCCAGCAGGGCCCCGGCGGCAACGAAATCGCCCTCTTCGGCATGCAGTCGAATGACCGTACCCGGGAGTTCGAAGCCTAGCCGACTGGCGCGCGCACTCTCCACGCGGCCAAGGAACCTGTGCGTGGTGTCGTAGGAGCTCTCTAGCTCCGCGACCAGGGTGTTGACCGGGCTGGGTCGGGCGGTGGGTTCATCCAGCTCATTGGCGGGCGAACGCGAGAGGACGAACGCGGGAAGCGCGATCACCAACCCCGCGACGGTAATAACAGCGGGAAGAGTGAATTGGCGAAGGAATGGGATTTGCATTTGTTGATTGCTGGTAATTAACTGACTTAAAGTCACATATAGGAAAAAATTTAGCGGTGTGCCGGGCTTATGGCCTCTTGGGCAAAAAGTGTGGTGCGAACACGGGTCTCGGCGGCCACGTAGTCGAAATCCCCTTGGAGGGGTCGCCAGCCGACGCCATCTAGAAAAACGTGGTAGTTCGCCATCAGGGCTTCCCACGGAAAGCCGGGCATGGTGGTGAAGGGCGTGTGGGATGTTTGGGCAAGCAAGTGCGCCCCTTTACTCAGACTGATGATCCCGAAGAGAATTTGAGAATCCGCCGGGGCGGAAGCCGGCAGGTCGCCAAGCGCGCGGGCCTGCCGAATAACCTCACCGGAGATCTGTATGCAGGAGTTGTTGATATTGGCAAAAACCTTCTGGTGTTCCTCGGACGTTTTTTCCCAGATGGATGGGTTCTGAAGGAGCTGAAAGAGTGGAAATCCGTGGGGATACTGCTGAGCAAGGGTGATATCCGCCACGCCAAGCGCAAGGCCGCGCTCACGCGAGAGACCGTCATACGTGAGGGCGCGGGAGAAAAGCTCTTTGCGAGTCTGGAGGTGGAGGTTGGTCACCCCAAGAAGAAGATCCTCCTTGGTGGAAAAATGATTATAAATCGTGGCCTTGGAATATTCGATGCGATCCGCGAGGTGATCCAAGTTCAGGCCAAGATATCCATGCTGGCGGATCAAGTCATCCGCATGTTCCAAAATCAGGTGCTCGCGGCTCGCCCAATTGCGCTCTTTTCTATCCAGAATAGACATCTCAGGGAAATAGGTATCATAATTAGTGACTGGGCGTCAAAAAATAAATTATGTTTTTATTTAATGTCGGCGGCCGGCCCTTGATAGCGACCTTCCTCATGGGCCGGATCGCCAGCAAGTCGAACGGATCCTGCCAGGACGAGGGATTAAAGTCGGCACGCAAAGGACTGCCGCCCTCCCCAGGGTTTTTGAATGCGTTGACACGGCAGCGCCCGGCCTTCAATTGGTCGGGCCCGGCAGTCCCTTGCCCCCCGGCTTTATAGCTTGGGCGCCAGGCTTGAAGCCTCGTATTAAACCGGAGTCGATCCGCCGATCATGGAGAGGATGGTGCTCCGGTCCAAGGTGGTGGCGCGGGCTTGAATCTCCGGCAGATATTTCTTGTGCAGATCGCCAGCCTGTCCTTGGAATGAAGTGAACAACGATTTTAACCCGGAGGAATCGAGGCGGCCCCCGGCAGAGTAGTATTTTTCTGCGACATGCCCAATGGCATAGGTGGCTGCGAAGGAAAGGGCGGAGCCCGTGATTTGATCGGCGGCCTTCCCGGCAAGTTTCCCGCCAAGTTTTCTCCCGACTCCGCGCATGAGCTTGCGAGCGAAGCCTTCCACCATTTGTGAGCCCAGGCCGAGGCCAGCCGTGGCAAGAAATTCTTTAATGTTTGATGCGCCGAGTTCGACCCCATGGGACTTGGCAATGCGAAACACCATCTTCATCTGGAGCGGCACGATGGCCATGGTCGCAAGGGTCTCCGGAAGCAATTCCAGAGCTCCGTTCACGATGGCATACTTAATGATCATGCTGCCATTCTCGGGGGCGGGTTGTGAGGCGGTGGTTGTCGCCACCGGAGCCAGGACGATTGACGAAACCTCGTTCTCCACAACCCGGGATTCCTCGGCACCAAGCCCCAAATGTTCGCGGAGAGACGAAAGAAAATCCTGCTCTTCGGCGGAGACCGATCCGCCCGCCTCACAAATACCAAGCGCCATCTCATAGGCCAGAAGCCGGTCCTCCTGGCTGGCCAGCCCGGCCACAACCGAATCAAGAGACAGCTTGCGCATCAGAATCTGACGCGATAGACCCGCGAGATTTTGCGATCCGATCTCTTCGGCGAGGCGACGAATTTCCTCCCGTTCTTCAGTGGACTTTTCTCCGTCTGCAAAGGCTGCAAAGAGACAAATCGCAAGAAGCGCATCTTGCGAGCTTACCGGGGACATGGTGTTCATGAGTGTGCTTTGGTGTCTTGATTTCCGTATTTTGCGAACAAATCTGGATTTCGGTGCATCGCGCAGGAGAGAACTCTCGCATCATCGGTGAGCCCAATTTCCGGGATCCAGTCAGGAATCAAGTCAACGCCCTTGAGGAGGTAAGTGGCGGCAACTCCCGCCTCGGCAAGGGAAGGCGGAAGAGGGTCGCTGCATTTGGCAACCTCCTCCGACTCCAGAAGACGCACAAGGACATCAGTCGCCTCATGCAAATCAAAGTGCTGACGGGCCTGCTCGGTTGTGAGCTTTTCGCGCATCTGACAAGTCATGCCTGAAAGCTGACGCAGTTTTTCAGCCGTCATGTGGCCGGATTCTTGCTCGATGTATTCATCAAGGGAGACCGTGGTTGGGTTCGGTCCGGGTGGGGTGACAGTGTGGGCTCGGTGGATGATTGGTCTCATACGAATTCGTGTTCACTTCCTGCACGGAGAAATCCGTCAGAAAAATGTAGGGCTGGAAATGGCATGTCATCAATATGTCGCATGTCATTTGGTTTTATCATAACGAATATATGAATATATAGTTAGCTTTTAACGAATGAATCTCCAACTGAATTATCATCATTTGCGCTACTTCCTGAGCGTGGCGACCGAGGGGGGCATCAAAGCGGCCGCGGAGCGTTTGCGTGTTTCGCCTCCGACGCTGAGTGCCCAGGTCCGGGAACTGGAGGCCTATTTGGGAACACCACTATTTTTGCGTGAGGGACGGAGCATGGTGCTCACTGACGCGGGGCGCGTGGTGAAAAAATACGCGCGAAGAATCTTTGATTGGGGGGACGAGTTGGTGGAGGTGATCCGGCGTGGCTCATTAGAAGGACCTCAAACGGTGTATGTGGGGATTGTGGATTCCGTACCCAAATTGTTGGCCTCATCGATTTTGATTCGCGCATGGGAGACGCATCCGCAAATTAAGGTGATCATGCGGGAGGGTCTTCCCGGCGAATTGTTTCCGGCGCTGGCCTCCCACCAATTGGATGTGGTCATGGCCAATGAAGCTGCGCCCTCGTCGCTAAAGACGTTGTTGTTCAGCAAGCGGGCCGGAAGGTTCGGAGTGCGATTTGTTGCGGCTCCCGATCTGAAAAAATCCTTTCGACGCAAAGCGGGCCTGACCGGATTCCCGGTTCTGGTCCCAACCCGGGAATCCCCCCTGCGCCGGGAACTTGACCGTTGGTGGGCGGAAAATGGCGTTCGTCCTGAGATTCGTGCTGAGTTTGATGATGCGGCAGCCATGTGGGAACTGGCGGCCTCCGGTGCGGGGGCGGCCCCCGTGATCGAGCCGGTTCTGAAAGATGTGGCCGACCGGTATGGCCTTCAGGAGTTGCCTCTCACGACGGGCATCTTCGAAGACCTCTATGTCGTGACCGCAGAACGTCAGTTCTCGCACGAGGGGTTGCGGGTGATTGTCGAGCAGGCAAGGCGGGCCGGGAAAACGTAGGCGTCACCATGAAATGCGTGCAGGAAGGCGCAGAGGCATTCCGATTTTGGTTGTAGCCGCCCCACTCCGCTGGGGCGTTTTCGCGGCAAAGCCGCCATCTGTTGCCCGTTTGCAACTTTCGGGCGCCCTTGTTCAGGGGAGTCCTTTGAGTGCGTCAAATAAACGTTTCGCCGTCCGCCGCATCGAACCAAAACACGAAAAGGCCGGACGGGCTTTTCGAGCCCATCCGACCTTTGTTAAAGTTTAACAAGATTACTTGCTGTAGCCTGTAGTGGCTGGTGGCGGTGTCGAAGTTTTCGACGCACAAGCACTGAGCCCGAGCGAAGCAACTGCGAACGCACAAACTGCGACGATTTTGACAAATTTCACAAAAATTCCCCTCCTTTCTTTGCTGGATGCTGCGGAACATTGGGCGCTGCGAAGGCGCATGACAACAAGAATCGTGTGTTTTTAATCAAGGATCTCGAAAATATTGTCGTCACCGGGCCTCCGGCGTGAAGTTTTTTATCATGACCAATTCCGTTCCGCGCGGTTTGGGGGTGTATTGAACCTCATCGAAGACGTGTCGGATAATATGCACCCCCACGCCTCCAGGTCGGAATTCCGTGAGGGCGCGGCTTTTGATGGTTTTCGGATCACAAGATTTTCCATAGTCCCGCAAGACCACGCGGAGCTGATTGTTCTGGAAGGTCATGTGAAGCCGCACCGGTCGGCATTGGTGGTGGTAGGCATGACGAATGACGTTCGTGCAGGCCTCATCGATAGCGAGCACCAGCACCGCCGATTCCTCCTCGTCAAACCCACAGTCCTCTAAGAACGCGCGGGCTTCCTTTCGCACCCGCCCGAGGTGGCAGGTTTCACTGGAAAACAAAACGCTCTTTTTCATGCGAGACCGCTGGCAAGGATTGTCAGGTCATCAAGTTGCGCACCGCTGCCTCGATGACGTTTCTCGGCTTCGACAAGACGGTGGATCAGCGCCTCGCCGCTTTGGCCACCTTGGTTTTCGAGGATGGAGACAATCTGATGTTCAAAAAACTCATCCGTGTTTTCGCGCTTGGATTCGGTCAGCCCGTCGGTGAAGGAAATGAGCCAGTCACCGGGGGAGACATCGATTTTCCCCTGGCGGTAGGCCACTTTGGGAAGGATTCCCAAGGGGAGGGCTCCTTCGGTTTTGATCAGGGACGTTGTGCCATCGGCACGCAGCAACACGGGATGGCAATGGCCGGCGCTGGCAATCTCCATGCGGCCGCTGGTGGGCGTCAAGCGTCCGATCAGCATGGTCACAAACATCCCGCGCACGACTTGCTCACCGAGGGTTGTGTTTAATTTCATGAGCGCATCGGCCGGGCTGGTCGTCGCGGCAAAAACAAACTGCATCGCGCTCAGGGTTTGGGCCATGAGGAGGGACGCCGCAATGCCCTTTCCCGAAACATCTCCAATGCCAAAATAAATTTCATACGGGCTCTTCACAAAAACGTCATAAAAATCCCCGCCCACATTGGCGGCCGGGCGGTTGAAGGCTGCGAAACAGGCTCCTGGGGTTTCTGCCGGAATGGCGCGCGAGAGGAGTTCGTTCTGAATGTCGGTCGCGATGGCCAGATCGCGTTCGACCCGTTCCTGGCGACGGCTTCGCTCCAGGGTTCTGATTTTTTCGATGGCGGTGGCTGTCAGATCCGCGTAGGCGGTGAAGGCTTCGAGGTCTTCGGGCTCAAAGGCGGGTTTTTCTTCAGGGTTGAGAACCTGCAAAACCCCGATGAGCTGGCCTTCGCGTTTGAGAGGAGCGCAGAGGATAGAGCGGGTGCGAAACCCGGTTTTGGCATCAGCTTCTTTATAGAACCGCTGGTCTTCGTAGGCATCGGGAATCAAAAGCGCCTCCCCATGTGCAAAGACCCAGCCTGCAATCCCGCGGCCCTTTGGCACGATAAGGGTTTTTTTAACAAAATCTCCTTCGCCCTGTGAGGCAATGGCCATCTCAAGGTCTCCCGTCGTCTCGTTGACCAAAAACAGGGAAGCCGCCTCCACATGAATCACCCGGCGGGCCACATCCAAAATCGCGCGCAGCAATTCCTCGTAGTCCGTGATCGAAGCAATCAGCCCGCTTACCTCCACAAGTCCCCGGTAAATGGAAAGAGATTTTCTCAGCGATTCGACTTCGGAGACCATGGCTTTGACCATCCCATGACCGATGTTCTTGTGCCAGTCAGATTTTAAATGTGGCAAATCTCTCTCCAATGCGGAATCTTAAGGCCTTGAGAATGACTTTCTTGGTTTCTGTGTTTTTTTATACCGCGATGGCGGTATCTGCCTCCGCCCAACAGACGGCATACGGGGCACTTTTCACAGCCGGCAAATCTGCTCTGGGGGCTCAGTTGGTGGGCATCTCCGGGGACCGCGGCAGCCCGCAGCCCCAAGAGTGGAAGTTTTATTATCTGGATCCTTCCGCGCGCGGCGGCGTGCGGGAAATCACCACCGCCAACCATGAGGTGACCTCCAATCGCACTCCCCTCCGGGGATTTTCAGATCTCGGCAGTCGCGCCGCCATCAATCTCAGCTCGCTCAAAATCGATTCTGACCGGGCCTTTCAAATCGCAGAGACCCAAGCCGTGCAGCGAAGGATTGCATTTCACTGGATCGATTTTTCCTTGCGAGTGGCTGCCGATGGCTTTCCCCGGTGGACGCTTCTTCTGTTGGACAATATGGGCGTCTCCCTTGGGTCGCTGGAAATTTCGGCCGAGACGGGAGCTGTTGTCAGCCCCCTGAATATCCAAACCCTCTCGCCCACCACGACGACCACTCCAAGACAACCGGTCGGGGGCGTTTTAGGCGGCGTTCGAGACTTGGGAATCGGAATAGGAACAACCGTCTCCAACACAGTTTTGCGCACGGTCGGCACTGGCCAGGAAATTCTAACCGGCGAACGCACGATCGGCCCCAAGGATGATTCCCTAACTGACGAATGACTCCCACGAACACCATTATTGTTCTCAGCCTGGTTGGCTTCCTTCTCCTTGCTTCGGAGGTTTTTGTTCCAGGGATGATCCTTGGGATTGTGGGCCTCTTTTGTCTCGCCGGGGCCATCATCTTTTCGTATGTCGAGTTTGGGGCCTATATCGGAACCATCACCCTCGTCAGCGTCATCGGCGCTGTGACTGTTGGCTTCATTGTCTGGATGATGGCTTTTCCTCATACGGCCGTTGGCCGGAAATTCATGCTCAAACAAAACCTCAACCCCGGGGTTGGCGAAAAAGATCGCGCGTCCCAGCATTTGGTCGGTCAGAGCGGTCGCGCCATCACCCCCCTCCGCCCTGCGGGCACCGCACTCATCAATGGGCAGAGAATCGACGTGGTCGCTGAAAGCAGCTTTATCCCCCAAGACTCCCCCATCGTCGTGATTCTCCAAGAGGGCATGCGCATTGTGGTGAGAACGAATGTTAGTTGACTTAATAATCAATGCGGTTAAGTAGTTTGGGATGGCTGGACCAAAACGACTTAAAAAAATTCTGCTCACCGTCTTAGGCTTGGTGGTGATTCTGGGGGGAATTGTGGGGTTAAAGGCTTTGCAGATTGGCAGCCTCATCGGTTTTGCCTCAGCCTCCGAAGCCGCTGGCATGCCCCCAACGCCCGTGGCAACGAGCGTCGCCATCGGGGAAACCTGGGAGGAGACCTTGACCTTCACGGGATCTCTGAGAGCGGTGCAAGGGGTGACGCTCACGGCAGAGCTTCCGGGAACGGTTGTGAAACTTGATGTGGAAAACGGTGCGGACGTCAAACAAGGCGATATTTTGCTGGAGCTTGACACCACGCAGGAACAAGCCGACCTGGCTTCTGCCCTCGCGGGTCTTCGGCTTGCCAAGATCAACCTCGACCGCACGAAAGAACTTTTGGACAAGCGGATTATTGCCGAATCGGAATATGATACTGTTGTGGCAACCTTTGACCAAGAGCAGGCCAAATCCGCGACCTTGCGGGCAACCATTGCAAAAAAAATTATTCGCGCCCCCTTCACTGGTCGGGCTGGCATTCGTAAGGTGAACCTGGGTCAGACCCTTGCGGCAGGGGATGAATTGATTCCTTTGCACTCC
>Ga0105047_10017148_pt1 | contig 11302 bp, 12 predicted proteins | sample MAT04_FD_78384 | JGI IMG/M metagenome (GOLD analysis project Ga0105047, IMG submission 78384) | Freshwater microbial communities from Lake Fryxell liftoff mats and glacier meltwater in Antarctica - MAT-04 (megahit assembly) | ecosystem: Environmental > Aquatic > Freshwater > Ice > Liftoff... | reverse complement strand
GTCCAGCACCAGGATGCGCCACTCATAGGCCGTCACCGCCACCGCCTGGGCCAGATTCAGCGACTGGTGGCGCGGATCGATCGGGATGGTGACGATGCCCTGGCACATCGCGATGTCAGAGGTCTCCAGTCCGGCCCGCTCGCCGCCGAACAACAGGCCGACGCCGAGACCCGAGGCGCGGTCGTCGTACATCACCCGCGCCGCCTCGCGCGGAGTCCGCACCGGCTGGCGGGTCTCGCGCGGCCGGGCCGTGGTGGCGAAGACGGTGTTCAGATCGGCGACGGCATCCGCCACGCTGTCGAACACCCTTATCCCCTCCAGCACCCAGTCGGCCCCCGACGCCATGGCCCAGGCCCGTTCCTGCGGCCAGCCGTCGCGCGGGGCCACCAGACGCAGTTCCGACAGGCCGAAATTGGCCATCACCCGCGCCACCGCGCCGATGTTCTCGGCCATCTGGGTCTTGTCGAGGATGACGACGGGGGGGGTGGATTCTGTCATGGCCCGCACATATCGCGTCTCTCCTTGCGGGTCGAGGAAGGCGGTGGCACCGTCACCACGCGGTTGGGCCGTCCAACAAATCCGTGCATCCCCGCGAAGGCGGGGACCCAGGTCTGGGCTGCAGCGACCCGGGTTGATCTGACCAGCGCTCAGTCAGACATGGGCGGAGGGGTATAAGCTTGGGTCCCCGCCTTCGCGGGGATGCACGGTGTTAGGGTTGGTACCTCTTGGCGGGAAGCAGATCACAGTCCCAGCGCTGCCCTGACCCCCGCCAGATGCGTCTCATAGTTCCGCCACCGCCCCGACGCCCGGCGGTAAAGCGGCTCGCGCACCTGCCAGACGCTGGCGGTGCGCACCGGCGTGGCGGCCTTGTGGAAGTCCAGCACGCCGTCTTCCCAATCCAGGCCCAGATACCCCAGCAACCGCTCCACCACCGGACGCGGCTCCGCCACCAGCGCGTCGTAGTCGAGGTCGAAGATGTCGGGGTACAGCGTCTTCCAGTGCCGCATCAGCCGGACATACTGCCCATGCCAGTGGGTTAGGTCCTCGAGGTCCAGCGCATGACCCATCGACCGGTCCAGATGCAGGAACCAGTTGGACAGGATCACATCCAGCGGCTCGCGCACCGTGTGGACGATGCGCGCCTTTGGGAACATCGCCTTGATCAGGCCGATGTGCAGGAAATTATCCGGCCGTTTGTCGGTCACCACATCGGCGTCCGGCCGCGCCGTCCTCAGCCCGCCCAGATAAAGGCCGCGCAACCGCTCGAATACCTCCGGCCCCGCGCCGGCCATCGCCTGCGGATAGCCGACCACCGCCCGCGCCAGTCCGGGGACCAGCCCCAGTTCTCCGCCCCCTGTGACCCGGCTGTGCCCCGCCATGATCTGCTCGACCAGGGTCGAGCCCGACCGGAACAGGCCACAGATGAAGACCGGGGCCTCATCCGCACCCGCGACCTCCGCCGCCGGTTCGGGAAACACTGCGATCAGGCTGTCGATGAACCGCTCGTGCGCCGCCCGGTCATAGCGCGCCCGCCCCGGGTCCGCCGCGCGACTGGCGGCATTGGCCGCGGCATAGGCGGCGAAGGCGTCGTCCCAGGCCGAGACCTGATCCAGGGCCTTGCCGAGGGCAAACCCCAGCTCAGCCCGGTCGTCGGCAGACAGACCCGGCCGCCCCACCGCCGTCCGCAGCCCTGCGATCACCGGGTCGTCCGGCCCCGTCAGCCGCGCCAGTCCCGCCGCCCGCGCCAGCGCCACCGGATGCCCCGGTACCACAGCCAGCGCCCCGGCATAGGCCGCCGCCGCCGCCTCGCGCCGCCCCATGTCCTCATGCAGATTGCCGAGATTCAACAAGGCCGGCAGCCAGTCGGGCGCGATTGCCAGCGCCGCCTCCAGATCGGCCAGCGCCAGATCGGGTCGCCCCAGGTCGTCGGCGTGGATCACGCCGCGATTCAGCCACGCCTCCTCCGGCCCCGACACCCCGCGTTTCAACGCCTCGTCATAGGCCGTCAGCGCCGCCTCGAACCGGCCGGACTGGCGCTCCATCAAGGCCAGGTTGAACCAGCTGTCGGGCAGGTCGGGCCGGATCGCCAGCAGCTGGCGATAGGCCTGGGCCGCCTCCTCGGCCCGCCCCGCCGCGCGCAGGCGCGAGGCGATGGCCATCAGGGCTTCGGCGGGCTCGGCCAATCAGTCCGCGCCATACATGGCCAGCCACGGGTCCGCCGCCCCGGCTTCGACCTCATTGACCTTGACCGCCGGCCAGCCGATCGCGTCGTCGCCCGCGTCCCGCCAGGCCAGGATGTAAAGGTCGCGCAGCTCCGAAGCCGCCGCCGCCAGCCGCGCCGTGACGAAGGCCCCGCCGCGCGCGTCGCTGTCGGCAAATCCCCCGGCCTTCTCCAGCACATAGAAGGGAGTCACCTCGGCCAGTGTCGTCTTCAGATAGGCCGGCACCCGCAGGCGCAGGTCGAACCCGTCCAGCGCCGGTGGTGCCATCGCCGCCTCGACCGTCTCCAGCCTCGCCACCCGCGCGGTAAAGGCCCCCTCGAACTGGCCATGGGTCTGACGCGAGGTGGTGAACCCTTGAGGGTTCGGTGTATCGCGATCCCAGCCGTTATAATGAATCGTCGTGTGATGCGGCTGCGAGCCGTCGCCGACATAGTGGCTGAGATAGCCCATGTCGCGAAGGATCAGGGCCTCGCGGCGCAGCCGATCCTCGCGGTACCAGGCCCGTTTGCCCGGATCGGTCTCGCGCGCCTCGGCGGCGTTCAGCACCCGCCAGGTGGCAAAGTCGCGCACCAGCTGCTGATAGCCGTCCATGATGGCATAGGGCAGATAGCCGGCATCATCGACATCGATCCCGGCGGCCTGAAGCGCGGCGTCATACTCCGACTTCAGGCGCGGCAGGGCGTCGATCGACATCCCCTGTTCGGTCATGATCCGGCCGTCCTCGATCATGTCGACGAAATGGGCCGTGTCGCGCTCGCGGGCGTGCGGCTGGCCCCCGCCCTTGGTGCGGTCCGGCTCGCGCGACAGCTCCCCGACCTCGGCGATCGCTCCGGGCGTGTGCAGAAAGGCCGGCAGGTCCGCCGGCAGGCCCCGCATGGCGGCGACCCCGATCAGCCGATGACCGGTATTGCCCCAAGCCTGGACAGAGGCGGGGATGACCGCGAGCGACAGCACGGCGGCGGCGATAAGGATGCGTTTCATGGGAAGCGTCCTAGCGCATTCCGGTGCCCGTCGGGAGGGGCCTTTCCAGGGGTGCGAACCAAAGGGCTGATTGTCGCCGACAAACGGTCGTTGCGAACCCCCACGGAGGGTGATTAGCGGGCCTTCGTCGCGCGCCCGCCTCATGTCGGTCGCTGACTCATCTCCAACCTTTAGAGTGTCGGCTTCGCAACGGCTTGAACGGCAAAGCTCAAGTCGCCGACGAACGCCGCCGCCTGTTCCTCGTCGATATCGTGGACATGCGGACCGTTCAATCCACGGCCGCCTGCGGTGTCGATCCGCACGGTTGCAATCCCGAACAGCCGCTGAACCGGCCCGCGCCGCACAGTGACAGCCTGGACATTGCCATAAGGGACCGTCCAGTCACGCCGCTTGAGCACGCCGCGCGTCACCTGCACACTGGTTCCGGCCAGCGCATAGCGGTGACAGCGTCGTCGCAGCAACGCGACCGCGAGCGGGATGGGCATCGCGAACAGAACCAGCGCGGCCAGCGGGAAGACCGTCGCCGCCGCCAGCAGGACGACAGTCGGCAACAGTACAAATCCGACGAGTCCGCCCAGGACATGCCAGCGCGAGACGGGTCGCAGCGGTGAACGCTCGAACGGAGGCAGTCCGGCAAGGGCGATGATCGGAGCAAGCTCCGCAGGCCGCGCGAACGGTGCCAGTTCCTGCCGGCCCGAAAACTGATCGCCACCGCCCAACGTCTGAACCTTGAGCGCGCACCAACCCAGGCGACCGCTCACGGCACCGCGCTCGACCAGCCCCAGCTGGATCTGCCGTTTCGCCACCACCACCTCGGTCCTGGTCAACAGGCCGCGACTGTAGCGAAATCGGGCCTCGGTATGGACGAGCCTGAAGCCATAGGTCTGCAGCACCGTCCTGATGACACCGGCCAGCAGTCCAAGACCGATGGCGAGCCCGGCGACGCTGAGAATTATCGAGACGTTGAGCCGCGATTGCAACTCCCTCTCAGCAATACCGGCCACCTCCAACCACCGGTCCTGGTCATATCCGAGCGCCTGGCCGAAGAATTGGAGAGCGCCGAAAATGGCGGCGATCCAGACCAGCGAGAAGTTGAACAATCCGGAGTAGAGCAGCCGCGCGAGCCCCATTCGGAACAGCGGGGTTTCGGCCTCGTCCTCGTCCTCGCCTGCGCGGCCTCTGGCCCCGGCGGCGGTGACACCCGTCCGGATGCCGCGAAGCACCTCGCGCAGGCGATACGCCTCGGACAGGCTGACACTGTCCAGTTTGCCCTCGTCCGCCTCCCCGCCACCCGTTTCGATGCGCACTTCCGCAAGACCGATCAATCGCGACAACGGACCCTGTCTGATCGACACGTCCTGAATCCGTTGGGCCGGTATTGATCGGCGGGTCCGCTTGATCAGGCCGCGTGAAACGACGAGCTGCCCCGGCAGGATCTGGTAGGTGAAGGTACGCCAGCGGAGCCAGCTGAAAAACAGAATGACGATCAACAGCAGCGCCATTCCCGGGAGCAGGAAGGCGAGCGGGACACCGTCTCCCCGCGACCAGGCCAGAACCACCGGCACGCCGAGTATGACGGATGGCGAGCCCTTCAGGAACCGAATGAGGATCGTACGCGGGTCAAGCCGTCGCGGCGGCATGACCTCGGCGACGGTCAAGGATTCGGGTGGGGTCACCAGGGCGCGTCGTTGATTCGACCGCGGATCGCATCGCGCATTTCCTCGGCACGCCGGCGGCTTATGCCCGGGAGAACCACGAGGCTGTTCTCGGTGCCGGCCGTATGCAGGCTGAGGGTCGCAACACCCGCGCTGCGTTCGATTGGCCCCTGGCTCACGTCAATATGTTGGACGCGAGCGACCGGGACGACGGTGTGCACGCGCGTGAGCCAGCCGTAGGCGACGTGCAGCTCTCTATCTGTGAAGGCATAGCCCCAGCGACGCCAGCGACCCGGCACGAGGAAGACGATCGACAGGATGCCGAACAAAATAAAGGGGCCGGCGACGACGCCGGGTGAGAGGCCGGCGCGCCATTGCAAAAAGCTGTCCGCCACTGCCGCCATCGCGACAACGATCAACCAGCCGATGGCTGACCGGATGCGCAGGACCCTCAGATAGCCGCGCTCAAGCGGTTGCAGCGGAACAGGTTCGAACGCCATCGCTGCCCCTTACGCGCCGGCGCGCGCGCCCGGCTCAAGCGCCAACCAGACTAAAAGGTCCGCTTCCTGGCGGCAAGCCAAGATCAGCTTCCGGCGCAATACTGGGGTTGTGAGGACCATCGCTCAACATCAGGAACGGGCCGATCTTCCCCGTTGGTCGCCTTCCCGACAGCGGACGCGACCCCACCGACCACAACGCGTCCGGCATCACCCGTCCGCTCACCCCTAGATCCAGTCCGCGATCCCGCTGAGCGGCTTCTTGTTCAGCGCCGCGGTCGGCACGGTCGCGTCCGCCGCCGGATGACCCGCGACCAGCAGCAGGAAGGGCTTCTCCCCCGCCGGGCGGCCGCAGATGTCGGCCAGGAAACTCATCGGGGCCGGGGTGTGGGTCAGGGTCGCCAGACCGGCCGAATGCAGCGCCGCGATCAACAGGCCCGTGGCGATGCCGACGCTCTCGGGCACATAGTAGTTCTTCTTGTCGTCCCCGGGGTTCGGCCCGCCCCGCTTCTGGCCGAAGATGGCGATCAGCACCGGTGCGACCTCGAGGAAGCCCTTGTCCGGATCAGTGCCCAGCGGGGCCAGGGCGTCCAGCCATTCCTGCGGGGCCTTGGTCGCGTAGAACTCCCGCTCCTCGGCCTCGGCGGCGGTGCGGATGCGGGCGCGGGCGTCGGCGCTTTCGATGACCGAGAAGAACCACGGCTGGTGATTGGCCCCGGACGGGGCCGAGCCGGCGGTCAGCAGGGCCTGTTCGACGATCGCGCGCGGGACCGGCCGGTCCGAGAATTCACGCACCGTCCGCCGGGCCGCCATCAACGCGTGGAAGGCGGTGACGCGGGCCATGCCCGCGCCGTCATCGACGGGGGCATAGCCGGTCAAGGGCTGGCTGGGGTGATCGCGCATGGGGGCTCCATTCCTTGCCCATCGGAGGAAGGGCACCATCCGTAGGATGTTGGAGGGGGCTGCCGCAACCACCGGCGTCCGGGCCAAGCCCCCTCCACACCGAGCCACGCGGGCCAGACCGGACATGCCATCTGTCTTTATCCACCGATAATCACGGACCAGTCTGTCAAGCAAACCCTCAACCTTCAAACAGTTTCCGGACCGAACATCTCCAAGGACAGTAAGCATCTCGCTCCAGCATAGTTTTTGTTGCTGACGAATACAGCTTACAGACTCGGGGCGATTGGCGAAACGAGGGTTGGCTTAACCATCAAACCGCCCACTTACCCACCGCAGAACCGGGCGTGATGACGCAGCGCAACATGAATGTCTGTCTTTTGCCACATTTGGAACCGACAAGCCGCTCACCGGACGCGTGAGGGGCCGGCGTTTCCGTGAGTCTGATTCATGCTCGGCACAGCAGCTGCGTTCGCCCTTTTCTGGGCGATGGCCTTTCCCGCCATGGGCGGTGAGCCGGTAGCCTACGAAGCCGCGGTCGCAGCCGACCCGGTCGTCGTATCAACCGCCTCGAGCGATGAAAGTTCCGACAGCAGCGAACGGGGCCTGAGCGCGGAACAGCAGGCTTTGATGGACGGCGACGCAGACTGGAGCGCCCGCGCCAATCTTTATCACGCAGGCGGTGGCGGGGCGACGGGCAACGACAGCCTGGGCTGCCCGCCGATCGCCATGCGCACCGTCGCCACCGATCCCCGCTATATTCCCCGACGCACCCGCCTGTTCATCCGCGAGACGGTCGGCATGCGGATGACCGACGGCGCGATCCATGACGGCTACTGGTATGCGTCGGACACCGGCGGCGCGATCAAGGGTCAGAAGATCGACCTCTATACCGGCCACGGTCGCGGCTCGATGTCCCCGGCCATGCCGCTGAACCAGCGCCGCCTGACCCTTGTCAACGCCGGCCGTTTCGACGGTTGCCCGCCGTCCTGGGACCGCCAGCCCAGCCAGGCCACCCTGATGGCCTCAGCCTCGACCAACGCCGGGTCGAACTAGGCTCCGCATCCGCCATCGTGCCGAAAGCTTAGCCTTGGGGATCAGGTGGCCGACTGAACCGATCACGCCCACTGGACCCTGGTCTATGAGTCCGTCGCCCGGGACGGCAACCGGCCCGCCGGGATTCGCATCACCGGGACCCGCGACGGCGACAGCCTGATGTCGGTCAAACAGGTGCGGCCCGTCGGCGGCGGTTGCGACGCCTGGCGCTTTCGCAACCAGACCCGCCTGACCCGCAGCTTCCCCGACCGACGTCTTGCGAAACGGGTCGATCAAGGGCAGTCTTCCTGCGTCAGTCGGGAGGGGTCCATGAAAGCCGTCATCGCCATCGCCTGCCTGTGCCTTGCGTCACCCGCCGCCGCGCAGGACGTCGGCGTGCCTTTCAAGGACCGCACCGAGCGGGTCCAGCTTGAGGGCCGTCGTGGCCCCAGCCTGTTCCGCCCCGGCTTCGCCATCGCCGAATATGTCGGCTCGGCCAGCGCCCGTTCGTCAGCCATGGTCATTCCGTTCCGGCGCAGCGCGCACGCGAAAACCTCGTTCAGCCTGTCGATCCCCTCGCTGCCCGACGCGGTGCGGGGCGAGTGCGAAGGCGGTCAGGCCCGGTCGCAGTTCCTCTGGATCACCTTCGACCGCGAGCCCCTGGCCTATAATTGCGTCTTCTCGGGCTCCGCCCCGGCGGATGCCGCCTTCACCCTGACGCTCAGCCGCCACGGCAGCTGGCTGACCCGCCTGTCACAGCCGCAAAGGGCGGGCGAACTGAGGTGGAATGGCCAAGTCTACAAGGCCGAAACCCGCTATGTCGAAGGCCTGCCGTGGAGCAGCGGCGGGGTGCTGGGCTATGTCTTCAGTCGCGACGGTGTCGATATCGGCGGCGTGGCCCTGAACGGGATGCTGCCGACCTTTTATCTGCCGCCCGCCGCCAACGCCGTCGACCGCGACGCGGTCGCCCTGCTGGGGGCCGTCCTGTTCACCTTCCAGGATCCGGGTCGCCCGCCGTTGTAGCGGGAAAGCTTCAGAATTTCCGCTTCCCCGACACCGTCTCGAAGAACATCCGCCAGTCCCCCATCAGGCTCCACAGCGGGTACTGGAAGGTCGCCGGCCGGTTCTTCTCGAAGAAGAAATGCCCCGCCCAGGCAAAGCCGTATCCGACCAGGGGCATGGCCAGAAACCACCAGGCGGTGACCGTCAGCCCCAGCACGAACACCCCGATCACCAGCGCCGACCCGACCACATGAATCCGCCGGCACGTCCGGTTGGAGTGTTCGTGGATGTAATACGGATAAAAGGCGTTGAACGACGGATAGCGTTCGCGGGGCGCGGGCTGGGTCATGGCGTCAACCTCACGCCGCGCGGCGCTGCCGTCAAGCCGCGCCCGTTCACCATCCCCGTCAGCGATCGGGTAAGGCCACCGGGCCGATAGTCTGCCTGCATCCCCCCTGGAAGCATCCCCGGAAGCATCCCTGGAGCCATCCCATGCAGGCCTTCGCCATAGCCGCCGCCGGCATCGCCGGTGCCACCGCCCGTTTCGAGGCCAGCGCCGTCCGCACCGCCCGCGATCCGCTGGACAACCTGGCCCGAGAGACCGTTGAACGTCTGACCGCCGAGGTCGCGCTCAAGGCCAATGTCGCTGTGCTCAAGACCGCCGATCAGATGTATGGCAGCCTGCTCGACATTCTGGCCTGAGGCCTGAGGCCGGGGGCCCTAGAGCGTTTTTGTTTCAGGTCGAATCGACCTGAATCCAAAAAATGGTCCAGAATCAATCTGGAGCGAAATCTGAGCCTTGATGGACTGCGTCCAACATGACCGATTTCGCCCTAGGTCTCCGTCGCAGGCTCCGGCCCCAGCAGACGCCGCACCCACGGCCAGATCTTCGCCACCGCCGACAGGAAGCCGACCACGGTCGAGACCCACTGGAACGCCGACCAGACCCAGCCGAACAGATCGCCCTGTCCCAGCGCCTGGCCGATCGGGAACAGCACCCGCGATACGCCGATCTGGAAGGCGGCATAGGTTTCCGAATATTCGATCGACCGGTCGGCGAAGAAGGCGATGGCCACCGCCGCCGACACCGGGGCCCACAACAGCGGCAGCGCCAGCAGCAGGGCCAGCAGCACGACCGCCAGCTTCGTCCCCAGGGTCTCGCCCGAGATCAGGCTCAGGACCACCCCGATCCCCAGCGCCAGCGCCGTCGCGCCCAGCACCACCGGCAGGACCCAGTCGATCGCGACCATCAGGTCCGTGACCATCAGCCCGACCAGAATGGCCGCCCCGCTCAGCAGGAAGCCGCCGACCCAGACGGCGGCATACTGGCCCAGACGACGTTTCAGACAGGCGAGATTGAACATGACGACCTTCCTCGCGGGCGACGGGGGGAGGATGCCGCGCGGCGGGCCGGATGTCCATTGGCAGAACGGCGGTCGACAGGCCGAGCCGCCCCGACCCGTCTCCTCCCCCTCACGGGGGTGCAGGAACGGGCGTCGGAGACGACCGGACGACGGGACCGCGCGAAGCGTGGTGGAGGGGTAACGGCCGGGCAGCGAGAACTCGGGTTCCCTAGTCCAGATGGCCGCCGGCACGCAGCGCGTCCAGTTCCATCTCCGTGGCGGGCGACATGCTCACGAACTCGTCCGATAGGATCGGAGGGAGCCCAAGAGCCTTGATCAAGGCGCGATCGTAACTGCCCCACAGGATCGCAATCCCTTCCGGCCGAAGGATGTCGCGAGCTCCACCATTGGCCCTCACCTGAGCGCTCCGCGATTTCGATGAAGGGTTCCCAGAGCGCACGTCGAGCGTCACCGTCCCGCTTCTTGTTGAGGAGGCTGAAGCCTCGGCAGGGCGGGCCTCCGATGACCGAGAACTGCTGGCCGACCTCTTCCAGGGTGTGGTCGGTGTTCATGCCGATGCCGAACCGCATGCGCAGGACCCGAACCCCGCCCGCGCCAAGGCCGCCTTCGGAGCGATGATGACGATGAAGAAGATCGACATCGCCACCCTTGAGGCCGCCGCCGACGCGGCTGGTTGATCCCGCCCCGGGGTTCAAACAGCGAGCGATAGCGCCCCATGCTACAAAGCGCTCAAGCAGCGAGCGACCGCGTCGCGAGCGATAGCGCCCTACGAGCAAAGCGAGAACAAACATGCCCTACGTCACCGGCTTCCTCACCCCCGTAAAGGCTGAAAACAAGGACCGCTACATCGCCTCGGCCCGGGTCAGCGCCCCATGTTCAAGGAATTCGGCTGTCTGGAACAGGTCGAGGCTTGGGGCGTCGACGTCCCCGACGGTGTGACCACCAGCTTCCCCATGGCGGTCAGGCTGGAACCCGGCGAGGTCGTGGTCTTCGCCTGGCTGAAATGGCCCGACAGGGCCACCGCCGACGAGGCCTTCAAAAAGATGATGGATGACCCCCGCATGCAGGACATGGACACCCCCTTCGACGGCAAACGCATGATGTGGGGCGGCTTCGAGCTGGTGTTCGAGGGGTAGGGCCGGCAGGGGCCCTCTCCCGGCGGGAGAGGGTGACGCGGTCAGCTGTCCAGGAAGCTGCGCAGCTTTCTTGACCGGCTCGGATGTTTCAGTTTCCGCAGCGCCTTGGCCTCGATCTGGCGGATGCGTTCGCGGGTGACCGAGAACTGCTGGCCGACCTCTTCCAGGGTGTGGTCGGTGTTCATGCCGATGCCGAACCGCATGCGCAGGACCCGCTCCTCACGCGGCGTCAGCGACGCCAGCACGCGGGTTGTGGTCTCGCGCAGGTTGGACTGGATCGCCGCATCGATCGGCAGGATGGCGTTCTTGTCCTCGATGAAGTCGCCCAGGTGCGAGTCTTCCTCGTCGCCGATCGGCGTTTCGAGGCTGATCGGCTCCTTGGCGATCTTCAGGACCTTGCGGACCTTCTCCAGCGGCATGGCCAGCTTTTCGGCCAGTTCTTCCGGGGTCGGCTCGCGGCCGATCTCGTGCAGCATCTGGCGGCTGGTGCGCACGATCTTGTTGATCGTC
>Ga0105047_10017147_pt1 | contig 11303 bp, 9 predicted proteins | sample MAT04_FD_78384 | JGI IMG/M metagenome (GOLD analysis project Ga0105047, IMG submission 78384) | Freshwater microbial communities from Lake Fryxell liftoff mats and glacier meltwater in Antarctica - MAT-04 (megahit assembly) | ecosystem: Environmental > Aquatic > Freshwater > Ice > Liftoff... | reverse complement strand
GTCGAGATCGACCGAACCGAGATACACCCAGTTGGCCACCACGTGCGTACGCAGTTCCACCGAATCCGCCAGCGCCACATTTCGCCCGCACTCCTGCCACGCCTGCTGACCAAACCGCCACCGGAACGGCCCGTGCTGCCAGAACTTGCGCGTCCAGAGTTGGTACGTTCCCTTCTCCGGCACGGTCACGCGATAGGTCGCAAACGCTTCGTCCGTGCCCGGCTTGCGGTTGTCGCTATTGCTCAACCACGCCCCGCCGGAGAGCTTGTCGCGCTCGGCGTCGTTCTGCGGGCTGAACCATGACGACTTCGGGAAGTTGGTGGTCGCCGGCGCTTCGCCTTCCCACCAGACGCTCGCGGCGTGCGTACAGGAGCACAAAACCATGCAAAGGGCCGCCGCTACGTATCGCTTCATGCTCGCCTCCGATGTTAACGGAGCAAGTATACCGCGAAGGCGGGTGCTGGCGACGTGGGATCAGGCCAGGATTTCGATCGCGATGCGGCGATCAAGCGGGTCATTGTCGGCGTAGTCGGTGTGAGCCCCGCCGACGAGGGTATCGGCGCCGGCGTCGCCGTAGAGGATGTCGCGGCCGGTGTCGCCGTAGATGCTGTCGTTGCCGTCGCCGCCGAAGACGCGGTCGTTGCCCGCGCCGCAGTCGATGGTGTCGTTGCCGGCATTGCCGTAGATGCGGTCGTTTCCATCCCGGCCAACGAGCACGTCGTTGCCGCCTGCGCCGACGATCACGTCGTCACCCGCGCCGCCGTCGATGTAATCGGGCTGGGCATTGCCGTAAATCGTGTCAGACCCTTCGCCGCCGGTGATGTTGTCCTTGTCGTCGCCGCCTTCGATGAAGGTGCTCCAGACGCCGGCACCCACCTTGATCGTGTCATTGCCGGCCATGCCCTTGATCGCGATCACATCGACCAGGCTCTTGGCAAACGTCAGCGACTGTGCGCCCAGCGTGGCGACGTAGATCGAATTCTTGCGGTAGACGGTAATCGTATCCCCCGCCGCCGTACCGGTGACGATGAGCGTGCGGCCGGTGATGGCGGCAAAGCCGGTTGGGGTCGGTGTGGGTGTGGGCGTGGGTGTCGGTGTCGGAGTAGGCGTAGGCGTAGGTGTTGGCGTGGGGGTCGGCGTCGGATCAGGTTCGCTTGACTGTGCGTTCACGAAGTCGCGTTTCACGTTGGTCGACCCGACGCTCACGCTGTTGTAGTAAATCGTGCTATTCAGCCCCGTGCCCGAGGCTTCTACGTTGTACGTGCCCGCCGGAAGCGCGAGGGAGTAGCCGCCGCTGGTCCAGGTGGTGGTGGTGAAGACCTGGCTGTCGCTGTTGCGGGTCGCCTTGACGAGAATGCCGGCGAGACCTTCATTCGGGGTGTAGAAATCGTCATCGACGGTGGTGTCTTTGTACGCCACGCCGGTGAGGAACGTCGTGCTCTTGGCGGCGAAATCCTGCGTGCTGGCGAGCGAGTTCCAGTTGTTGCCGCTCATCACCCACCCGCCGGTCGCCACGCCAATGCCTACTTCCTTGAAGCTGGCGTTCATCATGTTCAGCCGGTGTCCACGGCCAGCGATGGGGACGTCGGTGAACAGGTTGTTGTGCTGCTTCAGCACCGTGCTGTTGGTGTCGAGCGATCCGGTCGACCAGTTGATCGCGATGTTCTCGCCCCACGTGCTCGCGCCGGTATACCCGGCCGCCGCGATGCGCGTGCCCGTGTTGTTGCCGCCGGCACCGGCGTGGGAGAAGGTGTCGTTATCGATCATCCACTGGCTGTGCTTGCGGGCGGCATCAATGATGAACGGATTAAACGCCAGCGGCTGCTTGGCCGCAGTGGCAATGGTGCCCGCAGAGAGGCCTTCGTTAAGCTGACCGTTGTAGACGTAGTTCGTGCCGTTGTACGTGATCGCATACCCGTTAAGCCGCGTCGCCTCGGCGGTGGGATTGGCGCGCGACCGGTTAAGCAGCTCCAGCATGTACTGCTCGCCAGCGCTCGGATAAACCGCCGCGAAGAGCTTGCGGTCCTCGAGAACCTCAACGACCGATCGTGTCAGCGTGGAACGCTTCATGGTGTAGATATCGAAACAAGAGCCCGGTACCGATGTCTGATAATTCGCCAGAACGCAGACACTTTAACAATTCATCGGCCAACTGACCGGAATAAACCGACGATTCCGCGCAGTTTGATGGGGCTGACGGGAAAATGAACGCCGCGACGCCAAGCAGGAGGTCAAACCGCAGATTACGCAGGTTGTTAAAACGTCCAAAATAGTTTCTTCAATCTGCGTCCTCTGCGAAATCTGCGGTTTACCGTCTTTGTTGTCTGGGCCCCCCTGGCAATTGGCCCAAATTCCGACCTGCGGAACGCGCCGAATTGACACGCCCCACCGCCCGGTCTACCTTCGCGCGATGCTTCGCTTTACTCGACACGGTTTGTGGGAAATGGCCGTCGGCACGATCGCGCTGGGATTGATCGGCGCGGGGATGTGGATCATCCATCCGGCGCTGGCGATCCTGCCGTTTGGCGTTTGGGTCTGGCTGATGGCGTTTTTCCGCGATCCGCAGCGCGCCCTGCCCGGCGATCGCGATACCTGGGTCTCGCCCGCGGACGGGCTTGTCAGCGATATCACGCCCATCGACAACGACCCACTCCTCGGCGGACCCGCCATCCGCGTCGGCATCTTCCTCTCCGTCTTCAACGTCCACGTCAACCGCGCCCCCTGCGACGCCAAGGTCATCAAGACGATCTACAAAGAAGGCAAGTTCATCAACGCTCTCAAGCACGATGAAGCCAGCAGCGACAACGAATCGAACACGATCCTGCTGGCAGACGACACCGGCAAGCCGATCGCGGTCGTCAAGCAGATCGTGGGCCTGATCGCAAGACGAATCATCAACACCGCCCGCGAAGGCACGACCGTTGAACGCGGGCAGCGGATCGGGATGATCAAGTTCGGCTCGCGAACGGAACTCGTTATCCCGCTGTGGCTTAGCCCCGATATCAAAGTGAAGGTCGGCCAAAAGGTGCGCGGGGCGGCGGACGTGATCGCGACGGTAACGCCAGTCCCGGCGACGAACCTTCCGGCGTGACGTGCGCCCCAAAGTGACCGGAGCACGGGCGTCTTGGCGGTTACGCCCTGCGCCGGTTCCGCAACTGATCCAGCGCCGCTGCGGTGATGATGATCGCGCCGATCGCCATCTCCTGTTTCTGTTTCTCCCACCCGAGCTGCTGCGTCCCCGCGTTGAGCGTGCCGATGAAGATCGCGCCGACGACCGTTCCGAAGATCGTCCCCACGCCACCCCGCAAACTCGCTCCGCCGATGACGCAGGCGGCGATGATGTACAGTTCGTACATCTGCGCGCCGGTCGGCTGCCCGAGATTCAGCTTGCTGAATTCCAACACCCCTGCGAGCCCCGCAAACACGCCGCCAAGGGCGTAGACGAGGATCTTGGTGCGCTGGACCGGCACGCCGCAGAGGCGTGCGGTGGCTTCGTTCGATCCGATCGCGTAAATGCGCCGGCCCAGCCGCGTGTACTTGAGCAGCGCCGCCGCCAGGATCGCGGCAATCAGCGTCGCCCAAACGCCCAGCGGAACCAGTTGCCAACTGAAATTGATCCCCTGCACCGGGAACATCAGATTCTGCGACAGCCAGTTCACCGGCGGGCTGATCTCCTGGTTGCCGGCGATCTCCTTCGTCAGCCCGCGGATCGAAACCAATCCGCCCAGCGTGATGATAAACGGCACGACGCGAAGCCCCGTGATCAGCGTTCCCTGGAAAGCGCCGATCGCGGCGCCGGATAGCATCCCGCTCACCACCGCCAGCGGCACCCCGCCGCCGTGCTTGAGGGTGAGGGAGGTGATGACCATCGCCAGCGCAATTGTCGACCCGGCCGCCAGGTCGATCCCGCCGGTGATGATGATCATCGTCATCCCCAGCCCGGCCATCGCGTAGACCGACGACTGCGTGAAAATATTCTCCAGGTTCCCCGCCGACACGAACCGAGGCCCGACCGCGACCGTGAAGGCGATGAAGATCGCGATCAACGCGCCGAGGCGCGCGCCGGCCTCAATCAGGTTGGTGTAGCTTCGCGGATTCAGTTGCGTCTCTTCCGACGCGGCGTGTTCAAGTTTCTCTGCCATGTGTCGTCTTCATGTAGGGGCGACGCATGCGTCGCCCGGCCAGCGCGTCAACTCTCAACGGGCGACGCATGCGTCGCCCTTACCGGTGTTCCGATCGCCTCGGCCATCAATGAATGCTCATCCCATTCCGCTCGCAGGCGCGGCGTGCCCAGCGTGCCGCGGCTCATCACCGCGATCCGATCGCAAACGCCCAGCAACTCCGGCAGATAGCTACTCACCAGCAGAATGGCCGATCCCTTGAGCGCCAGTTCGTTGATCAACTGGTAGATCTGCGCCTTGGCGCCGATATCGACGCCGCGAGTCGGTTCGTCCAGCAGCAGGATATCGACGTCGTGGTGCAGCAGTCGCGCGATCGCGACCTTCTGCTGGTTGCCGCCTGAGAGGTCGCCGACGTTCTGCCGAGGCGTACGGCATTTGATGCCCATTTTTTTAATCCAAGGCATGCAGTGTTCGTCCTGCTTCCGGGGCACGACCAACGCAGGCAAATTTGAGAGCGTGATGTTGTCGGCGATGCTCAGTTCCAGCGCCAGGCCTTCGGTCTTGCGATCTTCGCTGACCATCCCGACGCCCTGCTCCCACCGCCGCGCCGGCGACGCCGGTCCGCGATGGGCGGCCACCTGAAGCTCGCCTCGCTTCACACGATCCAATCCAAACAGCGTCCGCAGCAACTCCGTCCGTCCCGCTCCGACCAAACCCGCCACGCCCAGCACTTCACCCTCGCGTAATTCGAGCGAGGCGCTGAGCGGCTTTTTCTCGCCAGCAAGGTGATCGATCGTCACGATCACCTCGCCGGGCGTGTGGTTCGTCCGCGGGTACAGATCCTCTACGTTGCGGCCAACCATCAGGCGGATGATGTCGGCGTCGGTGGCGTCCTTCGTCGTTCCGCCGCCCACGCTCGATCCATCGCGAAGCACGGTAAAGCGGTCGCTGATCGCGCGCACCTCTTCAAGAAAATGCGAGATATAAACGATCCCCAGCCCTTGGCTCCGCAGACGCCGGAGCATGTTAAACAGGTTTTCGATGTCGCGACGCGTGAGGCTGCTGGTCGGTTCGTCCAGCACCAACACTTTCGACCCCAGCGCCATCGATCGTGCGATCTCCACGAGTTGCTGCTCCGCGATCGACAGGTCTCCCGCCCGCGCTTTCGGATCGATATCCCCGCGGCCGACTTCGTGCAGCGCGTCGATGGCACCTTTGCGCATCTGCGACCAGTCGATGAACGGCCCGGCACCCGGCTCCACGCCGAGTAGGATGTTCTCCATCACCGTGAGGTCCGGCGCGATTGAGAGCTCTTGATAAATCATCGCCACGCCCGCCTTGCGCGCCTCCAGCGGCCCGCGCGGCTGGTAGGGTTGGCCGGCCAGGTGCATCGTGCCTTCGTCCGGGTGATGCGCACCCGACAGCACTTTCATGAGCGTGCTCTTGCCGGCGCCGTTCTCGCCGATCAGCGCGACGATCTCCCCGGCGTTCAGGTCCAGATCCACACCCTTGAGCGCGATCGTCGACCCAAACCGCTTGGCAACCCCCCGCATGGTCAGGAGTGTATCGGTCATACAGCCTTGGGTTACGGTTCCAGTGTGACGGCCTTGATCTCCGGCTTATCGATGTTCTCCTTCGTCACCGTCGCGGTCGCGGTAGCAATGTTCTTTTCCAGCGGCTGTCCCTTCAGGTGTTTGACCATTTCCTTCACGCCTTTGTACCCCATCGTCCTGGGATCCTGCGTGACGATGGCGGAGACCTTGCCGTCGCGAACGCCTTTCAGCAGCACTTCGTGCGCATCAAAGCCGACGTACGGGGCGTCGATCGCAATGCCCTGGGCGCGGAATTGTTCGAGCTTGCTCAGCATGCCGATCGCGGTGGGCTGGTTGGAAGCGAAGATACCGTCGACCGCCAGCTTGTTGTCCTTGGTGTTGCGACGCAGCAGCGCGTCGGCGGTGTCGGCGGCGTCGGTGGTGGAGCCGCCGCCCTTGATGTAGGCGTTGTCGACCAGTTCCAGCCCGGCGGCCTTGATCGCGTCAGTAAAGCCTTTCTCGCGTGCCTCGGTCGAGCCCGATCCTTCGAGGAATCGGAGCATGATCACTTTCCCACCGTTGGGTTTTTTGTCGCCCATCGCCGCGATCAGCGCGTCGGCCGCCTGCTTGCCGGCGGCGTAGTTGTCGGTCGCGATCACGCTGATGGGCTTGTCGCTATGGAGCGTCGAGTCGATCAGCAGCACCGGAATGCCCCGCGCGGCGGCGGATTCGACCGGGCGCACCAGCGCGTCGACGTTGGTCGGCGACAGGACGATCCCCTTCACGCCGCGGTTAACCATGTTGTCGACCATGTCGGCCTGCTGGGAGTGGTTGGTCTCGGCGTCCGGACCAGTCCAGAAGATCTCGACGTTTTCCTCGTCCGCCGCCTGCTTCGCGCCGGCTTCAACGGCTTTCCAGTAGGCGTTGACCGTACTCTTGGCGATCACCGCCACCTGCGTCTTGCCCGAGCTGTCGCCGCCACTTTCGCCGCAGCCGATGACCAGGACCGATACCGACAATAGGACCGATTTCAGAAACGACTTCATGTGAGTTCCTCCGCTTGATCACAATAGACCACGCTCGACCGATTCCCACAAGTTTCATCCAATCCTGCAACCATTTCGACGCCGTCGTTCAGTCAAACGCTTCGGGCGCTTCGCCCTTCGGACGCGATTTCCATCGACGGTGGACCCACAGATACTGACCGGGTTCGGCGGTGACGAAATCTTCGATCGCCTTGGTGTACCGCTGTGTGATGTAGTGCAGCGGCTGGTCCTGGGCTTTCCATTCTTCCGGCAGGATCACGTCCTGCGTGCCGACTTCGAACTCAAACTTCGTCCCGATCCGGCGTGCGTATCCGATGATCACGGGAACGTCGTACCGCATCGCCAATAGCCCGATCGATTTATACGTGCTCGCCTTGCGGCCGAAGAAATCGACAAATATCCCCTTTGGTCCCGCGTTCTGGTCGGCGATAAAACCGACCGCACCGTGGGCTTCGAGCGTCTGAGTGATGTCCTCGGTGGCGCCTTTTTTGTCCACGATCCGCTGCCCGCGTTTTTCGCGCACGCCCAGCAGCCACTGGTTCACATACGGATTATCCAGCGGCCGGGCGACCGAGACCGTGGGCAGGCCGAGCGTCGCCAGCACGTAGCCCAGAATCTCCCAGTTCCCGTAGTGCGCCGTCAGCATGATTAGCCCGCGATGCCGGTCCAGCAGCAGCTCGAGCGTCTGCGTGAAATTGCCCAGCCGTACGTGCTTGGTGAACGTCTCGATCCGCACCAGCCGCGTCGTGAACAGCACCTCGATGAAGAGCATGATCGTCTGCCGCATCGATTCGCGCGCCAGCCGCCGCACCCGCCGCTGCGAATAGGTTGGGAACGACCGGGTGATGTTGCCGATCGCGCGTTTGCGATGCCGGGCGTCGATGTAGTAGAGCGCATCGCCCATGTACTGAGCGAGCCGCAGATTCCACTGCACCGGCCAGCAGTGCATCATCATGTGGACGATGCGCAACGCCATATACTGAATCCAGTCGACTCGATCATTGCGCAGCTTTGCCATCGGCTGGCGGGATTGTACGGGCGGCGTGGCGGATGTCATGCACTGGCGGGGAACGATCCGAGGGGGTAAATTGGTCCTGCTCCAAATGGGGAAAGGGTGAATCCAATGTCGCAATTCGGACCGCACGACTGGTACTACGCACAAGGCGATCAACAATTCGGCCCGGTCACGCTCGACGACCTGAAGCAGCGCGTCGCCGCAGGGCAAATGGCGTCGAGCGATTTGGTCTGGCACGAGGGGATGACCCAGTGGCAGGCGATTTCCACGATGTCGGGCCTGTTCACTCCGTCGGGCGCGATTCTACAGCCACCGCTTGCTTATGCCGCCCCGAGTCTGAGCAACCAGTTCCTGCCGAATTCCGCGCGTCAGGTCGTTTACGTCGGATTCTGGTGGCGTGTCCTGGCGACGCTGATCGATGGGATCGTGACCGGGGTCGCCGGCGCGATCTTCGGGGGCGTCCTCGGCTTCGGCATCGGCATCGCGATGGGTGCGGGCACGCAGATGGAAGCGGTGGCGAATGGTGTTGGGAACCTGGTCGGGATCGTCCTCGGCTGGCTTTACTCGGCGTTGATGGAATCCAGCGCCCAGCAGGCAACGCTGGGCAAGATGGCGTGCGGCATCATCGTCACCGACACCAATGGCAACCGGATCAGCTTCGGACGCGCAACCGGCAGGCACTTCGCCAAGTTTCTCTCGGCGATCATCCTCTGCATCGGCTACATGATGGCAGGCTGGACCGAGCGGAAGCAGGCGCTGCACGACCTGCTCGCCAGCACCTACGTCATTAAAAAGTGAGCGGGGTAAACTATGAGCAAAACCGACGAGTGGTACTACGTCCACAACGGGCAGGCGACCGGACCGGTAACGATCCAGCAGATGCAGGCCAACGCCCGCGCCGGCGTACTGAAACCCACCGATCAGGTCTGGCGCGAACCGATGCCCAACTGGGTGGCGGCGGGTGGGATCATGGAGATCTTCTCGCCCAATCCAGCGCCCCCGGCGGCCGTTCAACCGAACCCGGGCAAGCCCGCCCCGCCACCGTTGCCGCCGATGTCTGTTGGGTATGCGACGCCGCATCCGCCACCGAAAGACATCGGCCAGGACGCCGGCATCCGCATGCTTATCCCCGTCGGCCGCAGTGGCTGGGCGATCGCTGCGGGGTATCTCGGGCTGCTTTCGCCCATCCCCATCTTCGCGCCTTTCGCGATCATTTTTGGCATCGTCGCGATCCGCGACATCCGCAAGCACCCCGAACGTCACGGCATGGGCCGGGCGATTTTTGGCATCGTCGCCGGGGCCTTGGTGCTCGCGGTGATCCTCGTCATCTTGGGCATCGCGCTCGTCGACGTGCTTTAAGCACGTGAGTCCGACCGCCGGATGGTGATGTGTCGGACTGACGCTTACTTCATTTGGTAAAGTCCGTGGTTGATTGTTCAAAACGGGTGTGATAGCGTTCTACTAACTTTTACTTTTTCTTACCGAACCAACAAAGGAGCTATTTATGCCGAAGACCAAACGCATTCTCGCGACTGCCGTCGCATTGATCGCGGCGAATTTTGCGCTGCCCAGCGCCCGCGCCGACGTGCTCGAAAGCGCCCCCGCCGACGCGCTGGTGGCGATCCGTGTCGCCAACCTCACCAAGACCAGCGCCAAGGTCGCGCAATTGGCGAAGGATTTTGGCATCGACGGTTTCGTCCCCCCGCTGGCGGACCCGCTCGGTTCGCTGAAGAACCGCGCAAAAATCACCAAGGGCATCAAGGACGACGGCGAACTCGGCTTCGCAATCCTCAAGCCCGAGGAAGGCCAGCGCGAGCCGGGCATGATCATGCTCGTCCCGGTCACCAGCTACGATGAGTCCCTCAGTAACTTTGAAGACGCCAAGGTCGAAGGCGGCGTTGCTGAAATCAAGCTCGCCACCGACCCCGAGCCTGCCTTTGCTGCCGACTGGGGCGAGTACGTCGCGATCAGCCCGACGCGCAACCTCGTCGCCACCAAGCCTGCCTCTACGCTCAAGCCCGCCGGCTTCGTCGCAAAGGACGGTGCCCGGCAGGATTTCTTCCTCTACGCCAACTTCTCCAAGCTCACCCCCGAACTGCTTCCAGAATTGGAAAAGGGCTTCGCGGAGGTGAACAATGAACTCGCCAAGAACCTGGGCAAGGACGTGCCGGAAAAATGGCACCCGCTGATCAAGACCTCCGTCACGCAACTGTTCAACGTCGCCCGCACGTTCCTGAAGGACGTCGATAGCGCCTCGGTGGGTCTGAACATCAGCGACGCCGGCATCAACACCACCGTCATCAGCGAATTTAAGCCCGACAGTTACCTCGGCAAGATGATGGCCAGCGTCAAAGGCACCGACGCCTCACTGACCACCGGCCTGCCCGCGGGCAAGTACCTGGTGTTTGGCGGCGCCTTCGCCGACCCGGTCGCGACCGCGAAAGTCATCGACGACCTCACGAAGCCGATCGTCGAGGAACTGAACAAGATCGAAGGCCAGGAGAAAGCCCAGACCGCCGCCAAGAGCCTGCTCGCGGCGTTCAAGGCGAACAAGGGGTACATTTTCGGCATGCCCACGCCCACCAAGATCGGACAGGAAGGCATCTTCCAGCAGGTCGCGATCTACAAAGGCGGCGGCAAGGAAATGAAGTCCGCCGCCGACGCCTCCGGCGCGGTGGTCACGGATTTGTTCGCCGAGATCAAGGCCCAGGCAAAACAGAAAAACCCTGACGCCGCCGACGACGCGATGGGCAGCCTCACCGTCACCCCCGCCGCCCGTACGATCGAAGGCGTGTCGTTCGACACCTGGAAGGTCGAGATGCCCCAGGCCAAGGACGACCCCGCCGCCATGCAGGCGGAAATGATGCTCGGCCTGTTCTACGGCGGCGAAGGGCTCAGCTACAGCATGGCGCAGATGGACGACAACTTCATCTTCGCCCAGAGCGCCACCGACGAGAACATCGCCCGCTTCATCACCGCCGCCAAGGAGAACAAGGACAACCTTTCCGGCCTGCCGCACATCAAGGTCGTCACCGCGGAACTGCCCAAGACGCGCGTCTATGAAGGCTTCCTCGCACTCGATGAGTTCTTCACCACCGGCGCTGGCGTCGCCGGCACGTTCGGGATGCAGATCCCCGTCCAGCTTCCCCCGGACCTGGCCCCGATCGGCTTCAGCGCTGGCACCGAAGGCACCAGCCTCCGCATCGACACCCACGTGCCCCGCAAAACCGTCCAGGACATCATCAGCGCCGTCATGCAAGTCATGCAACAAATGCAAGGCGGCGGCGGTGGCGGGAACCTGTAACCGCGCCCCCTCGATCCGCTCTCAAAACCCAACCTCCCACGACTCGCGCGGCCAACCCCGCGCGAGTCGTTTTTTCGCCACCCCCCCCCACCCGCGTGACACGGGTTTTTAATCCGTGTGCATGTCACGACGTTGCTTCGATGCGACTCGGCCTGCATGTTCAATCTGAAAAATCTATGACGCGCGTCGCGGCAGGGACGCAGTCTCGCGAGTCATCGGCAGAGGCGGCGCTGCGTGCCTGCCCGCTACGCGGAAATCAGGAGCTTCCGCGCGCATCACTTCGCG
>Ga0105047_10017145_pt1 | contig 11304 bp, 10 predicted proteins | sample MAT04_FD_78384 | JGI IMG/M metagenome (GOLD analysis project Ga0105047, IMG submission 78384) | Freshwater microbial communities from Lake Fryxell liftoff mats and glacier meltwater in Antarctica - MAT-04 (megahit assembly) | ecosystem: Environmental > Aquatic > Freshwater > Ice > Liftoff... | reverse complement strand
GCCGGCCGCGACGTCGTATGTGTCGTCGGCCTGGTCGGTCACGTCAATGGTGAAGTGGGCGGCGCTCAGGCCGGCGACGTTGCCGAGCTCAATGGTGAGGAAAGCGCCGTCGTTGCAGCCGATCGTGACCTCGGCTGTGGGCTTCGCCGGGAACTCGTCGGTGGCCGACGCAGGTACGGCGTTGGACACGAGGGCCAGGCCCGTCATGGCGAGGGCGGCGAAGGCGCCGGCGAGGGAACGGCCCGGACGGCGCCGGGACGGGGTAAGGATCGGGGTGGCGTGCATGGGCCCCACTGTGCGCCCGTCCCTCGAATCTGACATGAGCAGCCGCTACTCATTGACGCGAACGGCCACGGCCGATTATCGAAGCAGCACGGCCGTGCCGGCACGCGGTCGGTGACCTCTGGTTCGTTGAGATGGAGGTGACCGATGGGACGACCGGTTGATTTCGCCCAGCGCACCGCCAGCACGGTCACCTCCGGCGGGAACCGGAACCCTGCGAACGACCCCGACCCGGGCTGCATCGGAGGACAGGACCGACGGCGTTTGATCCCACGATCTTCGCTGCGCTCGATGGTCACGCTCAACGCAACGGTGCAGGCACGACGGGGTTTCGGCACCCACACGCGCCGAAACCCAGTCGAACTGGTGGTTGGCGAGTTCAGGCCGCAAGCGGGAGCGGCCAGCAGCTACCACTCTGGCAGAGAGGGATGAGGCGTCTCTGTCGCGATGGTCAGATCGCTCGGGCCCACTGATCGATGTGGTCAACGGTCATGTCGATCGTCAGTGGGTCGTCGTAGAACTGGGTCTGGATCTGGTCCCCGGTGACGACCAGTTGCTTGTCGTGACCCGGGATCTGGTTGACGAGGCCTTCCACGGTTGGGAGGTCGGTGGCAGAGTCGGTGCTGTTGACGACGAGGGTCGGCACGGACAGAGTTCGGAACGATTGTTCCGCGTCGTGTTGCCACAATTCGTGCTCGCTGACGGTCGCGAGGCGGTTGGCCCAGAGACCTCGGTAGGTGAGTGGCTCGTGGCGGACCCAGTTGGAGTACCACGCGTAGGGGACACCGAAATTGAAGAAGGAGTCTTCCATGCGCTCGGCGATCATCGGTCGGTAGTCGGTTTCACCGGTGAGAAGGAAGTGGTCGTGGGCTGGCTTGGTGGACGCCGCCCATTCGTCGAAGCCGTCTTGTCCGCCGTAGCCAGCGACCATCTTGGATCGGACCAGGTAGGCGCCCACGACCAACGCAACGCGGGAGACGGCCGACTCCTCGGCTGCTGCCTGAGCGGCCCAGTTCGCCCCCATGCACACTCCGACCGTTCCGACCCGGTCGGAATCGACCGTGTCGAGAGCTGAGATGAACTGGGCGGCGGCTCGAAGATCGGCGACCTTGAGCGCAGGCGAGTCGTACTGGAGCGGCTCGCCACCGGTCTCGCCAAAGTGTCGAGGGTCGAACACCACGGTGGTGTAGCCGAGACTCGCGAGCCGTGTCGCGTACTGGATCGGCGACTGCTCCTTGACGAACCCAATCGGCCCGATGATGGCGAACCCTGGTGTCGGGCGGTCAGCATTGTCGGGTGTGCACACAATGCCCGACATGTGGATGTCACCCGAAGGGATGGTGACTTCGCGGCTGGTGTAGGTCATGGCTGGTCCTCTGGTTGGCGGGATCTGTTGGCGGGAGCGCCGTCGGATCTGGGATGGGTTATGGCCGTTTGCTTGGCAGGGCGGGTGCCATGGTCTTGACGGAGATGGCGGTCTCGCCGAAGGAGTACGTGCGCCACCGCGACGCGTCGGCAAGTTCCGCTCGGACTGCCGCGGTGTCGCCAAGAGTGAGGTTCGCAGCGATCAGCAGACCGCCGAGGCGCAGCCGGGTCCGCAACAGACCAAGAAGTGCGAGCGTGGGCGCGAAGCCGTCGAAGAACGCCACGTCGTAGACCGCCTCATCGAAGCCGGCGAGGACAACCTCGGCGTCGCCGTGGTGGACCGAAACCCGATCGTCGAATCCGCAGTTGGCGATCTCAGCCCGGGCGAGTTCGACGTGCTGCGGGTCGTTCTCGATGGTGTCCACCGTGGTCGTGTCGTTGGCGGACGCCAACCAGCAGGCCGTGTAACCCAGCGCGGTTCCCACCTCGACGATCCGTTCGGCGCGTACCGCCGCAGCGAGCACACCGGGCAGGGAACCGTCGTCGTAGGTGTAGGCGCCGCAGGCGTGGTTATCCCGGTGGCGTCGCGTGACTTCATGGAGCGCTTCGAACGGATCAACCGACGGACTCACGTTGTGTCTCATGTGGTCACACAGTGCGCCGTCGACGACTCCAGGTCCAAGACCTATCAAGTCGAGATTGATGCCGGTGGAGCATCAGTTGTCGTACGTTGTACCGATGGATCTCGAACTTCGTTTGGTGCGGTCGTTCGTCGTGGTTGCCGAGGAGCTTCACTTTGGGCGGGCAGCGGCCCGGTTGTTCGTGGCACAGCCGGCGCTCTCGCGCCAGATCCGGCGTCTTGAGACCTCCCTCGGTGTCGAGCTGCTCGACCGTACGACCCGCCGAGTTGAGCTGACCGCGGCCGGTTCGTCATTCCTGGTTCAGGCTCGCCGTCTGCTCGCAGCAGGAGAGCGCGCCCGAGCGGCCGCTCAGCAGGATGCGGTGGCCCGGATCACGGTGGGTTTCTCCGCCGGTCTCACGGTCACCGCTGCAGTCTCGGCGTTCCGGGTTGACTATCCGAATGCCGAAATTCGGATGAAGCGACTCGAGTGGTTCGAGCAACGCGACGCCGTCCGAGACGGTCGCGTCGACGTCTGCGTCGGCCGTCTACCCATCGATGACACCGACGTCGCCGTCAGCCCCCTCTACGAAGAACCTCGCGTTGCGATGCTCCGTGCCGGTCACCGCTTCGCAGGAAAGGAATCTCTGAGCATCCTGGACCTCGCGGACGAGCCGATCGCACGCCACGAGGGAGCCGCCGCGTGGGACGCCTTCTGGCGGGTCGACCCGCGCCCCGACGGACGCCCTGCTCCTGACGGACCGATCGTCGACAGCGTCGAGGAGAAGCTCGAACATGTCGCCAGCGGCGATTGCATCGCAATCCTTCCCGCCTCGGCAGCCGACCGCCATGTTCGCGAAGATGTGTGCAGCGTCCCGATCCACGACATCGCTCCGGCGACGGTCGCGATCACAACCCGCCGCGAACAACACCCGCCGATGCTCGCTGCATTCGTTGACGCGCTGATCCGCAATTCAGGGCCGAGCTCCGGGACGCCCAGGTCCGTCGAAGAGTCTCCGGCGAATCCTGACTAGGCAGTCCAGATGGCGCCGTTGCGTTGACGGCAGCCAGTGCGCCGTGCTGCCTGGTGCGTGTGACCGCCCGATACTCGGTCGTGGTGGTTGACCTGCGGGAGCGTTGCCGATCTTGGGGTGATGCAACGGACCTTGTACGGCGCTGTCGCGTTGAGCGTGACCGTCGAGCACGGCGAGGATCGGGGGACGAAGCGTCTCTTGCCCGCCGATCCAGACCGGGTCAGGGTCGTGCGCTGGTACCTCCGGTACGGCCTCTCCTACCGCGACCTCGAGGAACTCCTCGCCGAACGCGTCGTGATCGTGGCGGGGAGCATCGTGATCGCCACGCTCTTACACCGCGCCGGCGACTCCATCCTCGCCCTGGCCTGGACGACGGTCGCCACCGTCCTCGTCCGCCTGCGCCGCACTCTGCGCCCACCGATCCCAGCCTCATGGCTCCACCCTGCGACCTGAACTGAGGTTCACGTCAAGTGAAACCTGGACTCGGCATCGGTGAGCTTGCAGAGGCGACCGCCACACCCATTTCCACGATCCGTTTCTATGAACGCAGAGGCCTCGTGCCGCCGCCGCCTCGGGAATCGGGAAAGCGCCGCTACCCCCCCCAGGTGCCGGCGACCGGGTCCGGCTGGTTCGCATGTGGCAGAACGCCGGCTTCAGCCTCGACGAGATCGCCGAGCTTCTCGCCGACCGCGAGCGCATCGAGGTCTGGAAGGAACTCGTTCGGGCCAAGATCACCGAACTGGAGGTGCTCCAGGCTGAAGTCGAGCGATCTCGTCAACAACTCGAGCATGCCCTGCTCTGCCGAGCCCCGGACTGGACGGCCTGCCCAACCATGCAAGCCACCGCCCGAGGAGAACCCAAGCCGTGACGTCCACGGATCCGGCGGCCGATGCAACCCCGCTCCTCGCCACGAAGCTGCATCCACCACGTTGACGTCGCACCCTCGTCGCCAGAGCTCCGCTCCGCGACCTCGCCACCCGGACCCGGCATCCGGCGCTCACCCTCGTGTCGGCGCCAGCAGATTTTGGCAATGAGTAGTCACTACTCTCTGGGTTTGGTTTGACAGCGCGCACGCTGTTGCCATGACCCAGAAACACTTCCCTATCGGACTCCTCAACCCGCGTCGCCCTCGAATGGATGATCAGGTGGTGTTGGCTCGAGGGTCCTCTCGTTTCCGTCGCGTCGCCCTTGCGGGCATTGCGGTCGTGGCATCGGCCGTGGTGGTGCCGCTTGCCGCCCAGCCTGCTGGGGCGGACGTGTCGTTCCCTGTGCCGGTGCGGATGCAGGCCTCGAACTCGAACGGCCAGCAGTACATCGGCAGCACTGCCGCCCATGTCTCCGCCGATGGTCGGTGGTTTGCCTTCAGCGTTCCGACCTTTCAGAACCCCAACGGCGGCAGCTACGTCAAGGACCTCCTCAGCGGGACGACGACGGTCGTCTCGCTGAACCAGGCCGGGAAGCCGGCCAACGACCGCTCCGATGTGGTGGGCATCTCGAGCGACGGGTCCAGCGTGGCGTTCCTCACGGGCTCGACGAACATGGGCGGAACCAGCGGCGCCGCCACCTTCCGTGACTTGTACGTGCGCAACCGCACCACCAACACCACCACGCGGGCGAACTTCCTCCCCGCATCTGGCGCGACCACAGGGGTGGGCTTCGGCGAGGCGGCCCTGAGCATCGATGGCAAGGTGGTGACCTACGCCAGCGGCGACACGCACCACGTCTACCGTCGGGTGTTGGCGACTGGCGCCACGCTGCTGGCGGACACCGGCAGCGGCGGGGTCTCCAACGGCGTCTCCAGTGCGCCTGCGATCAGCGGTGATGGGCGTTACGTGACCTACACCTCGACGGCCACCAACCTGGTGACCGGCGACGTCAACGCCGCGGCAGACGTGTTCCGTCGCGACACCCAGCTCGGCCAGACGGTCCTGGTGAGCACCGGCGACAACGGCAAGGGCAACCACGCCAGCGACCACTCCTCGATCAGTTACACGGGCAGCCGCGTGAGCTTCGACACCGACAGCACCAACTTGGTCGATGGCGACACCAATGTGGAGAAGGACGTGTACTTCCGCGATCTCGCGACGGCTTCGACGTACCGGGTCAGCGTGGCCAGCAACGGCACACAGGGCAACGGTGACTCGTCGAACCCCTCGATCAGCGGCGACGGCCGGTACGTGGCCTTCCAATCCGCGGCCAACTCCTTCGAGGTCGGCGCGAGCACGGCATCGACGGACACCTACGTGCGCGACACCCAGCAGGGGTTCACCAAGATCATGGGGATGAACGGCGGCGCCAAGCCCAATGGCAACGTGTTCTTCCCGCAGATCTCCGGTGAGGGAACCACCGTGGTTTTCGATGTCGATGCCACCAACCTCATCAGCGGCGACACGAACGGCGGTTCCGATGCCTACGCCCTCATTGAGGAGCAGATCGGCCCTCACGCCACTCTCGGTGCCCTTGCCTCGAGCGTGACCTCGGCCTTCGGCGGCACCAACGCCACGGCCCTCCAAGCCGCGACGAACCTAACGAACGGCCGACTCACCCCAACCCACCACATCTCGAACCTGGCTCACACCTCGGCTTGGGCCAAGGACCGCGGGCCGGTGGCCCGCCTCTATCAGGCGTTCTTCCTCCGGGAGCCCGACCTCAGCGGGCTGAACCATTGGGTAAACAAGCACAAGGGTGGGCTCAGCCTCAGCAAGATCGCCGGCGAGTTCGCCAAGTCGAATGAGTTCAAGACCAAGTACGGCAGCGTGGACAACACCAAGTTCGTCGAACTCGTCTACGGCAACGTGCTCCAGCGCAAGGCGGACAGCGCCGGCCTCACCCACTGGGTGGCCAAGCTCCAGGGCGGCTTGAGCCGCGGCGACGCGATGGTCCAGTTCAGCGAAAGCTCCGAGGGCAAGCGCTTCCTCGCCCCCGCAGTTGACGCCACCCTCATCGGCCTCGGCATGTTCCGCGGCAACCTCCCCACCAAGGCCCTGTGGAACGCAGCACGACAAGCCGCCCACAACGACCACAACCGAGCCGTCGGCGAATCCGTGGCCCTCGTGTACCTGACCAGCGCCGACTACACCCAACTCATCGTCAAGTAAGGCGGCCAGGGCGGTAAGAGCGCATCAAAGACGAGACAGATCGTAGCGGCTGCTCATGGCAGTTCTCCCAAGACGGCGTCTACTGATCAAGTGCCACGGCGACCGTCGTCGGGCCCGACCCAGGAGCATCTTCATGAAGATTCCGTCCGCCGAAGAGCAGCGCCAGACCTACCTCGCCGAACTGCAGCCCCACGTGGCTGAGCCCATCTTGGCAATCGGCTTCTTCACCTCTGCTGGGTACCTAGCCGGGCTGAAGGGCGACTACGCGGAAGCCAGCGCCCTGCGCTTCCTGTCGCCGATCTTCGGCCGGCTGTACCGTCGAGGCAAGGTCAACGCACGCGTCGATGCCTCCCGCAACGACCTCGTCGCCGTCACCGACACCAGCGTCTACCTGTTTGAGTTCCCCAAGCGCGGCGGCGCCTTCTCGGTGACCGGCCCGCCGACGGTCTGGCGTCGTTCGGACATCACCGTGACGGCCGGGGCCGAGGCCAAGTACGCCCAGCCCCTCCACGTGGTGTTCTCGTCGGGTGAGACCGCCGACTACGACATCAGCAACGGGGCTGGCGACTACGCCACGTTCAGCGACGCCATGCGTGAGCTGTTGCTGTCGCCCGTCGCCCTCTGACTGAAGGCCTGTCCCGAGGCGAGGTGATGACAGCGTTCAGGGCGGCAAGCCCGCCGAGGTCAGCGGCTCTGCATGGCCTCGGCGAGCTGGTCTCGGCGGTTGATGCCCAGCTTGGCGTAGGCCTTCTGCAGGTGGTTGTCGACGGTACGGACCGCGACGAACAGACGCTCGCCGATCTCGGGGCTCGACAGGCCTTGCATCGCCAGGGTGGCGACCTCGCGCTCTCGGGCGGTGAGGGGGACCGCGGTGTCGGGTCGATCAAGGCCCGGCGTCTGTACGCCGTTGCACTGGTGGGCGAGCTCGCTGGCGCGGCGAGCCAAGCCCGCCGCCTCCCGTTGGCGTCCTTCGCGCCGGGCAGCATCCGATGCCGACCACGCCGCCTCGGCGGCCAGCAGGAAGAGGCCGAGGGCCTCAAGGGTGGCCGACGCCTCCGCAAGCGCCTCAGCATCGTCGGCATCGAGCGCAACGGCGTGCTGGGCGCGGGCCGCGAGCAAGGGACTATCGGATCGCGTTGCGAGGTCGAGCAGCGGGGTGCTCGTGCCCTTGGCCCCGAGCCGGGCAGCGTCGTGCCATAGCCACGACGCTGTGCCCCGGTTCACGGACTCGACGGCGGCGGTCGCCTCTGCGGTGAGCATGGCCCGGGCCCGTGCCGGGTCGCCGGAGGCCGACGCCGCCCATGCCGGGCCGATGATCTGCTCGTGGTGCAAGAACCCGAAGGGGGGCAGTTGGTCCATCTCGGCGACTGCGGCCTGGGCGGCGCTGACGTTTCCGAGCACCGCGTCGGCCGCGGCTTGGGCTGAGAGTGCGATCCGCAACGGCCCGCGGAAGCCGTGGAGCCGTCCCGTCGACGCGCCCTCTTGCGCCCAACGCAGCGCCTCGCGGTACCGGCCGCGCAGCGACATTGAACGGGCCAACACGAGCGAGAACCAGATCTGTGCGATCGGGATGTGGTCATTCACTGCGACCTCGTGGCCAGCAAGGGCCAACGCGTCGCTGTCGGCGAAGCGGCCCGCCTCGACCAACGAGAACGCCTGATTGACGAGGTGCGTGCCGGGGTGCGCAAGGCCGAGCGGGTCAGCGAGCTTGAGGTGCTCTTCGAAGGCCGCTGCCGACGTGGCGATGGCCTCGCTGGTCCGGCCGACCGAGGCGAGTGACGGCCCGAACGCAAGGGCCTTGAGGATGCGGACGCGTGGTGCGGTCGGATCCAGCGCTTCAAGCACATCGATCGCCTCCTGCGGGCGGCCCGAGAACATGCGAACCGAACCCTCCTCGGCGGTCAGCTCCTCGGTCGAGGCAGCATCGAGCGTTGCGCGTGCCTCCTGTACCACCGCCAGTGCGGCAGGCCAGTTGCACAAGCCCCACTGGAGGTTCTTGGCGCGGAGGGTGGCTTGTTGGACCAGCAGGGGTGAGGGCGTGTGGTCGGGCAGAACGACCGATAGGACCGCCTCGGACTCGTCGAACGACCCGAGCTCGTAGAGCGCCTCGCCCAGCAGGACGGTGGCCTCGGCGACGGGCCCGGCATCTCGCAACACGCGCGCCAGGCGCTCCACCTGGACGTAGTCGTGGGCAAACCGGGCGACGCGCGCGGCTTGGTGGACGAGGTCCGCATCGGGAACGCCGCCGGCGTCGAGGCGCCACGTGGCCACCCGTCGAGCATCCTCCCGTCGGCGGGTGCCCAGCGCCTCGACGCTCTCGGCGGCGGCGAGGAGGATGGTCCGCTGCTTGAGCTCGCTCAGGTCGCTGCGCAGGACCTCGCTGAATAGGGGGTGGGCGATAGCGAGCTGGTAGCGGTGGCCCTCGACCGTGACGCGCACGAGACCCGATGCCTCGAGCGCTTCGGTCCCGTCCACGCCGAGCGGCGTCGGGAACTCGGCCGGCCCGAGCGCACCGCACACCGCCAAGACATCGAGCGCCGCTCGGACCTCGGCGCTGATCCCCTTGAGGCGCGTCGCCAGGAGGTCGCTCAAACGACGGCTCACCGGGATCAACCCAGCGATCTGCCATGCGCCCGAAGCGTCGGTCAGCTGCCCGGATTCGTGCGCCTGGACGACCAGCTCACGCAGGAGAAGCGGGTTCCCGCCGCTCGCGCTGTGGAGGCGCTGCACGGTGGTGCTTCCCACCCGCCCGTCGAGCGCCAGCGCCAGCAGGTCGCCGGTGGCGGTCCGGTCGAGGTCCTCGAGGTCGATGCGGGTAGCGGCCTCGTTGCGCCACCAACCGGCCACCGCGTCGGGAAGCGCTTCGCCGTCACGGATGGTGGCGACCACGAACACGGCCCCTACGTCCTGGAGCTGGGTCAACAGCACGGCCGAGGAGTTGTCGAGCAGGTGGGCGTCGTCGACCAACAGGACGAGACGAGCGCCGTCGCTCGACTCCTCGAACAGTGCCCGGGTGCGAGCGAAGATCTCGGCTGGAGCCGCCAACGACCCCAGGTCCATGGGGAGGACTGGCGCCAGCGCGCCCAACGGAAGCGATGCTGCGGCATGGCTCGCCACCACGCGTGCGACGGGGTGGCCGAGGGTCGCCGCGACCGTTCGGCACTCGTCGGCCAGGCGGGACTTGCCCACACCTGCCCGGCCATACAGCAAGAACGACGTGCTGTCGGGCCTCGAGAGCGCGGTCCGGAATGCCTCGAGCTCGGTCGTTCGCTGGGCAAGCGGCCACGCATCGGTCACCTGTCCCATGCTGCGGCTCCTGTCCGACCCAGATGACCCCCGCAAGGTACCTTGCCGCCCATAGGTTGCGGCATCCCGCAGGGTCGGGCGGTCCGGTGCTTTCGGTCGGACCAATTGCCGCTCTCAGCCTTCGCCTGGGAACGCCAACTGCGGAACTTGGGGCTCTGGACGGTGCCGTGTATCCCTAGCCGTAGCGGGCTGGCCGCCAAAGTGCTTCCCTAGCGTGCTCGTTTGCTGTTGGTAGTTGGACGCGATCGCCTCGCCGTACACGGTGTCGGGCTCAGCCAACATGTGCTCGTAGGTGAGCTTGCACACTCGCTGTCGGTGCTCGATCAGGAACGGCACGTCGTGAGCGCGTACCTCGAGTGCGGCAGTGGACCCAGCAATCTCGCCTTGGCGGCCATAGCCGAAACCCGGGTCGAAGAATCCCGCGTAGTGCGTTCGTAGCTCGCCGGCGGTCGGGTCGTACGCGGTCATCTCCGCAGCACAGTTCGCTGGGATCGCCGCCGCCTCGTCGGACATGAGGAGGTAGAACCGCCGAGGCTCGAGAGCGATTTGATCCCCTGGCTCCTTGTGGACCTCTTCCCAGTAGGTGCCGACGTCTGCTCCGCCGACCTGTCCCAGATCAAGGTGCGGCGCCGTGTTGCGCGCCCGGTAGCCAACGAAACCGGATCGGTCGCCCTTCAAGTTCAGTCCAAGAAACAGGCCGTTCGAAACGGTGAACTGACTGTCGTTCACCACCCCTCCGCCGCGATACAGGAGTGGGACGTGCCGGTGCATTTCTGTGACGTCCTCATCGGTCAAGCGCGTAGATCCAACGGAGAGCCGAAGTTGGTTCAGCGTCAAACCCGCCCGAACCCGTACGGCGAACGACAACGGGACGACCTCGAGCCAGAGCTCGCCGTGATAGCCGGGACGGATGTCGTCGAAGGTGTGTCCCTCGTTCGTGATAACCCGCGTGAACACGTCGGCTCGCCCCGTCGAGCTCTTCGGGTTTGCGCGGGCTCTGACGTCGGGTGGCAGCGCGAGGCTTTCCTGAAGGCGGATCAGGTACGGTCGGCCCTTGTCGAGGATCGCGCCGTTCCCCGAGAGATCGATGGGTTCCCCGTCGCTCAGTTCCCGGGCCCGCTGCGCCACGGCATAGCGATTCGGGAGAAAGCTGCAGCGCAGCCTCAATGCCTCGTTGCCCAGCCGGAGGTCGAGACTTGCCGGCTGCACGTTCTCAGGTGGTACCCCGGACTCAGCGGCGATCACACCCTCATCGAGCGCTCGCTGAAGATGCTGGATGGCGAAGACGCCTTCTGTCCGGTCGGCCCCGGCAGTGAGCGCTTTGGTGACTCTGTTCATGGCAGACCCGATGCTACGTGCCAAGGCTCTGTTGCGTTCGCGGGTGACGTGTTCGCCTGGGCAAGGATTGTGGGATAAAGCGCCCCCGGTCTTGCCCGCCGATCCAGACCGGGTCAGGGTCCTTCTCGGGGTTCCGGTTCCCGCCCGAGGTGATCTTGTTGGCGGTGCGCTGACCAGGCTCAAGGGCGCCGTTGCGTTGGCTGCCATCAAGGCGCCGTTCGGAGTAGGGCGACCCGATGGCATCAAACTCGGCGGCAAGGTT